>Ga0308168_1001424_pt1 | contig 21914 bp, 19 predicted proteins | sample PhyCR2_FD_202133 | JGI IMG/M metagenome (GOLD analysis project Ga0308168, IMG submission 202133) | Phyllosphere microbial communities from UC Gill Tract Community Farm, Albany, California, United States - DLSLRC.R2 | ecosystem: Host-associated > Plants > Phyllosphere > Unclassified | place: USA...
TTACCCGCATACTGGCCTGATCGGCTGCATTACTCAGAAACACCACGCCCTCATCGACAGCCTCTGCGACAATCCCTCCCTCCTGCCATAGCGTACTGCCTTTCGGTAACATTTGGCCATCCGCAAGCCTGATGGTGAGAAGCAATCGGGTGCCGGATAGTAGTGCTATCTGCACTTTTTTTACCGTGCCTCGTGCCAGATGCAGCGTGCGGTGACCATTAATCACATCGATATTTTTAGGGAGTTTATCCACATCGATGTTCAGCGAACTATCCTGCCAAGGCGGTATCGAAGGGAGGACTGCCTCTCCACGCCAGTCCGTCCACGCGGTCCCGCCTGGTGTGATGATCGGGATCCCTGCGACAGGACGATTGAGTGACAGCAGACCAAAGGTATCCGATACCGGATTGTTGCTGAAACCCACACCGTAAGGATAAAGGATGACTGCACCCTGACCGCTCACGCTGTAGTTGCTATTGTGCTGAGTGTCTTGCTGGGTATTAAGGCTAAGGCGGGTATAGCGCAGATCGCTGTTGAGCGAGGCCTGGATCGAGCGGCTATGATCGCTGTTGATTTGTTCAAGAGCCAGGTTGTAATCACTGTAGTCTGAAAGTGGCGCACTGACTTCACTCCCCACTACCTCGCGATGATTATAAGCGCGATAGTAGTGCCGAAAATGCGTCTCCCCCAGCGACCAGTTGACATTCAACGAGATGTTTTTATTTTTCTGCTTTCCGCCGCTGCCCTGCGACGCACTCAATGACAGCCGAAAATTCTTAGTGAAACGACGGTTCCAGGACAGCATGGCATAGCGCCATAACTGATTATTCTGATAGCTACGCGTGCGGCTATAGCTCAGAGACAATGTGCCCAGCCATTGCGGAGACCAGTTAGCAGAGAGGCTGAGTTCGTTGTTTTGCTGGTCGTTGTGCTGACTATTGCGCTGTTTTGCTTCATTCAACGTGATAAAACCCGGACTATTTTTACTCATTCCCAGTGACAGGGAAAGATCCTGCGACAGATTATGGCTACCCGAAAGCTGCAATTTAGCGCCGTTACTGCGGGGAGAATCGTTCTGTTCCACGATAGCCTGTAGTGAAAGTGAGCTGCTGCTTGCAAGGATTTTCGGCACGCCGTTAAGCGATATAGCAAGGGAATGGTAGGTTTTGCTGAGCAGTGCTCCGCTGCGCAGTGACCAGCTGGGACCGGGTTGCCAGTTCTGATTTAGCGTCAAAATAGCAGGTGTAGCACCGTCCTGTGCGACTCTCTTTACACTGCCTATCGCCAGGCTAAAACCGGGGCTGCTGCGGCCATTAAAACGGGTAAGCTGTGTGACAGGAACCACAAAGTGCTGATTCTCTCCATGATTTTCTATCACCGTAACATCAAGTGAGGTATTGAGATTTTGTACTGGAATATTCTCCAGGTTGAACGGACCTGCCGGAACCAGGGTGCTGTAAATGATTTGATCATACTGTCGCACTTCGACACGAGCTTGAGGTGTATTAGCAATGCCCTCAATATTTACGCCACTTCCACCTTCTCCTTGAGATAACACATCATCCGGCGAGAGCTGAAAGCCATTTAATGTGTCCAGTGAGAATAGGGTATTTTTAACGTTAATTTCCCCTGCCTGTAAGGTCTTGTTCAACTTGCTCACATAGCGTTCAAGATAGGTGGAGTTAACCGTCGCTGTCAGACCCTGTTTATCCTGTTGAAAGTTTTGCTGACTGCGTAACATCCAGTTGGCCAGATTGATACCGCTATCCAACGCCAGCCAGCTGTAACGTTCCTGATGGTTACGGGAGCGGTTTACGCTGGAAAAGTAGTTGTAGTTAACGTGGATAGCGCTACCGCCGTATTCGCCCTCATCACGCTTGCTGACAAGCCATGAAGAGGGCACTACGATACTGAGCGACTGTGTTTCCTGTTGCCAGGCGAGGCTAATCTGGCTATCACTGGCTGCCCAGTCATAACATTTTTGAGAGCGTGCGGCATCAGGAACGCTCAGGCCCAGTTCTTCAAGCAGCTCTGGAGTGAAACACATCGCTCCCTGGGGAGTGACCTGTAATTGGAAGGAGCCGATAAAATCACCGTTAAGGCTGATATCGACCACATTCATTCCGGCAGGGATCTTGCCCAACCGATCCAACTTTTCCAGTGCATTCGGGTCCAGACCGTGGCGTTTTAACGTCTCAATGTCCCAGTCTTCAGGTGAGGTTTCACCCGATAAAGAAGCGGAAGGTGTTTCGTTGGCGGTGGCATGACCATTTACCGCCACAAAAATCAGACTGGCGGGCAGTAAAAAAATGAGCTTCCACATTATTCCATTTCATTTTGTAATGAGTGCGGTAAATTTCCTTTTACCGCCGGGGTCAATGTGTCACCGGCATTTCAACATTGCCAGTGTCGAAGCCATATTTCGACACGGTTTCAATACTGACCTTTTGCGTGGCAGTGAGCTGCCCGGCTTCTTTCACCATCACGGGTACCGTCTGCTGCGGCAGAACATAGGTTTTGGTCAGTAGCCCGTTTTTCCCCTGCGGCAGTAGCTTGATCTGCTGTGACAGCCTGACCACATAAGGGCTGGGATTGTGTACCGTCAGCTTATCGCCGTTGATGCTCCAGACCAGCGCTTTCCATGGATCGGCGTTCATGGCTAATCCTTGTGGATGAATAATCACCGGAATATTTTGGCGAATATTAACGTCAATTCTGTTTTCATCATCGCCTGTTTTCGGCCGGATCCCTTCGAAGGTGACACGTTTCAGATGTTCAAACTGGAGTGGGCGCTCGCTATTAAGAATAAAACGCACCAGCTGGGTTTTCCCGGCGGCCAGGCGCATGACGGGCTGTGTGGCATACAATTTCGGCTGTGGATCGTCAGGTAAATCGTGAATTTTGACATACAGCAGTTCTGTCTGCTCGTCAGTATTGGTGACATTGATGCTACCACCGCCATCCTTTTCAAGAATAAACAGCATGGGGGTTTCTGGTTTCATGGTGGCGTAAGACGCTGCTGTCCAGGAGCAGCAGAGTAGAGTGAGTGTAGTAAGGGTAAAGGAGCGCATAGTACCTCTGAAATGAGAACGGAGTGCTACAGGTGGTAACACTCCGGTATTTAAGCGAAATTAACCTGGGATTACAGGTAAACCAGGTCGTAAGTCGCTTCACCTTTGATATCGATATTTTCAGAGGTTTTCAGCGTAGATGCCGGGGAAATAAACGGGGTGAATTCCAGCCCGATGGTATGGACTTTACCCATAGCAGGGGCATTGCCTTTACTACCTCTTGTCCAGGAATACATATTTTGGCCAGTCCCTGAAACAATATGGGCGCTATTATCAAAAGTACTCCAGACGTTAGACCCCACAGGAGCGCTGAGGAAACTGCTCACGCCAAGTTGGTCTACATTTGTGCTATTGGTGTCGAGCTTCACGATATAACCGCCGATCACGGCGCCGTCAGAGGTTGCTCCCAGACTGAAAATATCAACCATTTTCATGCCCAGATAGGAAACCTGGCCCGCTTTTTCTGCCACGTCAGTGGGTTGAATGGCAACGGCAGTGGCTGATGGGCAGTCAATTCTGAGCTGCATTTTTTTGACTGGCAGCATGGTTTCTGAATCTGTGTTCAGCTTATCGGCTGACAGTTTTCCTAACTGAACGGTTGTTGAGCCGCTCCCGTTACCGATATCGCATGAAGCAGGAACAATCATGCCATCAACTTTTACAGTGAACTGTGAGCCTGCATTTGCCATGCCCGATGTTGCGATAGCAGCCAACAGAGTTAAGTTCAGCGCTGTTTTTTTAAAATTCATGCGTGTATAGTCCTTATACGTTTTATTCATGAAGAAATGACTCTCCTGTGAGAGTCGGGGGGATGCTTAATTCTTAAATTCGGCTTATATTGAATTCCAATTCTACCTGGACACTCCTTGTTTAACCTAAGCTTTGAAAGGCAGAATTAAATGTCGCATTTTCTTTTTTTAACTTTATCAAATTTTGTCTAATGCACTTTGGAAACATATGTTTATATCTATCTGCGCGGCGTTAATTAATGACAAAAAAAATAGAAAATGAATTTTTCACAGATACACAATTTCAAAAGTTGTCATTCCATCGATTTTTATTGAATCTGCCTGATTTAAATTGAAAATAAAAGGCTTCAGGATGATGTCAATATTAACCGGACGGAGTCAGCCTGAACTGCCCACTGCGCCAGCTAACCCCTTCGTTATCAGAAACCAGCACGTTAGGTATGACTCTTCCGTCCATTCGCGAATGCGCCGGGTCAATCAGGGCGAGATAGCCACCAATCGCATGTCCTTTATTTGTCAGGCCAAGACTAAAGATATCACGCTGCTGTTCACCTGCCAGCTGAACGTTGCCGGCATTCGGAGCAATGTCTCTTGCCCGGAAAGCAAACGAAGTCGCTCCCTGACATTGAATAATCAACCCTAATTTTTTTTCGGGCAGTAGTGTTTTGCCAGAACGGGTACTGCCCTGACCAGCGGCGGGATTTAACTTAATGCTTCCTGCGCTATTCATGCCGATATCGCAAGAACTCGGCGTAATCTCGCCCTGCAACTTTATGGTTGTTTGGGAGGATGCGAATATCTCATTAGAGCCTAATGCAAGCAGTATCATCACGGTAAATGAGAGAAGTGATCTGATTTTTTTCATGCATAGTCCATTATTTATTATGTGTAATAGCTGCCCGGCTTGTTATCCTGGAGTGGTGATGGGCGTCTCGATTATACACAGTGATGTCTTTAATAAAAGTTTGTTTTTATAGTGATTCCGTTTTTTTTGCATATTTTTCTTGGCGCTCAATTTTTTAATTATTTATTTGGAATAATTGTAGTTAATATGCATTTCTTAATTGGAAATATATCGCTTAATTGGTATTAATTATCACTCTAATTGTGTGTTCAAAAAGTAATCAGCTGCAGGCGCGAGAAAATCAGTAAGGATGTTTTTCTTTTGCCAGTTAAAAGGGTATAAATGGGGTCGTATAATTTTACAATTTTGAGGAAAAGCATGCGTATTCACGTACTGGGATTCTCGGCGCTCGCACTGCTGTTGGCAGGCTGTAGTTCATCCAACACATTGAGTTCAGCTGGCGAGCGCGTCACCTTTACCGATCAGCAACCCGCAAGTAGCTGCCAGCTGCTGGGCAACGTGACCGGCGCACAAAGTAACTGGTTCTCAGGTTCCGGTGGCGAAGGCAGTTCACTGCGCGGTGCGGCCAACGATCTGCGTAATCGTGCGGCAGAGATGGGCGGTAACGTCATTTACGGTGCCACCAGCCCAACCCAGAACATCTGGTCCAACTTTGCACCGCTCGACAGCAAAATGAGTGGTCAGGTGTATAAGTGCTCGTGATCGTTATGGCCTGATGGGCATTCCGACGATGAATAAAAAAGGGTGGCTTTAAGCGCACCCTTTTTTATTGCTTCACTGCCGCCGCATCTACTCCTGACGTAGTTGTAAATCCAGCGGCGTTTTGCTCGGCTCTCCGCCAATCTCGCGCGCCAGTTTCGGCACCATATAACCCGAAACCCTACCTAATAGCTCACGCACAATGGCGCGTGCGCGCTGATCATCAACGTAGAAATGCGCTGCGCCCTGCACTTTATCCAGCACATGCAGGTAATAAGGAAGTATTCCGGCATCAAACAGAGCATTGCTCAGTGCGGCCAGCGTGGTGGCATCATCGTTAATGCCCCGCAGCAGTACGCTCTGATTCAGCAGTGTTACACCCGCTCGTTTTAGCATACGCATACCGTGGCGCAGGTCGTCGTCGATCTCCTGGGCGTGGTTGATATGGGTGACCATCAGCGTTTGCAGGCGTGACTGTGCAAACCGTTGGCACAGTGCTTCGGTAATGCGTTTGGGGATCACCACCGGCAGGCGGCTGTGGATGCGCAGGCGCTTAATATGTGGGATCTGTTCCAGTTCTGCGATCAGCCAGTCCAGCTCGTGATCCTTTGCCATCAGTGGATCGCCGCCGGAGAAAATAATCTCATCCAGTTCTGGCTGTTGTCGGATATACTCCAGGGCTTGCTGCCAGTTGCGTTTATTGCCCTGATTATCAGAGTACGGAAAATGGCGGCGAAAACAGTAACGGCAATTGACGGCACAGCCGCCTTTGACCAGCAATAGCGCACGATTACGATATTTATGTAACAGACCCGGCACCACACTGCTCTGCTCATCCAGCGGATCGGTACTGTAACCCGGTGCATCAACGAACTCCTGCTGCGAGGTAATAACCTGTAGCAGCAGAGGATCCTGCGGATCGCCTTTGCGCATGCGTGCAGCAAAGGCCCGGGGGACGCGCAGGGCGAAAAGACGCCGTGCGTCATGGCCTGAAACCAGATCAGGGTGATGTTGCAACGCTAAAAGTTGCAGTAATTCATTCGGATCAGTGATTACATCGGCAAGTTGATGCAACCAATCTTCTCGCACAGGGGTATTTAGGGTTACAATGTGTGCCATTTTTTTGGCTAAGTACCAGTAATAAATTGTAGAGGGCCTTTATGGCGACTTATTCTAGCAACGATTTCCGTCCCGGTCTTAAAATCATGTTCGAAGGCGAGCCTTATGCCATCGAATCAAGCGAGTTTGTTAAGCCGGGTAAAGGCCAGGCATTCGCACGCGTAAAAATGCGTCGTCTGTTGACCGGAACGCGTGTTGAGAAAACTTTTAAATCTACCGACTCCGCTGAAGGCGCTGACGTAGTAGATACTAACCTGAACTACCTGTACAACGATGGTGAGTTCTACCACTTCATGCACCCGGAAAGCTTCGAACAGCACCCTGTTGAAGAGAAAACCGTGGGCGATGCAGCAAAATGGCTGCTCGACAACGCTGAGTGTATCGTGACCCTGTGGAACGGCAAGCCGATCCAGGTGTTACCACCGAACTTCGTTGAGCTGGAAATCACGGATACTGATCCTGGCCTGAAAGGTGATACCGCAGGGACTGGCGGCAAGCCAGCGACACTGTCTACCGGTGCGGTAGTGAAAGTGCCACTGTTCGTACAGATTGGCGAAGTGATCAAAGTCGATACCCGTTCTGGCGAATACGTTTCACGCGTAAAATAAGCCCGAACCAGTGAGGGCCTGCCCGTCAGGCCCTTATCCTTGACGATGTGAGTTTAAGTATATGTTGAAATTCATAGCTGTTGCATTGTTGATGACCTGCGCGCTCAGCGCCTGTAATACCTTCCACGGCTTTGGCGAAGATGTGCAGCATCTCGGCGGCGCCATCACTGACGCAGCCAATAAGTAGCGTCTTCCGGTCTGAAAAATTTCCTTTTTGCTTTGTCATACAGGCAAGCGCATAAATTACAGCTATGCTTACATCGCTGTGCTTTATCTCTAATTAAAAGGAAATTGCTATGAAGAAAAGTATTGTTGCCCTTCTTTCTGTTCTGGTGCTCTCTTCCGTACTCTCTGCCTGTAATACTACGCGTGGCGTGGGTGAAGATGTTGAGGCGGGTGGTAAGGCAATTCAGAAAAGCACGAATTAATCTGTGTGAAACGCCGGTGCACCGCACCGGCGATAGCATCGCTAGTGCTGCTTGACCCAAATCAGTTTATCCACGGCAAAGCCTGCACTGCGTGCTTTAGCCAGTAACTCTGTTTTTACCCCGGCTTCCAGCTGCGGCGTCCGCGATAAAATCCACAGATAGTCCCGATTCGGCCCGCACACCAGCGCGTGCTGGTAATTATTATCCAGCGCGATCACGTTATAGCCGCCATAAAACGGCCCGAAAAATGACACTTTGAGTGCGGCCAGATCAGAAGGGCCGGTAAAATACGCCTTACCCACACTCTCCTGCCAGCGCTGTTTGCGGGTATTAAAGCCACGGTTAACCACTTTCAGTCCGCCATCGTCGCGTTTGCTGTAGGTGGCCGTCACCTGCTCCAGGCCGCGTTCAAAACGGTGGTCCAGGCGCGCAATCTCATACCAGCTTCCAAGATAGCGTTCGGCATTGAATCCAGAAATGGGGGTAACGCCTTGCGGCGGAGTGGTAGAGCAGGCAACCGAGAGCAGCGCTCCGGCACCTGCGGTAAACATTTTCCATAGCGACATATAAATAAGCCATTCCTTAATGATCGAATGGCTTGAGTATAGGTTTACACCGCGATCACGCCAATTAATGCTACTACGCTTAACAGCGAGGCAATGCCGTAGCACAGCAGCTTGCTGGCAGGGATATGCAGTTTCAGGTCATGCAGGCTATGGTGCAGGCGGTGCAGGGCGCACCACAGTGGCAGCACAATCACCAGCAGCAGGATTAATCGGCCAGGCAATGACTGAGCAAACCCCAGAACCCGCTCATAGCTGAAAGTCTCTGCTGGCGCCCAGCTCAGCGGCAGCAACAAGCCGACCAGCAGAACGATCACCGGGCTGACCAGCGCAGCCCACATGCCCCCGGCACCAAACAGTCCCCAGAAGATAGGTTCATCAGAACGTTGCGGTTGTGTGTTCATTATCACTCCTTAAGCCAGCAGCGACACGGCCAGTACAACGCCGCTTAAAATAAGCATCACGATCCAGAGCCCTCTAATGATCGGTTCCGGCGGTAGCTTCTCCCCTTTAACGATAATAATTTGTGCTTTCGGGGCGAGGTCAAACCAGGTTTTGCTGTGATGCAAGGCGGCGACGAATGTCACCAGATTCAGTAACAGGACGATGGGGTTCTGCAGAAAGGTGACAAAACCTTGCCAGCTTTCCGGTCCCATCTTCAGGGCAAACAGGCCGATAATCAGTTCAATACTGAACCACAGCGCTGGAATGGCGGTGCCCTCACGCAGCATATACAGACGATAGAACGGCAGCGACTGCCACCAGCTTCCTGACACAGGGCGAATATAAGCCTTACGTTTCGTGGTCATTCACAACCTCCTTAATGGGGTTTCAGGGTGGCGATCAGGAAGTCTTTACTGCTCTCCACTTTGCCCTGCTGGATAGCTGCTGCCGGATCGACGTGTTTCGGGCACACTTCGGAGCAGAAGCCGACAAACGTACAGCTCCAGACGCCATTAATGCCATTAAGCTGCGGCATACGCAGTGCTTTACCCCGGTCGCGGCTGTCGAGGTTATAGCGGTGGGCAAGGGTGATCGCCGCCGGTCCAATAAATTCAGGATTCAGGCCAAACTGGGGGCAGGCGGCATAGCACAGGCCGCAGTTGATACAGCCGGAAAACTGATGGTATTTCGCCATCTGCGCCGGGGTCTGCAGGCCCGGGCCTTCGCTGGCCTCGCGTGGGTTGCCGATCACCCAGGGCTTAATGGCCTCCAGGCTTTCCATAAAGTGAGTCATATCCACCACCAGATCGCGTTCGATCGGGAAGTTTGCCAGCGGTTCTACTTTGACTCCGGCCGGGTAATCGCGCAGGAAGGTTTTGCACGCCAGTTTGGGGACGCCATTCACCATCATCCCGCACGAACCACAGATCGCCATGCGACATGACCAGCGATACGACAGGTCAAAAGCCAGGTTGTCTTTGATATAGCCGAGGGCATCCAGCAGCGAGGTGGTTTCATCCCAGGGGACGTCAAAAATCTCGTTACGCGGGACGCGGTCTGTCTCCGGGTTGTAGCGCATGATGTTGATTTGACGGCTTTTGCTCTCACTCATGACCTGGCTCCTTATGGGTGCTGCCCTCAGAGGCCGCGCCATACACGCGCGCAGCAGGCGGCAGATGGGTAATGGTCACCGGATCGTAAGAGACCGAAGGCGCCCCCTGCGGGTTGAAGAAGGTCAGGGTATGCGCCAGGAAGTGTTCGTCGTCGCGTGTGGTACAGCCTTCATCCAGCCGCTGATGTGCACCGCGAGACTCTTTGCGCTGAATGGCTGAATGCGCCATACACTCCGCCACATCCAGCCCGTGGGCCAGTTCAACGGCGTACAGCAGTTCGGTGTTGAACACGCTGGAGGTGTCGGTCACTCGCAGGTTAGAAAAACGCTGCTTCAGCTCTGCCAGCTTATCGATGGTTTTTTGCATCAACTCCGTGGTGCGGTATATGCCGCAGCCTTCTTCCATCGCCATGCCCATCTCATCACGCAGCGTGGCCGCATTTTCGCTGCCCTGCTGATTCACCAAACCGTGCAGTCGTTTTTCAATGTCGTTGCGCTGTGCACTCAGCGCGGCATCCCGCACCGGATGTGGCTGGGAAGCGCGTTGTGCGGCTTGCTCTCCCGCCAGGCGCCCGAACACCACCAGTTCTGCCAGCGAGTTAGAACCGAGACGGTTCGCGCCGTGCAGTCCAACGGAGGAACATTCACCCACGGCAAACAGACCCTGGATACGGGTTTCACACTCGGCGTTGGTTTCAATGCCGCCCATGGTGTAGTGCGCGGTCGGGCGTACCGGGATCGGGGCAGTAATTGGATCCACGCCGACATAGGCTTTGCTCAGTTCGCAGATAAACGGCAGGCGTTCACGCAGCTTTTTCTCACCAAGGTGGCGCAGATCAAGATAGACGACGTCTCCGCGCGGTGTTGCGATGGTGCGTCCGGCGCGCCATTCGTGCCAGAAAGCCTGGGAAACCTTGTCGCGCGGGCCCAGCTCCATATATTTGTTTTTCGGCTCCCCGAGCGGGGTTTCTGGTCCCATGCCGTAATCCTGCAGGTAACGGTAACCGTCTTTATTGACCAGAATACCGCCCTCACCGCGGCAGCCTTCCGTCATCAGGATGCCGGAACCCGGCAGGCCGGTGGGATGGTACTGAACAAACTCCATATCGCGCAGCGGCACGCCGTGGCGAAACGCCATGCCCATGCCGTCACCGGTGACGATGCCGCCATTGGTGTTGTAGCGATAGACGCGGCCAGCGCCGCCGGTTGCGAGGATCACCGACTGTGCCCGCACTTCCAGCAGTGTGCCTTCCATCATGTTGATCGCAACCAGGCCGTGCGCCACGCCATCGTCCACCAGCAGGTCGAGGACGAAATGCTCATCAAGGCGTTGGATTTGCGGGTATTTCAGCGAGGTTTGAAACAGAGTATGCAGCATATGGAAGCCGGTTTTATCGGCGGCAAACCAGGTGCGTTCAATCTTCATCCCGCCAAAGCGACGGACGTTGATGGAGCCATCTTCTTTGCGGCTCCACGGGCAGCCCCACTGCTCCATTTGCGCCATTTCCTGCGGGCAGTGCTGAACAAAGTAGTCCACCACGGGTTGTTCACACAGCCAGTCGCCCCCGGCAACGGTATCGTGAAAATGAGAATCGAAACTGTCCTGCTCTTGGGTGACGGCGGCGGCACCCCCTTCGGCGGCCACAGTGTGGCTACGCATCGGATAGACTTTGGAGATCAGAGCAATCTTCAAGCGCGGGTTGGCTTCTGCGGCGGCAATCGCAGCACGCAGCCCGGCCCCACCAGCACCAACAATGACTAAATCGGCATTCAGGGTTTGCACAATTTCCTCCCTTATACCCTGCATACGTCGCGCAACATGTGTGTAGCCTGTCGTTCTGCCACGCGAACCATGGTGGGTATTTTGTGTTTGTGATTTTTCCAGAGGCAAAGCGGGTGGCTCTACCCGACAGTCGCGGCCCAGTATAAAGGGGTTAAAATGGCGCCAGTTTGATGTGTTCGGGCATTTCGGCGGGTAAGCGATAAAAACCCCTCGCTTTCTATGGAAAACGTATTGTTGGTTTTTTCGACGTAGAATTGTGTGTTGCGGCCCGGACAGGTAGACTTCCTGCCCCTACTGACTTTGGAGTAAAAAAGATGAGCGATTCGGCTAGCTGGCAGCCAAGTGCATCTATCGCCAATTTATTAAAGCGTGCGGCGATCATGGCTGAAATCCGGCGTTTCTTTGCCGATCGTGGCGTACTGGAAGTGGAAACCCCGGCCATGAGCCAGGCGACGGTGACCGATGTCCATCTGTTCCCATTCCAGACCCGGTTTGTTGGCCCAGGCGCCGCTGCCGGTATCGATCTTTATCTGATGACCAGCCCTGAATACCATATGAAGCGTCTGCTGGCCGCAGGCAGTGGGCCGATCTTCCAGCTGTGTCGCAGTTTCCGTAATGAAGAAATGGGGCGCCACCATAATCCCGAATTCACCATGCTGGAATGGTATCGTCCGCACTACGATATGTACCGCCTGATGAACGAGGTGGACGATCTGCTGCAACAGGTGCTGGAGTGTGCCCCGGCCGAGACGCTTTCCTACCAGCAGGCGTTTATTCGTCATCTGGAGATTGACCCATTGTCTGCTGACAAAGCGCAACTGCGCGAAGCGGCCGACAAACTGGGCGCTGGCGATCTCGCTCATCGTGAAGAAGACCGCGATACGCTGCTTCAACTGCTGTTTATGCTGGGTGTGGAACCGGAAATCGGTAAAGAGAAACCGGCGTTCGTCTATCACTTCCCGGCCAGTCAGGCGGCGCTGGCAGAGATCAGTACGGAAGATCACCGCGTGGCAGAGCGCTTCGAGGTCTACTTCAAAGGTATTGAGCTGGCGAATGGTTTCCGTGAACTGACCGATAGCCGTGAACAGCGTCTGCGTTTTGAGCAGGATAACCGTAAGCGTGCGGCTGCGGGTCTGCCCGTGCAGCCGATTGATACCTACCTGCTGGACGCGCTGGCGCACGGTATGCCGGAGTGCTCCGGTGTGGCATTAGGTGTTGATCGTATTGTGATGCTGGCACTGAAAGCAGAGCAGCTCAGTGATGTGATCGCGTTTACCGTTGACCGTTGTTAAAGCACAGGGCGGACCGAAAAAGAAGGTCCGCCCCTACAGGATCACGGTCGTCGCGCTGAGGCGATCACAACCCGCCCGATTTATAGTTTCTTGCCGCTGGTGCACCGTTGCTGGCCGGGGTTTTACGCCCAATGGTTTCCATACGAACCTGGAACGGTGGGAATGGCATTTCCAGCCCGTGTTCCTGATAGCCACGTAGGATCAACTGATGCAACTCATGGCGCAGCGGCATACGGTGCCCCATTTCTGCCGCGTGAATTCGTAGCTCAAACAGCTGGATACCCTGCTGTAAATCCACCAGGAATGCTTCCGGTTGCGGTGTATCCAGCACGTAGCTGCAACGTTGCGCGGCCGTCAGCAGGACGTTGGTCACTTCTTCGCTGTTGGCTTCAGCCGGAGCCGGGATCGTCAGCACCACGCGGGTGACGGAGTCGGACAGCGACCAGTTGATAAACTGCTCGGTAATAAAGGCCTTATTCGGCACGATAATCTCTTTGCGATCCCAGTCCGTAATCGTCGTGGCACGGGTGTTAATCCGCGTTATGCTGCCGGTGAGTTCGCGGATCGTAACGGTATCCCCGATGCGGATCGGCTTCTCAAACAGGATGATCAGACCAGAGATAAAGTTGGCGAAGATCTCCTGCAGCCCAAAGCCCAGTCCCACCGTTAAACCGGCGACCAGCCACTGTAATTTCGACCAGTCGATACCAATCAGTGAGAACCCCGCCAGGCCGCCAATCAGGATCAGCAGATATTTCGTCAGGGTGGTTATCGCATAACCGGTCCCTGGCGTCAGGCTGAGATGTTGCAGCAGCGCCAGCTCCAGCAGGGCAGGCATATTGCGCACCAACTGGGTGGTAATGATCAGCACAAGGATCGCGATCATCACCGATCCGAGCGTGATCGGTTGCAGGCTTTCGACGCCCTGAACGGTGGTGCTGACATCCCACAAGCGGATATTTTCCAGGAAGCCAAAGGCGGAGTGGATTTCCGACCAGAGCACAATCACGGAGACCAGCGCAATCAGCGTCAGGATCGAGCGTACCAGGCGTAATGACTGTGCGCTGATGGCATCAAGGTCGATGACCGGCTCTTCCACATCCACGCTATCGACGGCGGTCTGTTGTGCCGCCACCTCTTCCTCGCCACGCGCACGCTGAGCAAGGATTTCAGCACGGCGCTGACGGGCGCGATCAAAAGCGATGCGTCGCCGCTGGATCAGCATCCAGCGGCGAATAATATGGTAAATCACCAGCAGCAGTAACCAGATGGCCACCGAGGTTTCCAGACGTGCCAGCAGGGCCTGCGCGGTGGCCAGATAACCGATGCATGAGGCCAGTGCCGCCATCATCGGAATGGCGATCATCGCGTTCCACAGCACGTTATTAATAAAGTTCTCACCGTTGCCCTCTTTATCGAGGTGCAGCGGGATACCTGCACGCTTCAGGCTGACGGTCACCAGGCTTAACGCGCCACAGATCAGAATAAAACACAGGCGCCCGAGGGTGGCTGAGAATTGACGATCTTCGAGATTATCGAAGGCGATCAGCATCATCATCAGCGGCACGACCAGGCCGATGCACAGCGTGTAGAAACGCATGGCGCGAGCCACGCGGGTTTGTGGCCAGCGGAAATGGACGATAAACAGACCCTGCGGGCGGGCAAAGGTATTACTGACCATAAAGGCCCACAGCAGCGGGACGCTGGCGGTCACACCGTCGCCGATGGCGATGGCGATGGGATAGGGCCAGGCATGTTGTAAACCGTAACCCAGTGCCGCCCATAATACCGGCAGCGGTAGCGCCACCAGAATCGACCAGAACACGGTACGCAGCGTCAGGCTAAAATGATCCTGGGTGACTTTGCCGACCTTGCTGGAAGCGCGTTCAAGGAATTTACGGAAATGGCGGCGCGAGCTGATGCTGAAACCGACCAGCAGCATCGCGCCCAGCAGAGGCAGCACGGTTTCGCGGCTGGTGACCATCATCACCATTGCGCCACCCAGTTGCCCCAGGGTATCCAGCGACAGCAGACGGTGCAGGTCGCGCGCCAGATCAAGTGGGTAGCTGAAATCCACCGGGCTGACATCGGCTGTCCAGAAGAGATAGCGGTGCGTGGCCTCTTTCACTTCATTCAGCGCATCCACCAGCTGACTGTTACCGACTTTTAACTTGGTCACGCCAAGGATCAGGTTATCGCAGCCGGAGAGCAGGGAGGTGAGCAGTTCACGCTGGGTTTTTAGCTGAGCATCCAGAATGCGTCGCTGTTCCGCGGTCAGATTACTGTTGTCATCCTGGCGTAGCTGAAGCAGTGATTTCTGGCGTTCCAGCAGATCTTCGTAATAGAGGCGCTGGACGCGCAGCTGGGCCATTTCGTTGTCCAGCTGCTGGGGTTTTGGCATATCTGGCAGACGTGCCACCTGTGCACGCAGCGCTTCGCCCAGCACATTGGATACGCCCAGCCATTGTGACTGTTCACGAATGGTGCTCAGTGCCTGACGAACCTGAATGGTCTGATTGGCGGCGGTGCGCTGCTGCGACGCCACCAGATCCATACGCTGCGCCTGCTGATTCAGCGCGCTGGACAGTTCGCGGTTAACGCGGAACTGTTCGGTGATGCCTTTGGGCATATCACCGCTGTTTTCTGCCAGCTGTTCGGTGCGGGCCAGCGCCATTTCAGCTTCACGCTGGCGCAGGCTGTTCAGCTGGTTACGTAAATCCTGTAGGTAAGCATCCAGGCTGGCGGCTTTACGCTGATGGACTTCGGCGCGCATACGCGCCAGTTCCTGGCGATTGTTAGCCGATAACTGTGCCAGTTCGAGTTCATCGACCCGGGCTTTTTGTGCCGCAGACTCAGCCTGACGCTGTGCCAGCTGTGCCTGGCCCAGCGGTGTGGTCGGGGCGGGTTGCCCCTGTAAACGCCGTTCGATCTCATTCAACGCCCGGCGGGCTTCTGTTTGTTGCTGCGGTAACTGGGAAAGTGAATCGCTGATTTCGCGCGCGCGATCCTGCTCCTGCTGCACCTGGCGGCTCTCTTCCAGCAGCTGGCTGCTGACCTGTAAGATCTCCTGATCAAGGTCAGCGGCACTCATGTTGCTGCGCAGGGGCTTACTGCTGTCCGTCAGCGTGACGACCTGCTGACGTAACTCGCGGGAGAGTTTAGGAAAATCGTCAATGACCTGCTGGTAATCCTGCGTGAGGTTGAGCGAGTTTTGACGCTCGTCCAGCCAGGTCAGCGTGGATTGCAGGGCATCGACGATAGCCGTCTGATTCGCCGACGTCTTGTCTGACTTCGCCTCTTCCAGCTGCTGTTTGATCAGCGATGCATCCGGTGCGCTGGCGGCATAAACCGGCTGGAGTAAGCTCCAGCCTAATAAAAAAGTGAGAATCAGACGTAACATGGCAATTCGCTATGGATGGTGGAGGACGTCTTCCGCACTTTCTTTCTGCAGTGCGATAGCCAGCGTGGCGCCAAGACGGGTTTTACTTTCTGCCGCCAGGCTTTCAGCCAGCTTCACTTTGCCTGGTGCGAACAGGTTGATGACGGTAGATCCCAGTTTGAAACGGCCCATTTCCTGGCCTTTCAACAGTACGACAGAACCTTCGGCATCGGCACCTGGCCAGCTCCAGCGTTTGATCACACCTTCACGCGGTGGTGTAACGGTACCGGACCATACGGTTTCAATACTGCCCACGATGGTCGCCCCCACCAGAATCTGCGCCATTGGGCCAAATTCCGTATCAAACAGGCAGATGACGCGTTCATTACGCGCAAACAAGTTGGGAATGTTCTGCGCGGTCAGTGGGTTCACGGAGTAGAGATCGCCCGGAACGTAGATCATTTCACGCAGGATACCATTACACGGCATATGTACACGGTGGTAGTCACGCGGTGCGAGATACGTGGTGACAAACTCGCCGTCACGGAACATATCAGTCATCGCGGCGTTGCCTGCCAGCAGCGCTTCCAGCGAATAGGTATGGCCTTTGGCCTGGAAAATCTGCTCACCTTCAATACGGCCCAGCTGGCTGATAGCACCATCTGCAGGCAGGATCAGCAGGTTCGGGTCCGTTTCAATCGGACGCGCATCGTCACGCAGCGGGCGGACGAAGAAATCGTTAAAGGTGCGATAGCTGGCGGTATCAGGCTTCTGCGCCTCTTTCATATCCACCTTGTAGTACCAGACGAAAGCATCAATCACTGCTTTGGTCAGCCACCCACCGCGCTTGCTGGCACCCCAGCCGGCCAGTTCAGTCAGGGCTTTTTTAGGCAGTAAGTTATTCAGGCCGAGTTTAATACGATCTAACACGTTAGCCTCCTGGCTCAAATCAGACGGGTATAGCGCTTTAAAATAAAAGGGGGCGGATTGTAGCAGCGCCCGGAGGTTTAGGCTATTGCCTGACTCTCAGGGCGGCTGCAGATGGTTCACGCCACGCGGGCAGGTGCAATCAGTTTTTGTCCGTGGTGAAGCGACGGGTTTTACCCTGCACTTCAGACATGGTTTCCAGAATCAGGTGATAGTTAACGAAACGCGATTCGTTGATCTCACCTTTATCCACTGCTTCGCGAATGGCGCAGCCGGGATCGTTGTCATGTTTACAGTCACGGAATTTGCATCCCCCCAGATAGTCACGGAATTCGACAAATCCTTGCGTGATTTGTTCCGGCTCAAGGTGCCACAAACCAAATTCACGTACGCCAGGGGAGTCAATCACATCACCGCCTTGCGGGAAGTGATAGAGACGGGAGGCGGTGGTGGTGTGCTGGCCCAGGCCTGAGTTATCCGAGACGTCATTGGTGAGGATCTCAGCATGGCTCAGTTCCAGCCCCAGCAGGGCGTTCAGCAGGCTGGATTTCCCTACGCCAGACTGCCCGGCGAAGATGCTGATACGGTCGGTCAGTGCCTGCTCCAGTTCAACCAGCCCCTCTTTACGATGGCTGGATACCATCAGCACGTTGTAGCCAATATGACGATAGATATCCATTTGCTCATCAACAAAGGCACGACCTTCATCATCCAGCAAATCGGTTTTATTCAGTACCAGCAACGGCTCAACGCCCAGCGTCTCACAGGCCACCAGATAGCGGTCAATGATGTTCAGCGACAGTTCCGGCAAAATAGCCGAGACCACCACAATCTGATTGATGTTGGCCGCAATGGGCTTCACGCCGTCATAGAAATCAGGACGGGTCAGTACCGAGGTACGTTCATGAACGGCTTCAACAATACCTTTAACGGTGGCACCGCCTTCAACGCCTGGACGCCAGCGCACACGGTCACCGGTCACCAGCGAACGAATGGTGCGGCGGATGTTACAACGGTGAACGGAACCATCCGCATCTTCCACATCAGCATGCATACCAAAACGGCTGATCACCACGCCATCGCGAACTTCACCGAACAGATTGTCATCTGGCTCAGGTTTATCGGCACGCTGCTTCAGGCGACGATCGTGGTTGGCACTTACGCGACGTTGCTGACCCTTGGATAGTTTGTTTTTAGTCACTGTTCCTCACACCGGTTTTGCATATTTCGCCCTGACAGGGCAAAAGGACTATCATACACGCTACTTAACCCTGCAGCCCTATACTCTGAATCATTCGAGTATACATTGTGAGACGTACTATGACTGCCAATGCCAACAACCTGATTTGGATTGATCTTGAAATGACCGGGCTGGACCCGGAGCAGGACCGTATTATTGAGATTGCCACACTGGTGACCGATGCCGATCTGAATATCCTGGCGGAAGGGCCAGTGCTTGCTGTCCACCAGTCCGATGCCCAACTGGCATTAATGGACGAGTGGAATGTGCGCACGCACACCAACAGCGGTCTGGTCGAGCGTGTTAAAGCCAGCCAGTACGATGAAGAGGCCGCCGTGCAGGCCACCATTGCGTTCCTGAAAGAGTGGGTACCCATCAACAGCTCTCCGATTTGTGGCAACAGTATTGGCCAGGATCGTCGCTTCCTGTTCAAATATATGCCGGAACTGGAAGCCTACTTCCATTATCGTTATCTGGATGTCAGCACGCTGAAAGAGCTGGCGCGTCGCTGGAAACCGGAGATCCTGGCGGGTTTCAAAAAGCAGGGCACCCACCAGGCAATGGACGATATCCGCGAGTCCGTGGCGGAACTGGCCTATTACCGCGAACATTTTATTCAGTTGTGATTTTTTAACGATCCGGATGAAAAAGGGGAAACCCCGGTAAATGGCTCAAAAATGCCGATTAAATCAGCGTAGTGGCGGTTTAATCGGCAGTCGAAAGAAAAAAGAAAAAAAATATGAGTGGCAGGGTTGCGAGGAGAAAGAATTCTCGTATAATGCGCACCCCGTACCGGTGAAGAATTTTCATCGTTACCCAGAGCGGGAATAGCTCAGTTGGTAGAGCACGACCTTGCCAAGGTCGGGGTCGCGAGTTCGAGTCTCGTTTCCCGCTCCAATTTTTAAAGCAGTAAAGCACCACCCAAGCGGGAATAGCTCAGTTGGTAGAGCACGACCTTGCCAAGGTCGGGGTCGCGAGTTCGAGTCTCGTTTCCCGCTCCAAAATTTAGGTTGCAGAGAGGGCATCCTGTCTGCAGACCAGTGAGAAAAGAGCCGAAAGGCTCTTTTTTTATGCCTGTATTTATACGCTTTTGTAAACAGATTGATCATCGTGCGATCCACGTGAAATTTTTTTCGCACAAGTCTTGCCAGCATCGGCAAACGGGTCCATAATAGCGACCTCTCCTCCGGAAGGAAGAGTTAAAAGCTAAAACAATCAAGTAGTTATAAGATATTTAGCACAGAAATTCAGCAGTGCTCCTAAGCGGGAATAGCTCAGTTGGTAGAGCACGACCTTGCCAAGGTCGGGGTCGCGAGTTCGAGTCTCGTTTCCCGCTCCAAATAAAAATCTTTCTCATATAGCCTTCCAAATTATCCACAGCGCTAAGCGCAGTGCGGTAGCCCGTTTTCACATGGGTCAAAAATGTTTTAAACAGACTTATCCACAGCCTATGTTGTTGATCTTCGCACGCGAAAAAACAGCCGCTAATTTACTGTAATGCGTAACGTGCTGTTTTATCTATTATTGTGAATATTTCAAATTGTTATCTGGATCACTTGTGGTTTCTGTGACGGTTGAATGACAAAGACTTTTTATTTTTATTCACAGCATGTGGAAAAGATTTCGCGTGGGTAATATTCAGTATGTTGTGCAATTAAGCATCACGCGGTAAACCCTTTTCAATGACGCGCACCAGACGTTTTTGCTGGTTGCTCTGAACGTCAACCCTGTTTTCTTCACGTCGTGCTAACTGGCAGCCAATAGCCCAGTCGATATGCTCATCCAGCATGCTGTTTTCGCCACGTCGTGTTTCCAACGCCGCCAGATGCTTTTCATCCCAGGGAGCGTTGCCCAGCGCTACCGCAATATTACGCAACCAGCGCAGATGACCAATACGTCGGATAGCCGATCCCTCCGTGATACGCAGAAATTTCGCTTCATCCCAGGCAAAAAGTTCGATCAACGGTGGGGCGTGTAACACCGCACGCGGGCTGAAATCATCTTCATCGGTGAGCTGGCCGTAACGGTTCCACGGACAAATCAGCTGGCAGTCATCACAACCATAAATACGATTTCCGATTAATGGACGAAACTCTTCCGGGATCGCGCCTTCTAACTCAATCGTGAGGTAGGAGATACAGCGACGGGCATCAACGGTATAGGGTTCGACAATCGCGCCCGTTGGGCAGGTGGTGATGCACGCAACACAGCGCCCGCAGTTTTCTTCTACCGGTTCATCTACCGGTAACGGCAGGTCGATCAGTAATTCACCAAGAAAAAACCACGAACCCGCTTCACGATTGAGGATCAGCGAGTGTTTTCCTGTCCAACCCAGGCCCGCTTTGGCGGCCAGGGGGCGTTCCAGCAGCGGGGCTGAATCTACAAAGGGCCGGAACTGAGCCTCGCTGCAGTGTTCGCGGATCATATCGCCAAGCTTTTTCAGTCGATTACGTAATACTTTGTGGTAATCGCGGCCAAGGGCATAGCGGCTGACATAACCGAGGCGGGGATTTTTTAGCGTACTGGCAAAAGCGGCTTTTGCGGGCAGATAATTCATCCGCACGCTGATCACCCGTAACGTGCCGGGAAGCAGTTCATGGGGACGGGCGCGCATCATGCCATGACGCGCCATCCAGTCCATTTCTCCGTGATATTGTTTATCCAGCCAGGCCTGAAGGCGCGGCTCTTCCAGCGTTAAGTCGGTATCACAGATACCCACCTGCTGAAAGCCGAGGTCAAGCCCCCACTGTTTAATATCCAGAGCGAGTTGATGGAAATCGAGAGGATGCGACATGAATAACCTGAACCAGCAAAATGACCCGGTCAGTTTACCCTATTCTGTCTGGCCTGTGGAGGCGATAGCCGGGCTGGAGCGCGAGGGGGCGGACAGTCTGGGTATCACCCTGTTTGAATTGATGCAGCGAGCGGGGGAGGCAGCCTTCAGTCTGCTGCGCCAGCAGTGGCCGCATGCGCAACACTGGCTGATTCTGTGTGGACCGGGTAACAACGGTGGTGACGGTTTTGTGGTGGCGCGCCTGGCGCAGGCGGCCGGTGTGGAGGTGACGCTTATTGCGGTTGAGAGTGACAGCGTGCTGCCGGATGAAGCTCGCCAGGCCCGTGAAAACTGGCTGGCGGCCGGAGGTGTGATCCACGATGTCTCGTTTGCATGGCCAGCACAGACAGATGTCATTGTTGATGCACTGCTGGGTACCGGCCTCAATCGCCCTCCTGTCTTTCCTTATGACCGTCTTATTGAGCAGGCGAACCACCATGCTGCGCCGGTTTTTTCTCTGGATATTCCTTCCGGGTTAGTGGCTGCTAACGGTACAGTGCCCGGAGTGGCAATTGATGCTGAACATACGCTGACGTTTGTGGTGCTAAAGCCGGGTTTGCTAACGGGTAAGGCGCGTGACCATGTCGGTCAACTGCATTGTCACAGCCTGAATCTTGACACGTGGTTGCAGACCCGGTCTGCGCCCATTGCGCGCTATGATGCTCATCATCTGGCCGCCTGGCTGCCGCCCCGTCGTCCCACCTCGCACAAAGGGGATCAGGGGCGTCTGCTGGTTATCGGTGGCGATCATGGTACTGCCGGGGCCATCCGAATGACGTCGGAGGCTGCATTACGTGCAGGTT
>Ga0308168_1001428_pt1 | contig 21893 bp, 25 predicted proteins | sample PhyCR2_FD_202133 | JGI IMG/M metagenome (GOLD analysis project Ga0308168, IMG submission 202133) | Phyllosphere microbial communities from UC Gill Tract Community Farm, Albany, California, United States - DLSLRC.R2 | ecosystem: Host-associated > Plants > Phyllosphere > Unclassified | place: USA...
CCTTCATCGAGAAAGCCGCCGAAGGCCTGGTGCTGGCCTTCTTCAACCAGGGCGAGGTGTGCACCTGCCCTTCCCGCGCGCTGGTGCAGGAATCCATCTACCCGGCTTTCATGAAGGAAGTCATGAAGAAGGTCGAGCAGATCAAGCGCGGCGATCCGCTGGACACCGACACCATGGTCGGCGCCCAGGCGTCGGAGCAGCAGTTCGACAAGATTCTCTCCTACCTGGAAATCGCCAAGGGTGAAGGCGCCGAACTGCTCACCGGCGGTCAGGTGCAGAAGCTCGAAGGTGACCTGTCGACCGGCTACTACATCCAGCCGACCCTGCTCAAAGGCACGAACAAGATGCGCGTGTTCCAGGAGGAAATCTTCGGCCCGGTGGTCAGCATCACCACCTTCAAGGACGAAGCCGAAGCCCTGGCCATCGCCAACGACACCGAGTTCGGCCTGGGTGCCGGGGTCTGGACCCGCGACATCAACCGTGCCTGGCGCATGGGCCGCGGGATCAAGGCCGGACGGGTCTGGACCAACTGCTACCACCTGTACCCGGCGCATGCCGCGTTCGGTGGCTACAAGAAATCCGGCGTGGGCCGCGAGACCCACAAGATGATGCTCGACCATTACCAGCAGACCAAGAACCTGCTGGTCAGCTACGACATCAATCCACTGGGCTTCTTCTAACCCCGTGGCAGCGGGGGATGTCTAGGCGTCCCCCGCCTGTTCTGCCGACCCTGATGGTTTCGCTGCGCCGACACGCGACCGTCGGTCGGTTGCGCGTGCCTGGTAAACCCACCAACAAACCTGCTTCACCCATCGGTATACTGCGCGGATTCTCAAAGATCGAATCAGCACAGGTACCCGCCATGGAATTCAGCTTCATCGACCTCATCCTGCACCTGGATGTGTACCTCAACATGCTGGTGACCCAGTACGGCACCTGGGTCTACGCGATCCTGTTCCTGGTGATCTTCTGCGAAACCGGCCTGGTGGTGATGCCTTTCCTGCCCGGTGACTCGCTGTTGTTCATCGCCGGTGCCGTGGCGGCCGGTGGCGGCATGGACCCGTTCCTGCTCGCGGGCCTGCTGATGACCGCCGCCATCCTGGGCGACAGCACCAACTACATCGTCGGGCGTACCGTGGGCGACAAGCTGTTCAGCAACCCGGACTCGAAGATCTTCCGTCGCGACTATCTGGATCAGACCCACGCCTTCTATGCTCGCCACGGCGGCAAGACCGTGACCCTGGCGCGGTTCCTGCCGATCCTGCGTACCTTCGCCCCGTTCGTGGCCGGTGTCGGCAAGATGCACTACCCGCGCTTCCTGGGCTTCAGCGTGCTGGGCACGGTGTTGTGGGTCTGTGGTCTGGTGACCCTGGGCTACTTCTTCGGCAACATGCCGTTCATCAAACAGAACCTGACCCTGCTGATCGTCGCGATCATCCTGATTTCGCTGCTGCCGATGATCATCGGCCTGGTGCGCAGCCGTATGGGCGGCCCTGCCCCGTCGCGCTGAAATCATGTGGTCGTACAAGGCCTGGCGGCGCCAGCGGATTCTGGACCGCCACCGTATCGATGACGCGCTGTGGCAAACGGTGCGTGAAGACCTGCCGATTCTCGATGGCCTCGATGCACGGCAGGACCAGCACCTGCGCGAGGCCTGCGTGCTGTTCCTGCAGGCCAAGGCCCTGACCTGCCTGCCCGGTGTCGAACTCGACGATCGCGCCCGCCTTCACCTTGCGGCACAGGCGCAGTTACCGTTGCTGCAATTGGGCGATCTGGACTGGTATCAGGGCTTTCACGAAATCGTCCTGTACGCCGACGATTTCGTCAGCCCGCAGCGCTACCGCGATCCCAGCGGCGTGGAGCACCAGTGGGACGGCGAGCACAGTGGCGAGGCCTGGCAACAGGGGCCGGTCATCCTTGCCTGGTCGGGGGTGATGACCAGCGGTGGCTGGGACGGCTACAACCTGGTCATCCACGAACTGGCGCACAAGCTCGACATGCTCAACGGCGACGCCAACGGCCTGCCGCCGCTGCACGGCGACATGCGTGTGAGCGACTGGGCCAGCGCCATGCAGCACGCCTACGACGATCTCAATCGCCAGCTCGATGCCGATCCGGATGCGGAAACGGCCATCGACCCCTATGCGGCGGAAAACCCGGCGGAGTTCTTCGCCGTCACCAGCGAGTATTTCTTCGCCGCGCCGGATTTGCTGCACGAGGCCTATCCGCTGGTCTATGAACAGCTGCGCCTGTTTTATCGCCAGGATCCGCTCGAACGGCTCGCGGCCCTCCCCCGACCTGCGTAACGCCCGGACGCGGCTTGCGCCGCTGCTACAGGGAAGGTGATTGCCGGCAAACGTGGCGTTGGCACATGCGATGGGTTACCGATGGCCTGCATTGCGTGGATGAACACGATCGCCTGTAGCAGCGGCGCGAGCCGCGTCGGCAGGCGCTGCAGACGACCGGGGCCGGACCGCGGCGCGTGTGGCATGCGTTCCTACAATGTGCCTATAATCGCGCCCACATTTTCGGCCTGCACGGCCTTCAGACTGGCCCAAACCACGGGGGCAACGCCCAATGAGCTACAGCAAGATTCCGGCTGGCAAAGACCTGCCGAACGACATCTACGTCGCCATCGAGATTCCGGCCAACCACGCGCCGATCAAATACGAAATCGACAAGGACAGCGACACCCTGTTCGTCGATCGTTTCATGGCCACGCCGATGTTCTACCCAGCCAACTACGGCTTCATCCCCAACACCCTGGCCGATGATGGCGACCCCCTCGACGTGCTGGTCGTCACCCCTTACCCGGTTGCACCCGGCTCGGTCATCCGCGCCCGTCCGGTCGGCATCCTGCACATGACCGACGACGGCGGCGGCGACGCCAAGGTCATCGCCGTACCGCACGACAAGCTTTCGCAGCTGTATGTGGACGTCAAGGAATACACTGATCTGCCGCCGCTGCTGCTGGAACAGATCAAGCACTTCTTCGAGAACTACAAGGATCTCGAAAAAGGCAAATGGGTGAAGATCGAAGGCTGGGGCGACGCAGACGCCGCCCGCGCCGAAATCACCAAGTCGGTCGCCGCGTACAAAGGCTGATCCGTCGCTGTACCGAAAACCCCGGCCCAGGCCGGGGTTTTTCATGGGCGCAGCAAAGGCATTTGGCCTTGAGGGGAAAAAGAGATTTGCACAGGCACCCGCCCGTGCGTATTCTTTGGCCCTCACTAGCTCAGGCTGGTCAACAGTTTGCAGGCGGTTGCGGCTTACCAAAAGTAAGGCAAGATCGTCGACGAGAAGCCGGCCACAAGCCGGCTTTTTAATTGTCCAAAATAATCCTATCCCATCCAAGAATCTTCCTGATAGCTTAGCTATTCCGGGGGTTTTAGGCATACCCCTGTCCGATGGCGTTCAACGCCATTTGATCTCATCCGACGATGAAGTGGGGGGACAGGTGGGGGGACAAGACGGACTGCAAGGGGAAATCAATGAGTAAGCTGAATCCGAAACAAGTCGAAAACCTGACCGAGCCTGGCACTTACGAAGATGGTGATGGCCTCCGTTTGGTCGTCAAACCTACCGGACGTAAATCCTGGCTACTTCGCTTTCAATTGGCGGGGCGTCGCAGGGAGATGGGCTTGGGCTCATTCCCTGAAGTCAGCCTCAAGAAAGCCAGACAAGCAGCCAGCGCCAAACGCAGTCAATTGAACGATGGCATTGATCCCCTGGCAGCCAGAGACGTAGAGCGTGCAGCTCAGCGGGAAGCCCAGCGTGCAAGTGAAGCCAAGCAACTAAAATTCGAGACGCTCGCAACGCAGTACCGTGATGCTCACGGCGCGGCGTGGTCGGAAAAGTGGCGTAAAGGGTGGCTGCGGAAACTGGAGCTGTATGCGTTTGATCACATAGGCAAGCTGTCAGCCGAAGACATAGGCACTCCCGAAGTGCTTAAGGTGTTGCAACCCATCTGGGCCACCAAGACCAGAACCGCTGACGAGGTACGCGGGCAAATAGAACAAGTCCTGGACGCAGCCAAGGCACGCAACCTGCGACAAGGTGAGAACCCTGCTCGCTGGCGCGGGCACTTAGACAATCTGTTGAGCCGCTCTGAAAAGAGGAAAGCTCGGAAGCGTGAGCACTTTGAAGCTTTGCGCTGGCAAGAAGTGCCTGAGCTGATGATGAAGCTCAGGGCGAACTCCACACCTCCATCATGGGCCGCTCAACTGCTGATCATGACCAGCGCACGCGCCCACATGGTCAGGTTCGCTCGTTGGGATGAGTTTGATCTAGAAGCTAATACTTGGTCACTGCCAGATGAGAGAATGAAAATGCGGGTAGCTTTCGTCATTCCGCTTGCCGAGGAAGTCGTAAGGCTGGTGAAAAGTATTCCGCGAGATGAAGGAAGTCCTTTTCTGTTCCCAGGCCAAGGCAAGACTGGGGCAATGCATGCAAATGCTGTACGAACCCTACTGCATGACATGGGGTACAAGCACATCACTCGCCATGGCTTTCGATCTTCGTTTCGTGACTGGGCCGGTGAATGTACCCATTATCCTCGTGAAGTCTGTGAAATGGCGTTAGCACATGACGAGCGTGATCAGACCGAGGGAGCGTACTCTCGCTCGGACTTTCTTGATAAGAGGCGCTTACTCATGAATGACTGGAGCCTATTTGTAGCACCCCCACCCTCGTTAGCCTAAGCACCAATCAATCTATTGCTCAGTCTTAGAAAAAGCACACCTTCAGTAGGTGATTTCATCACCTCTCGCGCATGCGGAGCCTTGCGCGAGAGACCTTCAAATTTTGCACCATCGACGTATCGGTACGGTTTAGCATTATGTAGCTAAAAAGTAATCACTGAGCGATTCACATTGAGTGACGGAGAAATCCAACCACAACTTAAAAATCTTTGCAATCTCTACCGGGATTTAACAATTTTCTTGGCTTCAACATCATTTGCTAGCATATCTAGAATAAAACCATACAGATCATCTCGATTACGCTCAACCCCCTGACACTTAACGTTATGAAAAACCTCATCAATTATCTTATCAACAACAGATACATAAGTGGTGCGCGCACGGTAAGGAACGTGTACACGGAGAGCATCCAAAATGGTTTGACGAATGAGATCTTCACTTATACCAATTTTACGACTAACCTCTGCACTAGCCTTCGCCTTACCATTCCCGCCTTTAAATCCCCTCTCTCGCCGCGCCCGCCCCTCCCCCGGATATAATCGATCGTATATTTCGACATACTTCAGAACACTAAGATACGCTTCATTGTAACCAATATAGTCCCCACACAACAAAAAACCATACGCTTTCGTTGAACACATTGAAATAGCCTCTATCAAAGAGCGCTCATGCTCCTTAGACCTAGAGTTTCTACTAATAAGAGAAAGAACGCTTTCTTCATACTCAGAATCTATTTCCCCAAGAGTAATTCGCTTTTGAGTCTCATCCAACATCCCAACTACCAAATCCGAGCTTATTCCGCGCTTCCAAAACCCCCCAGTACCACCTGAAAAAATTCTTTCAATATCAACACAGATTTCTTTAAAGCTCTCAAATTCTGAATTTTCAATCACCCCCTTAAACCTGTCATCAACTATAGCGCCACTCTTTTCAACGATACTTGAGGCCACAGCCAAAACAGACATCTCCAACACAAATTCAACTTCATCTTTCAAACCATTTATAAGATTAGCCGCCTCCTCAATGCTGTACCAGCCAACCGAAAACCCATCCAACCCAACAGCTTCTTCAGAGCCAACTAATTTAACAACAAAATACCCACACCCCCCTCTCGCGCCAAAATAAAGACCTGTCCCGACATCGTCTACTATTACCTTCAACCCACTTTCACTAAATACCAAGTCTACAATCGCGCTTTCTGGTGACTTATCGACAGGTAACTCAACCCTCATAAATAACCCCCCAATCAGACCAGGTTCTTTGCGTAACAACACACGACCATTAGAGCCTACCAGGATCGCCAAATATTCCTTCGTTTGAGGCACTTCCATTCATCACCCACCAAAACTTATAAGATTCAATAAAAACAAAATCATATTATATCAACTCAATTTCTGCTACTCGCCCATACACGACTTCCTTTACACGCCCCTTTTCTACCAGATAATCAACTGCACGATTGAGCCGCGTAGCACGACGCAAGGCTGCAGGCCCCCTCTGCAAAACGTCATTTCTCTTAGTTCGCCTAAAGAGTGGGCTATCGCACCTAGCCTGCAACCAAGAGACTAGCGCATCAGCATCAGTAACAACTTGAGGCGAAAATGAGAAAAGTTTTTTATACATCACAGAGCAACCCATAACAATTTTCTCAGCCGACGACAACTCTGGCACGGAAATCTCAGTCCCGCCAGACTCAAAGAAGTGAAGCAAAGCGGCCACTCTAGAAATATTTTCTATTAACTTAGAAGCATGATCACGCGCCCGCTCGTAGCTTCCACCCACCCTCATTTCTTTCTCGACTTTATTGTGCAGCCATATCAATTTCTCGCTAGCCTCAGCTGAGAAAACAACCACTGACTTACTCGAATCTCGGGCATCAAACTTTCTCACATTTTCTTCGAGAAGTTCTTCTATCCTCTTTTCATATCGACTTAAATCGATCCGAACCTCACCGTCAATAAATCGAGTGCCCTGAGTAGACTCTGGATAAAAAATCAGCGACCTCGCAAAAAATCCTGATGCCTTACCAAGCTCGCCTTTTCTTTCTAAATATTCTTTGAACACCCTTGGCTGGACCCCAATGCCAATACTAAACCGCACATCTGCCAATGAGAAATCCCCAGAATAAGCCCGCCCAACTTCAAGGCCGGAGCCGCTCCATAAAGCGTTCATCATGCCTACCTGATTAACAACACCCCTTAAGGCTATATCACCCTCACTCGTAAATAATGCTGCGGACGGACAGTCTTGTGCCAAGGCTTTAGATAATGCAGCCGGAGTGACATCTTGATGAGTCATCTTAAACATCGGCGGGCGAGTAGGCTCTGATTTCGCGTGCACCAAAAGATCGCTCTCAAGCTGCTTATAACTGCTCAACGTTAAGCTTTCATCAAGCATTTTCTTTTGAATCTTCTTTTTCTGCCTTTCCCACAACTCCAACAAAACTGACCACTCTCTTATTTTCTGAGAATCCGACAATTTACGCTTCTTTTCAAACGCTCTTAGCGCTTTAACTGCAATATCTTCAATCGCGGTTTTTCTCTCACCTGAAAGCGCTATCGAAAAAATCATTAGTGATACCGGCCCAACACTTCCCCACGGCCTTCTTACATCAATTAAGTACTGACAAACCAACGAAACAACTGAAAGTACAACCGACAAAACCAGCTCAATCGGCGCCCGAGTCTGTTGAGCAATACTTATTACCACACCTTTAAAAATTGGGAATGAATCCATTTCTTCCACATCAACGGACGGACATCCAAACTCATTACCACCAAGCCTACTACCATCGAAAAAGCCCATCACTTCACACCTACTTATTCAACCTTAAATAATTATCTATTAGCTATTCAACTGGTTAAATTTTCATTTTCTGGTGCTGAGCCAACGCATAACGTCATCAAGAAACCAGCCAACCGCTACTCCCTTTGCAGACAAGCGTACCGGCCTCGGGAATTCTGAGTCATAACGGGGACTACTTGGATTTAGCCAGTCATACAGGGTTGATCTCGAAACCGAGAGCATCTCGCTTAGCCGCTTCATACGGATCACCCTCACCACAGGTCCACCTGCCACACACCCAGCCTCGATACCCTGAGTTCCATATTCACAATTCATGAGCCACCTCCAAATCGGTTGAGGCGTCATCGTATTGCGCGCATCCCGATACCTCATCTGCACTGCTTAAAAGTTATACGGACCCCCTAAGCACAGACCTTGACATCTAAAAAAAACAAGAACCAAAACCAAGGTAATTCCCAAATCTAATACCGCAGGCCTGCTATTCCTGCTACCGAGTAGCAGGAATAGCAGGCCTCGTAGTCCATTCGAAAAAATCTCAGTCATACATAACCACCTGACTACCCCACCAACGAGGTTCGCCCCATGTCATTGCAGTGCCCTCGCTGCCACTCTCCAAAATTCGACTCTTTCCATCACGCCATGAAAATCGGCGCCATCATCGGTACCGTGGGTGGTGCTACGCGTGGCGTCAGTGCTGCCCTCGCCGGCAGCCAGGCTGGCGCGATAATCGGAGCCATTGCCGGCCCATTAGGCATCACACTCGGCTCTATATCGGGCGCCATCCTCGGCGGACTGGCGGGTGGCATAGGTGGCTGCGCGCTCGGCGCTCAGCTCGGTGAGTCGCTCGACCGCCACGTCCTGGCCCACAACCTCTGCCTGCTTTGCGGTCATCGCTTCAATCTTCCTACCTAACCTTCTATGTATTACGTCCTTCTGGTGCTGCGCCTTGCGCAGCATTGATGCAGACGTGCACCCCAAGGAATCTGAACCATGGCTCACCTCATCGAAACAATGGCCTACGCTGGCGCTACGCCGTGGCATGGCCTGGGCAATCAGCTCACGCAGAATCAACCGATCGAAATCTGGCAACGCGAGGCTGGGATGGACTGGGAGATCCAGGAAAGCCCCGTGTTCTTCAAATCAGAGACCGTCGGCCACCTGGGCGCGATCCATTCCTTCCCGGAGCAGAAGGTGCTCTTCCGCTCGGACACAAAAGCACCGCTGTCGGTGGTTTCCCAGCGCTACCACACCGTGCAGCCGCGAGAGGTGCTTGAGTTTTATCGTGACCTCACCGAGGTCTCCGGCTACGAGCTGGAGACTGCGGGGGTACTCAAGGGCGGTCGCAAATTCTGGGCGCTGGCGCGTACCGGTCAATGTGATGCGCTTAAGGGTAACGATCAGGTCAACGGCTACTTGCTGCTTGCCACGTCCTGCGACGGCACCTTGGCCACGACGGCAACCCCCACCACCGTGCGCGTGGTCTGCAACAACACCTTGACCATCGCCTTAGACGGCACCAGCCGCGCCATCAAGGTGCCGCTCAACACCCGCTTCGACCCGAAGGCAGTAAAGAAGCAGCTCGGCATTGCCGCCTCGCAATGGGACGATTTTATGTACCGCATGCGTGCGCTGGCCGAACGCAAAGTGCAGTGGAGTGAGGCGCTGGGATTTTTCATGACGGTGCTGTGCGAGACCAGTCCGACCGGCGCATTACCGGAGGTACTGCCCAACGAACGCGCTCTGCGCAAGGTTCAGGAGCTGTACGAAGGTCGTGGTCGGGGCAGTCAGCTCGACTCAGCACGCGGCACCGCCTGGGGCTTGCTTAACTCCGTGACCGAGTTTGTCGATCACGAGCGTCGTGCACGCAGCAATGAATACCGCATGGACTCGGCTTGGTTCGGCCAAGGGGCGCAGATCAAGCAACGCGCCCTGGACACTGCCCTGCAACTGGTCGCCTGACCGCTTACTTCTTCCAACACATAACGCCCGATCAGCCTCATCACTGATCGGGTATTTCTATTTCCACAAGGTGAAGGCCTTGAAAGCTAATCCATTGAGCAATATCACCAAGACATGCCCGGCGCTGCGCCTGATCAACACCAAGAAAATGCCCCTGCGAAAATTGGTTGGCCGTAGGCAAGCAGGGTAGTGTCAGCCCAGATGCTGCCTCCATCAAAGGCCAGGCAAAGCATTGCCAGCCAATCCCAACTCACTAGACGGCAAGCTCCAAGTGCTCCCACTAAACCCACCGACCTAAAAGCTGCCTGCTTCCTGGCAGGCTTTGGAGATCTGAAATGACCCTATTGCGATTTCTGCTCTGCCTATTTGCGTTCATTGGTGCATTGGTGGCGGCCGGGGCGCTCGTCGCCAGCTTTGTGCTGATGTTGCGCTTCCCGCCACTCCTAGTTGCCGTGCTGCTGGCGTGCTGGATTCTGAATCGTCTGCTCAAGGTGCTAAGCACATCACCCATCCGGAACAATCCCACCAAAAACACAGCGACTTAACTGTCGCCTCTTCAGGTTTTAACGGTCGGACAGCGAATACTCAATCACGACCAAGCCGGTCAACAAGGCGTTCCACCATGTCCATGACGAGCGCCCGGTCATCCAGTGCCAGCGGGGACAGCAAATCGTAAAGCCTGCGCGCCTGATCTTTTGGACGTGAACTCACCTCGGTCAGTAAGTCGGCTGTCTCGCAGCCGAAAATCGTCGCGAGCTGAACCAGCCGCTCGACGTTGGGCATCACGACGCCGCGCTCTATGCGCGATACAGCCTCACTGCCAATCCCAAGCCTCTCGGCAATCTGCTCCTGACTCAACTGGCAGCGTACGCGCTGACGAGCAATCGCTTGCCCAACCAACTCTGCCAGTTGCTTCGATTCAGTTTTTGACATGCCACCCTCCAGTTCAACCCAGATGGTTGGGCATCAACCCGTTGACATGAAGGACCTTTCAGACCGAGACTCACCCCAGAAGGTTGATATTCGATTTCTTCTCCAACCCACCACCTCATGCAGGGAGCTCAGAAAAACCATGATCGTCGTAACAGGTCTGGATGAAGCACAGATTGAAGATCTCGTGAGACGCAAAGCGTCCTTCGAGATTCATGGCCTCAGAAGCAATTTCATGGCAGGCATCAAACTGGTTGAAACCAAGATTGAAAGCCAGGGACTGAAGTGTCGAGTCAAAAGTGATGTGAAAAGTGCAGTGGTACAAGGTGGCGCACTCGGCGCCGTATTCACCGTTCTGACAACACCTGCAACATTGACCATAGCGACATTAACAGCTGCAGCGGGGGTAGGTCATACGCTCGTTACGTACAACCCTGACTACGAAATCCTCAAGGACTACGTCAATAAAAAGCTCAGGATCACGTACAAGAAATAGCGCTCGGATAATTACCGTAAGCGACATTGATTGCCCCGCGACACGCCGGAGTTCGCCTTCATCATCGGCCCTTAAACAGCCTTTTCTTACTTTCGAACTAGACAAAACAACAAACTGGAGAACCTATGAAACGGATACTCAGCATCCTGCTGCTCGCTTTCTGCGCCAACGCCAACGCTGTCGTAGATCATTACGCATGGGGCAACATCGCCTTCCCAGACGAGACCTCTACAAACGGCCTTCCCGAAGCTATTCCGTGTATCGCCAAGAAATCCTTCAACGGCCAACCCATGATCAAATGCACTTGGCTGGAGACCTCCCGCGAGGTGCTCATCTGGGATGCCCAGCGCCAGCAGGACCGGCGCTATGTCAACCAAGTAAGTGGTACCTGTCTGCGCAGTAAGTGCCGCACAAACACTACCTTGGTAGGTGAATGGAATCAGGATGCCTTCTTCGCGCTGTCGATCTGGTACCGCATCGGCATCAGCACCGACGGCAAGCCAGTGGCCTACCGTGTCGATACCTCTCAGAAAGTGTCGTACGCCAAAGCCGGTTCTATCCTGTACCAGTTCTACTTGGATATTGGCGTACCTGATAATCAGCTCATTCCGACATTTGATGGGCGCTATGAAGGCGGCTACGCAGCTTGGCAAGCACAGATAGGAAGCACTCAAAAAGCGGCTGTACAGTCACCAGCTACCCAGCCCCAATCCGAATGGCCGGATGTTAAAAGTGCGTGGTGCAACCCGCGCATGGACGATGACTGCTACATCAACGAGAAGAAAGTACCGATTGCCGAGTTGGGCAAATATCTTCCAGCGATCAGTGAATCCAATGCCGATCAGCTAGGTGGTCACTGCGAAACCATCCTCTGCTTCGATAAGGATGACCAACCGATGGGTTACCTACTGCAATAACAACACTGAGTTCCTCAATACAGTGGGTGGCGGGGGCATACAACCGATGCCGGTGTTTGTCCCAGCACTGTTAAGCGAACCAATCTATGCTCAAGCGCTGCCAATGCGATTAAGCAGCAGGCACAACAGCACCTGACCTCAGAGCTTTCACGGCCCATTTTTCGGAGCAGTCATCCAGCTTGAGAGCTGAACTCCTTTTGCAGAGCTGCAAATTCCATTTTTGCAGCCTCTCTGTTGGCCGCCAGGTGCCGAATATGCGTCCACTGCCCCTCATGTAAGACCGCGCGAAAATCAGTGTTTTCAACCGCCTCGACTCTCATTGGAAGTTGAGAACGCTTGATGATGAGCACCACAAAGCTAGTCAGGATGACTTCCTGAGAATAACTATCTCCTAAAACACACTGGAGCAGGTGACGACGATCATCTTCCGTTCTCATTTCGTGATATGCGATGACGAAAATTGGCACGCCATAGCTCTGTGACTTCTGAATGGACTCATCGAGTGAATACGCAAGTCGGTCGCGCAAACTAAAACGCCCAGCAAACTCCTCCGGTAGCTTTATCGGATCTGTTTTTATCACTCGTAGAATATCATGCATCACTGATCGGTTGATGAATTCGTCCTTCGCGGTTTCACCTAGGGCAACATTAGTAGGGGCGCGAAACACCTCTCCTCTCACCGAATGCCAGACGAACTCGCTGCCAATAATCTCAACCCAAATGTGGGTGCAGACACGATAGGTTCCATTGACATCCCAGCGAATCCTGATATGCCCCGGGCTAGCGCCATTGCTGATATCGACCTGCTGCGCTAACACATTGCCATTTGTCTTTGTCTTAACGACCCCATAGCAGCTCATTGCCCATCCAAGCGCTTCTCCCAGCCGCATGGATACCTGCCCACGTACTTGGAATAGTGGATTTTCGAGAATATCCTGCAACTCACTCAAGTCATCGACCACATCCGGGTTGTAGATACGGTGTCGGATTTTCTGCAGAGCACTGCTTACTTCGTCTGCGGTTTGAAACCTGGCCGCTGGTTCAAATTGGAACGCACGATCAAAAAAGGAAAGCACACTATCTCTCTCTACTTCATTCATTTTTGATCGAATCCTCTCTCTCTGGTGAGGGAGGTTGCCTTCTCCATCCCTTGGGAGTACCGGATTGATTCCTGTGAGCAAGTAGAGAAAGATTCCTGAGACCATCGCCAAATCGGCAGTAGGGCTGCGTTTATTTCGACTAGATCCAGAAAGCTCCGGCAACCATAGGAAGCGGTTTCCAAGCTGACTACCGTCGCTGGTCAACGCTCTCCTCAGGATATGAAGGCGATTAAACGCTATACCAAAATCAACCAATACCGGACGCACTACATCAGCTTCGCGCATGATGATGTTTTCGGGCTTGATGTCTCGATGCACGATGCCCGCTTTATGAGCCCCCGCCACTGTACCGAGTAAATGCAAAGTAATGTCTATTGCGTCGGAAAGACTGACTTTTTTAACGCCGTCCCGCCATTTTCTGAGTGTCAATCCTTCAATGAACTCGGTCGCGATATAGAGCCGGACAGATTTATCGTCGTGCCTGTGAGCGTTCGACTCAATCAGTTTAGGTACATCAAGATCCGTTAGAGTCTCGTACGCGCGAGCCTCTATGAAGCTTCTGGAGCGTCGCTCTCCATTATCGCTATCCATCAGCTTGATAAACGCGACCTTCTGATCAGAACGTCTGACAGCGCGATGTCCAATGCCCTGTCCACCCTGGCCAACCCGCTCTCCTTGGATATCCCAGCGATCTTCGAACGAACAAGCGTCAACCCAGACATCTGATAGCGACACAGTCATGATTCCCTTCAGCCTCTTTGACGTGGAGGCCGGATTGTACTCGACACTACGTAAAGAGGCAGGCCCCGTCCCGCCAGATGCCGGCTAACTATCTGTCCTGTGGCTCGGCAGCATGCGAGATGATCGCTTCGTCTTCAGCATCGACTCCCTCCACAGCCATGCTGACCATCGCCATAGTGTTTGGTTGCTGCTTTGCATAGGTAGCTTGATCGACGAAAGAATTCATCCTGTCCACAGTAATCCGTACGAGTTAAATGGTGCGTAGTCCCCAGTGGAACATGAACCGCGCCGCGTACCTCTGCCACTTGCAATCGAAGAGCCCTAGCCCAAGCCAATTCAATACGGTTGTGCATGTTGCTACGCTCTGAGCCTATACCTCCCATCGAGCGATAAGCATCACGATTGAGAAACACAATACAATGATAATGAGGGCGTTCTCTCACCTTACCCAGCTCTCTTACCCAAAACATCCGAACCTTGGAATCATGGGCGGACCTATTGCGGTTTCGAGCACGTTGACGATCCCAGAGAATCTGCTCATCCAACGAGGCCTTGAATCTCCGAATCACCTGATTGGTTAGCACATCGGTAGGCAAAGGTTTTCCATGCGGTATTCTCAAATCAAATCTAAAAGCGAATACACGAGAATAGTCACCCAACGCGTATTGCATGGTCTGGTAGAGTTTTTCCAAATACTGCTCAACAAATGGACCGGCATCCACCATGAGCGGGTAACCATCATACGTGGCATCATACCAGTAACGAAGATTTGTGTTTCCGGGGATACGTTTTGATTTGAATGAAACGCTCATTGCAATATGTCCTGTTAATAGGTTCATACCGAGTGTGGGTTAAGTAATTTTTTAACCCTGAGCGCTTACTGGATAATTACCAGCAGACTTGTGAAAAATGGACATCAAAGTGATTGGAAGCGTAGCACCTATTACCCGAGGACTACTTTGCCAGCATTCGCATTACATATAAACAAAACCTCCAGAAAATACGGAGATTTCCGCCATCTCAATGAGAAAAATCACCCCAACAAATTATCAACAATTACGGAAACTTATCATTGCAATAAATGGCAATTTTTTATCGATATCTACATATCAGTGACCCAGCACTTCAAGATACCCATAACATCTATAACCACACATATTAAAGCCACACCCCGGACTAAAACCAAATGCGGAAACTCATTAATACATTCTATTTATAATATAAAATTACTCATGCCATACGGAGTAACCGACACTTCGATGACAAGTTGATCTTACAGATCAAGCTCGATGAAAAAAGTACGAGGGGAGCCAAGCTGCCTAACAGGTATATTCATTGAAAACTGAGAAATCAGGTTCGACATGGACGGTAGCCACTAGGATGAGTGGCATGCCAGACCTTCACCACTTACAAAACCGCCACCCGTCGAAATTGCATTCCAGGGCTTGATAACCCTGAAAAAAATACTGTATAAAAAAACAGTAGACCGATGGATATTGCGATAACGCTCTCACGAGCTAGGCGATTGAACGCTGGGTAGGAGTCCAGTGCTCAAGATCTACAGATACGTACCGACAGCCTATCCGATTGAGGTAATGGGCTGCGCTGTCTAGGGTTTTAAAACGGCGAATATGCCCTCGCTTTGCTTGCAAGGCACATTTCGTCAACCCCGAACCTACTAGTACCACAAAGGCGTCCCGTTCAGCCGAGATAGTGACATCAACCTGAGCGCCCACGCCAAGCATTTCCCTGAGGGATTCACATTTTATCATGCCTTCTATAGCCATAGCGCCAACCTCGCAGGTTGTCAGCTTATGCCATTCCCCCAAAAATACCAAGACGGGACCCCAAAAGCACGGAAACGGGATCCACTATTGCCGAAAACGAGCCCAACTGCTAATGTTAGCAGCATGAGTATTAATAGCAAAGCCTTTAGAATTCACTCTTCAGGCCAGGGGCAAAACGTATGACGCTACGAGTAGCTTCCTTTTTCGCAGGCATCGGTGGCTTCGATCTTGGTTTCGAACGCGCCGGCATGGAAGTCGTCTGGCAATGCGAGGTTGAACCGTTTTGCCAGAAAATCCTTTCGCAGCATTGGCCACACGTTCCGTTGGCAAAAGACATTACAAAGGTGACCCCAGATGAAATCCCAGATGCAGATGTTTGGGTGGGAGGATTCCCCTGCCAAGATGTCTCCCTCGCCCGAATGGGCCCCAGAAGCGGACTTAAAGGAAAAAAGTCTGGACTCTTCTACGACTATGCAAAGCTTATTGAAAGCCGCCGCCCCTCTGTTGTCGTTATCGAAAACGTATCAGGTCTCCTCTCTTCCCACGAAGGACGCGACTTCGGAATCGTCATTCAAACGCTGGCCGAACTCGGGTATGGCGTGGCATGGCGAGTGCTTAACAGCCGCTACTTCGGAGTCCCCCAGTCTCGCCAAAGAGTCTTTATTGTTGCCACTTATAGAGACCCAGGACTTGCCGGAGAAATACTTTTTGAGCCCCAATGCAGCGAAGGGAGCGATTCGGCGGGCAGACCAAATGGGCAGAAGCCTATTTCCCCCTTTAAGACAAGCTATGGAGATCCTGTCAACGGGCCCATCGTCCAAGGAATAGCCTACTGTTTGTATGCTTGTTCAGCACGCCATACAGGTACGGACTGGAGTCGTACCTATGTTTCCTATCCCGCAGGCCGTGTTAGGCGCCTTACGCCACTGGAATCAGAGCGAATTCAAGGCTTCCCCGACAACTGGACATTGCCGCTGGACAGCGACGATGACTCAGACCGGATTGAATCAAAGCGTTATCATGCAGCGGGCAATGCAGTAACAGTGAACGTAGTAGAATGGCTTGGTAACCGGGTGCGGAGCGCAATAGAAAGCAAACGAGCTTCAAACTTGAAGCCCGCCGCTAAACGCTCAAAAGTCGACGCGGACGTCCTCGTAGAGCTGACCTAGTAGTTTCGGACTAGGCCACTCTAATTTGTTAGCTGGTAGCCGGGTCAAGGGAATTGGACCGGCAACAGCTTCAAAACTCTGCATCACCACTGGAGAGTTAGCAAACGCAGTTTTTGCCAACTCTGTAATGACGACCTCGTAGCCAATCCCGTCAAACCTCAACGCTAATAAATACTGATCAAATGCCCAGTGGTGCAATTTACAAAGACATAAACCATTAACAACAACATCTGCCTCGTATTGCGACCAAGGGATAATGTGCGCAGCATCGACGCCAGCTATCCGAACACCTTCTGACGTCGGAAGTTTCAGGCCACAGAATAAGCAACCCGAATCATAAGCCCGCCTAACATCTCTTCTAAATTGCGTAGATGCAGGCCCACGATCTTTTTGAAGGCGCCATCGATCAGCAACCCGTCTACGGATTTCGATGTCCGCCGGATCGATTTCGTCAAGAGGAGGAGTTTCAATCATTGGCTGTGATCGAAGCATGTCAAGCAGCAACGGAACGGGATCTTCCCCCGGAATCAGGACTGCATCACTATCCTTGGCCGCCTCTTCAGTCGCCCTAATCACATCCAGCACTAGGCGCTCAGTAACGCTACTGATAACACTCCCTGTCTGAATATTTGCAAGATGCGCTCGCAAAGCTTGCGCTACACGAGGCGGAAGGCTTTCGACCTTCTGGTAAAGATGCATGAGCTGAGAGATTCGTTTTGAAAAATCGATCTCTTGAGTTACGCTGTCATTTACGCAGTCGATTCCACCAAGCTTGATAACTGCCTGGTCATCAAGGACTAATACCGACTTAATCTCAACGCTCGAAAGAATGTAACGCTCAGCAATAATTACCGGCTGGCCACCAAGTAACAGGCTCTCTTCTCGAATAGACTTTGGCATCAGTAGCAATGCTTCAAGCTGTCTCTGAATATGTATGCCTGTATTGCTGAGACGGCGTAATCGTGGCTTACCGCCTTGTTTTTTTAATGCAATATTTGTAGGTATCTTGCCAAGCTCGGGCCCTGCATCAATAACCAACTGTTTTTCTAATAACATAGTGGTTGTGTAGCCATCAACTGCACCAGCTAACTCGTACTCGCCACGACCATTACTGGAACGCTTGTGGATTTTCATTTAGCAATCTCATCAGCATCAGCGAATAAATCGCTTAAGCCAATTCCAAGCCCTTCCGAAAGCGCATGAAGAACTGTCACAGTGGGATTTCGCACTCCTCGCTCGATGCCGCTGATATAGGTGCGGTCCAGATTTGAACGCGCACCAAGCTCCTCTTGAGACCATCCTTTTGCTAAGCGAAGGGCTCTGACACGCGTACCAAGCGATATGCAAACTTCGTTATCATTCATCTCACGACTTTCATTGAAATCATGACAATCAGTCTACGGACTATGAGTCACACCACGAACGGACCGCCTTACTCCCCGTGTAAATAGCGCGACTTGCCAGGCTTCGGAGCCACAGAATGGTGGAGGGGGCGTTTAAAAAACTGCAGCCCCTCAACAAAACTCGATACTGCCTCCCCTGGAACACGCCGTCCCTAGCGGCGATAGGGATTAGCCGGACAGAAACTCCAACACAGCAGCCGTGACAATATTCATCATCTTTCTTGATCGAACCGGCCCTATATACGAGGCTCTCTGAAACGTAGCTTCGGACGAGGTCAAAGCTTGACCCACCGTCAATATCCCAACCGTGTGGAGCGCAGACTGTTGATGGTCTGTCAGATCAAGTGCCGAAACCGGCTTAGCGAGCAGACGTTCTAGCTCAGTTGAAAGATCGGCGTCAGCCATCGTGCCCACCCGATTTGCGACCTCTACAAACACAGGGAGGTTCTGGCCATACTCTGTGAAACGCTTGACAGTGAGCCCCTTTCGAATCTCCGTGATGTAGGCAACCGGGTTTGCCGATGGGGCTGCAAGACAGCCTATATTGATTGCATAACGAGAACCCACATTACCGCGAGTGGCGACGACACCTGAGTCTAATTTTGCGATTACACCGGTATACGCTAGGAGCCGAAGTGCCTCTTTCACAGCCTCAGGCGCATCACGATGAACCCAGAAATAACAGGTTCGCTCAGGTTTCCCTTCAGCTTTCCACGCATCATTTTTTTGTATTGCATCGGGGATTGCATGCTGCTCAACAAACCAGCGTCCCCAGTCGATCAACTCCTTATGACCAGGATATCGCTCCGCTAGCGCACTGTGCTCGGCCCAAATTGAGTTCCTGTAAAAGTCTTTAAGCACTCCCTGTACATCTGACGAGCGGAGACGACCAGCAAGTGATACCGTTTTTAGAAGCAGCCTTGGATTTCCGCTAACGGCAAGCGCTAGAGCGTCAAAATTCTCGCCATTTTTTTCAATATCAACCTGCAATTCTGCGCCAGACTGTTTAATCACGATTTCGCGCATTTGCTCGCGATAGGTCGCCTCGTGCACGTCACGATTCAGAGATTCAATCTGCGCATCATGCACTGCTTCAAACGAAGAGCCGTAGGAGGTTACACCAGGATATACCGCAGCGTTGCATGTCATATAGGGAGAACGAAGATCACGAAACAGGGTAAAAAACTGCCTTTGATGTTCGGGTCTAAAAATGTGAGCGGCCTCATCGAACAGCACATTAATTCGACGCAACCCAAGTTCCTTGCAAAGATCCTCTATGGCATCTTTGAAGGATTCAACGTCCGGCACAGGCCCGTCATCAACTATACTTCCGGGGGTCTTAAAGGAATCTTCAAAATGCTGTGCCACTTTTTCAAGCTGAGTCTCTTCCCCTACAACACCTAGCGCCCCACCTGCTAGCACAGCGGCGGATACGGAAGGTTTGGCGAGTAGCCCGAATTGGTAAAGTGTGCGGAGAATACGAGACGAAAGACGAGCAAGCATCCAGTGCTGAAATTGCTGGTCATTTCTTGTGCTAAGGAGCGAGCTTTTCTGAAATGAAACGTACACAGGCAAGACTTTCGTGGCCGAGTACTGCCTGACCTGCTGTTGCTCACACACCCGCAACAGGAATGATTTGCCAGTTCCTCGGCTACCTTCCAAAATCAGCGGACTAGCTGACTTTAAACCCGATACCAACTCCAGATCCCGCTCCGTTGGCACAAACAGATCTAGTACTTCCTCGGGGCGTAGGTCCTCAGTTCGAATTACGAAGCTTTTTGAATCATTCATGTTAGGCATCTAAAGTGCACTCCGTACGGATGGCCGCTATGTGGCCGAGCTGCTCTATCAATACAGGCTCTATTTCTAATCTATTCGGTTTCGGCAGAGCTCGCAGATAGCGCAACGTGAAGGCAAAATGGATGACGAGACGGACTGATGCAGCTTTTGCATGCCACAGCTCAAAAGTATCTTGGGAAAATTCCAAACTAGAAGGCAGCGGAATGTGGTTGGGTGTATTCCCATGGATACACTCAGAAAGCTCTCGGTACAACGTTTTTGCTAATTCCCTGTAATGACTCGTATGGTCAGACAGCTCAGCAAAAAAGGCTCGACAAAATCTCGAACTCAAAGGGCCGTCCTGGTGGTCTACCAAGACGGCCCAGATGGTGTCCTTTTCGCCTTTTATCCACTCTTCGCGCAGAACGAGATCCGCTGACAAATGGATGCTCTGCATGCAAAGCTCAAGCACCAGCCGCAATCCCTTGAACCCGTTCCTGTATTGCCCTTGGCAGACGTTGAGCATTGCCAAGACGTATTCGCTCGATGCGGTAGCGACCAGGCTAGACTCGGCGTAGCCGGAAATCGCCTTGCACCAGCTATCTAAGTCATTTGCGAACAGGTAGCTTTCACCAATACAAGCTTCGTTACTTTCATTTAAGGACAACTCTACGACGCTATGGCACTGTGAATGGAGTCGGCGCAGCACTTCTCTTGGGCCGAGAAGACCATGGAGCCCGGAGGCATTTTGGTTGGTTTGATTTGTCAAGGCCTTTCCCTAGGTAATGGCAAAAAAATGCTATCAGAGTGCCCAGCTTAACTGATCAGTTATCGCGACAGTAGAGTCAACCAATAACCTGTCGCATCTAGATATGCATGACTGCCCAAGCTCCGAACTGCAACGTACGAGCTAAAGTAGTCAAGAGCCCCCCCCGGACGCGCACGCGCTACGTTAGCTTCATGTGGGGGGACAAATGGGGGGGCAAAAACTAAAAACGCAGTTTACCCAAGTAAACACTGATTATAGAGCGCCAATAACGCCGGCCATAAGCCGGCTTTTTAATGCCCGCAAGAAACTGCGCAGCGCCTGTTTCGCTGCCACAGACCGCTCCTACGAAACACCGTACACCCCTGTAGGAGCGGTCATCGGCCGTGAAAGCGTCCTTCGGGTCGCCATCGAATCCAGCCTCTTCATGATAACTGGCTGCAGTTACAGGTCGTAGCCGCTGCCCGTCAGACTGCGCTTGACACTCTCCAGGTGCAGACGCGCGCTCTCGGCGTTGCCGACCAGCATCTGCCGGCACGCGGCGCTGGCGATGGCGTGGGGCACAGGCTTGAGCGGGCGGCCGCTGGCCATGGCCTTGAGTTGCACTTCGGCGGCGCGCTCCAGGTAGTACAGGTCATCCCACGCTTCGGCGATGCTGGGGCCGAGCACCAGCGGGCCGTGATTCTTGAGCATGACGATATCCGCCTCACCGGCCGCGCGCGAAATGCGCTCGCCCTCGGCATCGTCCAGGGCCAGGCCGTTGTAGTGCTCGTCCACCACCATCCGCTCATAGAACTTCAACGCTGTTTGCCCGGCCCACACGAAGGGGTCGCCTTCGAGCATGCACAGCGCCGTGGCGTTGGGCATATGGGTATGGAACGCGGCGGTGGCGCGCGGGTTGAGGCGATGCAACTGGGCGTGGATGAAAAACGCCGTCGCCTCCGGCTGGCCTTCACCGGCCAGGACCCGCCCCTGAAAATCGCAGATCAGCAATGAGGATGCGGTGACTTCGGCGAACGCCAGGCCGAACGGGTTGACCAGAAACAACTGCGGATGGCCGGGCAGCACAAAGGAAAAGTGGTTGCAGATCCCCTCGGCCATACCCAGTTTCGCCGCCATGCGAAAACAGGCCGCCAAGTCGATGCGCGCCTGACGGATCTCGGGGCTGTCGAGACTGGCTGTACGCGTCATAGGGCTGACAGCGGGGTGGATATCGAAACTGTGAGCCATGGTCACGGGTCCTGAAAAAGCTGGAGAGAGACTGCCAAGCGTAGCCAAAACCAGCCGCGGGCCAAGGGACAGTTACGCGGTTTGCCTGGGCCAGTCGAACTGCCTGACCCA
>Ga0308168_1001438_pt1 | contig 21800 bp, 13 predicted proteins | sample PhyCR2_FD_202133 | JGI IMG/M metagenome (GOLD analysis project Ga0308168, IMG submission 202133) | Phyllosphere microbial communities from UC Gill Tract Community Farm, Albany, California, United States - DLSLRC.R2 | ecosystem: Host-associated > Plants > Phyllosphere > Unclassified | place: USA...
TCCATGAGGATTTTTTGCCAGCCAATCTCGATCCACAAGCTTTATGACCATTATCTGCTGGGCATCAATCCCGACACTTTACCCGTTCATGTTGTGCCTGGCATTGAGTGGGATAAGCACGAAGGCAAGGAGATCTTGCCGCTGCGTTATCGTTTGGATAAAACCCAACTGGGGCACGCTGGGAGCAATGCAAATGTAAAAATTGATGGATATGGTAAAGATTGCCTAAGTTTTCCGCAGGGTGTCGCAGCGCTGGCGCAATTTGCGAGGTGTTCTTGCTGGGATGATATTTGCGCATGCGCTACCAGTTATAACCAAGCCAATTTGAAGATGGCCGGTATAAATGCTGTAATGCGTACTCTTACTGATGAAGGATTTGCGGCAGGATGAATTTACGACCGTTTATCCATTCGGAATACATAAGCAGGGGCAATATGCCCCTGTTACCGAATGGAGTATCAAAATGTCTCGTACACGAGCAGAACGCCGCCATCATGAGCGCCGACTGAAAGCAATTCGCAGTTATTACAACAACGCCGGGAGTCGTTCACCAACGCATATCGGTATGGTTTACCAAACACCTTGCTCTTGCAGTTGCTGGATGTGCGGAAATCAACGAAGCCATCACGGTATGAGCTGGCAGGAGATTAATGACCGCTTGCGATATACCGATTAGCAGGTGGGCAGATGCACCATGATACTACGGGGAAACATTTGTAAGTACCTTTATTGGAGCTTACCTATGTCTACATTGAATACCCGTAAAGACCGTGATCGCCGCGGTAAAGCATTACTACATTGGCATGTACAGTATGCTACTCGCCCACGTCGCGCTGATGAACGCGCCCAGGCACATGCTGTAGTGACAAGCGTAGATCCTGATAACCTGCTTTGGTTGCCGAACAATCGCACCTTGGAATATTACTGGTAAACGTCATACCCGCTGCGGCGGGTTTTTTTATCCCTGCATTAAAACCACCTTTTGTGGAGGTGGTCAGCAACAGCTTTTGGCTTTGAAATAGGCCTAAGCATCTTTTTAGTGCGAAATTTGATCGGTTATGTCCCTTTTAAAATATTCTCAAAATCAGCGCTGCTCAGATCAGGTGTAGAGCACAGCATATCCCTGGCCAATGCTCGGCGACGCTGGAGGAGTTCGTCCAGTGTTTCTTCAAACGTCGTGATTTCAGCGTCCCTTACCGTCGGATAATATACATACACATCCTTTGTTTGACCGATACGGTAAGCGCGGTCAGTTGCCTGATCTTCTTTTGCCGGGTTCCAGCAGCGGGTGAAATGAATAACATGGTTGGCTTTCTGAACGTTAACCCCAAATCCAACCGCGACTGTGGAGAGAATAATCACACCAAAGCCGGGTTGAGCCTGGAAATCATCAATCAACCGCTGGCGGCTGTTCTGGTTCTGACTTTTAGTACTGGTGTCGCCATTGATGATCACCGGACGGAAACCGAATCTCTGCTGGACCGCATGCTGGATTTCTCGCTGGAGATCGCGCAACTCAGTAAAGATGATCACCTTGTCTTTACTGGTGCGTTTAATTTCATCCAGCGTTTTCAACATCCAGTTAAGCTTTGGCGACCCCTCCCGATAACGAGGCTCTGGGTTAACGACCGCTGGGTGTGCACAAATAAGTTTAAGACGATGTAATAATCCCAACATCCCCGTGCCTGCCTGCTGCATTCCCTCACTAAGCGCCTGCTGTTGTTGCCAGTTGGCTATCGAAGAAAGGTACAGTTGTTTTTGAGGGCCAGAAAGCGGCAGTTGTTTACAGCTGGTGACTTCGATTTTTTGCGGCAAATCACGCGCAACCTCTTCTTTAGTTCGGCGTAATGTTTGTGGTTCAATCAACGCGCGTAAACTTTCAAGTTGTCCCGTATCACGGTCAGCTTCGTTCTCGATAGGGCGAACATAGTGTTTGCCAAATTCATTGAGTGCTCCTAACAGCCCCGGCTGGGCAAAATCAAATAGGCTCCATAGGTCTACAAGCGTGTTTTCGACAGGTGTGCCAGTGCATGCCACTTTAAACCTGGCTTGTATGGCATTGGCTGCATGAGTAATTAATGCCGCCGGGTTCTTTATCTTTTGTGCCTCGTCGCACACCATAATTGACCAAGGTTGACGTGCCAGTGAGAACTCCTGATCGCGAAGCGTTTCGTAGGTGGTCAGAATGATCTTCGCCTCACCCTGCCAGCCGGGTTTGAGCAGATTCTTGATCCCTTGAGACTGCAGATGAGCTGGAATAGCCTGTTTCGGGTATTTCACCGCTTTGATGGTGTCGCCATACAATTTCAACACCGGAATCCCGGCGGTGTAGAAGAAATTGTCCAGTTCACGTTCCCAGTTATCTAAAAGAGAGACGGGTGCAACGATGAGGCTTGGTGGCTCATAAGGGAATTTCTCAATGAACCATACCAGGAAACTCAGAATTTGCAGCGTTTTCCCTAGTCCCATATCATCCGCCAGCAAGCAACCTGCCGTTTCCTGAGGCGAACGAAGGAAGAGTTGCTGGAGCCAGGCCACGCCTTCACGCTGGTGGTCTTTGAGTCGGATATGCTCTTTAAGACTCAGCGGAATTTCAGGTTTAGCGTGACGTGCGTTGAGGAGTGAATCGTGACGCTGTTTGATGTAGGCTGCCTCTTCAATATTCTGTTCTATTTTGAGTACAGCTCGTGCCGCTTTATTAACAATATTGCTCTCTGAGTCATTTTCTGTGTTTTGCCGTTTTTCCCAGCTTTTACTAAGGGTTTTAGCGGCATCTAGCGGCAATTCAGTGTCATTCCAGGGTGACATAATATGCGTTTCGCCAGCAGCTTCTGCCTGGGTGATTCTCTCCTGCAGTGCATCGAAATGGTGCTTGTTATCAGGTTGCCAGCCATCCAGTGTTTCGACCGAAAATGCGGAGAAATCGATGTCATCAGGGAGCCAGTTTTCGCTTTGCGCTTTGGTCAGCCAGAGAGAGGATATTTTTTCAAATTCACCAATACCAATAACGCGATCGCCATATTTTGCAATATCCAGAACATCGGTGAACTCTTTACCTTCGACTTCTTGTTGCCAGCGCGTCAGCAGTGACTGGCAATCATGCCATTGTTGCTCAGTGAATTGACTCAATTCAAGCTCGTAACCTTGCCAGGAGCCGGCTGGCATCTTTGCTGCAACGCTGATGCCTAATGCCTGAACAAATTTTTCCAGCTCCCAGGGGGCAGAGAAAATGAATGTTACTTCCGGTTGAGGTACTGGTGAGACAGGCTCCAGCACTAACGTTATATCCTCTATCTTGTTCTCATCACTGATTCGGGGATGAAGCCTAAAGTGATGAAAGAAAATATGGGCATCAAAAAGCGCCTGTTCATGTTCTTCAGGGGCAATAACACTGGCAGCATCTTCACCAAGAAAAGTATAGGGGTTGCGAACAAAGGAAAGCGCTTCGCTGCCGGCTACTCGACGGCCTGGGATTGAGTGTATTGAGTTCAGGACTTCTTTTACTTCCGGAGGGATAATGACATGGTTGAGTTCGCCATTCTCTCCGGGTATACGGTAGCTATCATGAACCTGCGAGTTTTTGTCAAAACTGCCAAGCCAGTTAGCTGGCTGGTCTTCAAAATGTGGCTCAATCTCGATAACGGCAGTATCAGCAACCGTTGCCTTACGCAGACGTAATGACAACGACGTCGGTTTTATGACGTGTGTTTTTTCTAAGTAATCATCAAATCTTGCCGAGGCTTGTTTCGCACACTTGCGGATAGCGGCCCATCCCAGCTGGTTAGTTGTTTCGCCAGGAGCCTGAATTTGCTGAGTACAAAGCTGTTCTGTTGCCTGTAAGAGTGCCCAGTTATCCCGCGATAACAGGTGCTGTTGATTTTCATAAGTAAAAATAGCGCCGGTACGATTGAAGCGAATTGACTGGCGGGCAGGAACCGAAGCCCATTCCGCAATCCAGACACGAAAATCACTATCGCTTAATGCCCCTCGCGAACTCAGACTTGCACGTAAGGGTAACACTTCAGGTACGCCAATGAGAGGTAGGCTACTGGCATGTTCCTCATTTTCTAGCAGGTGGTACAGCGCCTCCCAGCTCAACAACCATCGGTCTGTTAGTGATATCAGATAGTCTTCTTCAGCTAGTTGCTCAAGCCAGGATGCCAGCGCCCAAAGCTCTGGATCATCAACCAACGATTGCGGAAAGCTGAGTCCATTTTCCTCAACCTGGTACTGATTCTTCAGGTGGCGTTCTATCTGCTGGCGGTTTCCCGTCAGTTTACTTAACAGACGTTTCAGCATTATTTGATCCAGTAGCGATGCGGTTCTTGGGGCACGGGAGCGAAACCGAGTCGGAGTAACTCTCTTTCCGTTGTGTCGTCAGGTATTTTGAGCTGTACAGACAGGACTCCACCTTTCTGCCGATTATCGCTGACGATGCAGGAGATGTTTTCCAGCAGGTGCTGTATAGCCGTATCCCGCAGCGGATTAATGATTTTGACATCAGAGATCGAGGCGGGGGAAGGTGCTTTTTTATCTACAAACTTAACGGGCTCTTCAGCCATCCAGCGAATACCCAGCTTGCGCAGTTCATCGTCGTATTTCAGCATCCAGCCGGTGATTCTGACTTTGTTATAACCTTCAGCACGTGGCATATGTGGCATGCGGAGTGCGCAGCGCCCCTGATCTTTTAAATGAATGTTGATGTCCAGCGTACCTGATTCCGGGTTGAAGGGAGCATGGCCGATACGATAGGCATACATCGCGTTCCCCGTTCCAGAAAATTCAACGAAAATGTAATCGTTAATCTGCATGATCATGGCGTTATCGAAACTACGCCCACCGCGCAGATGGCTCAGCCGTCCACGATTCTCCTCACGGAATTTCACAAAGTCGCTGCCACGATCGTGCCAGGCATCTGGCCCCATCACGATACGGGTAAATCCCATCTGGTTCGCGAAGCGCAGCCAGTAGTGCAGCCTCGCCTGGTCAACATCGCCGTTGCCGCGAAGCAGTTCAAAGAAGTGCATCAAATCCTGTTTTGCCAGCCAGCCCCGCACCATCGCTGCGACGGGTTCAGAAACATACTGATGCCATTTGTTCTGTTGGCTTTTCAGCTGCGGGTTATCCCAGTATTCCAGTGCAGCCTGTTTCAGGGCGGAATGCGCTTGATCGCGATAGGTAGAATGGTAATAGCGGGTCAGCGTCGCCGTCATAATGTTATCGCGAAAACGTACCCACTGTGCCGCCAGACCCAATAGCCAGCTGATTTTGTCCAAATATTGAGGATCGTCCAGAGTATCCAGCTGCGCCAGCAGCACTGTGAAAATACGCTTCCACAACCAGCTGCTATCGGGGATTTGCGCTATCTTCTCTAAAGATGATAAGGAGTTGCTCTCACCAGAAAGTAGCTGTTGCGATATTACACCAACGGCCTGAGGCGTAAAAATATCATGGTAAAACTCAATGGTTTTCATCCACGATTTTTCTCTGCGGATAGCGGCTTTTACTACGGGGTAACCTTGGGCGATATGACCCCGCAGTACACACCAGTGTGGGTTTATTTCTGGCGATTCGTGTCTGTAGGCAAAATAGCTTGAACAGAGTGCTGCCCAGTCCTTACGCTTCAGTGACTTGGATTCAATCTGTTTTTTGATAGCGCTGTCGACATGGGGGAAGAATGTATCATCCTCAAGTAATACAGGTTGGTCAGGATAAAGCGGATCATTATCGGCAAGACCATAAAACACCATCCGCCACTCTCGCTCGTTAAGTTCTTCTGCAAGACGAAAACGACGCAGGGCTGCCAGCCGCATTTCATGTGGAGGTGTAGGGATTTTTTCTGCTTTATCAAATCGCTTTTCTATCTCGCGGCTAGCAGAAGCCAGCGCATGGAAATCATTATGCAGGTAATTTTCATCCTGATGGCTGGAAGAGAGCTTCGCTGCAATACGTTGCGAAAGTGAACTCAGAGCGGGCGTCATTGTGGCATTACCAACTGGCAAACTTCGTTATTAACGACCGGAGGGAAATCCACCTTTTCGGCCCGATCACGTTTATCCTTTAGCCCAAAGAACTGCATGCGCAACTCGACGCGGCGACTGGCTTCTTTGCTCTCTTTGGCGCTATTAAACGAGACACCACCAGCAAGGAAAAGCTTACGAATTTGGATCTGCTGCTCTGCAGAAATGCTTTTTTGCAAAGGGCTGCGGCTATCGAGCAAACTACACATTACCCATTCAGACCGCTGCAAGGAAAGATGCAGGTTGTAAAGGTACGAACCATCGGTGTCGGTAAATCCTTCAATGACGATTTGCTTAAACCACTTCCTGCCTTCTTCACTGTCTGATGCCTCCAGTACAAGTGGAACGACATCCTGCAATGCTTTTTGTCCCTCGGTATTCAGGAAAAATCGGTTGTGATCGAAACGACCAGCCTCACCAAAGCTGATACGGTTATCGTGACAATCTACTACGATGGTTTTGTTCACATTCCGGGCATGCAGCTCCAGGCGCTCACATAATCTGGATATGTCTTGTCCTCTCGTTTTTTCGCCTTGCTCCGCGCGTTGAATACGTTGTGTAACGGAGCTCAGCGATGCCACCATGACCACCAGAAATAACACCATCATCGCGGTCATCAGATCGGCGTAGGAGATCCAGAAGGGTTTCTCAGCTTCATCACCACGGCGCTTTTTAACGCCAAATGCATTCCCAAACATCAGCTGTCACCCCCTCAGGCACGCACGCGAGACAGAACATCATCAAGCTCGCTGACGCTTTCTCCGATCTGTTCGACAGAACCTGCAAGCAGATTAGAGGCTTTCGCCATTTCGACGTCCAGTTTGCCCAGCGTTTTATCCAGACTGCGTGAAACGCCTTCAGAGAAATCTTCAAAACCTTTTCCGAGCACGTCGCTGACATTTTCCATAAAGGTCTGCGCTTCCCGGTTATAGCTCTGCAAACGCTCACCGTGCTGTTTAAGATCGGCGATAAACTGGCTGCGGGTGGTTTGTTCAGACTGCGTATTCGCTGCAAGTAACTCCAGCATGGCAATGGATTTGCTGACAGCTTCCCGATTGTTACGATAATCAGCCACCACAGAGGTGAGTTCGCTGGTGGCAAGGGAGAGCGATGAACCCGCCGATTGTGCTTTATTCAGTACGTCAGCCGTGAGGTGATTTGCTTCCGACACGCGATCGCCCGCGTGTTCAAAACGCTCGGCCGCAACACGCATCTTGTCCGCACCGTTTTGCATGTCCTGAATCTGTCGGTTGGTTTGTTCTGCGAGTCTGTTAAGTGTTTCAGTTGTCCCCTGATGCTGGCTGGCAACAGTTTCAATCAGCTGTTTGATCTGATCGTCTACTTCACTCATCACTCGCTGCGTCTGCTCGTGCAGAGATTGCTGGTTAGCCTGCTGGTTCGCTGATATCTGTTGCTGACCCTTATCAATCTGACCAAACAGAGTGCCCAACTGTTCACCGAGCGCTTCGACAGACGCGGCCATTTTTTCCATCGTCGCGCTTTGGCCCTGCTGCACAGAATTTTGAATAGCTTCGATAAAGGCGGACATGTGTTCTGCCTGGGCTTTCTCGCGTGCTTCACTATCAGCGAACATTTTCTCAAGCTGGCGGGCCATGCGTTCGCCGGCTCCTTCTCCTTCAGCACCAATTTTGGCGACAGAGGACTGTAAGCTGGTGAGCATGTCATTCATGCCAGCCTGCATGGCTTGTTGGCCTGATTTCATTTCAGATAGCAGTTGTTCAATCAGCTGTGCGCTTCCCTGGCGGGAATCGTCGCTGACCTGACGCATATCCTGTAGCAGAGCGGAGAACCCGCTTTGCATCGTCTGGATCGCGCCAACGGTTTGCCCCATCATTTCATTAAGATTATTGAATTGCTGGCCAAACGTGGTATCAAGCTTCGCCATAAACGCCGTCAGCACGTCCTGCAGCATGTTCTGTACCATGCCGCTTTGATCGCCGCTGGCGGTCTGCACTGCACCCGCAATTTTATCCAGTGGGGATTTAAGGCTATTTTCAATTGCACCGCTCACCTGGTCGGCAAACTGCGCACCTGATTCGCGATAGGTGTTGCTTAATGTATTCGCAAGGTGTTCATTTTCAACTTTCTGGCTCTCGGCGAGATGCAGCAACATATCGCGAAGATCGGTGACCAGGCTCTCTTTTAGATGGCGTGCCTGGGTTGCACTTTCGTTACTGGATTTTACCAGTGAGGCGAGATATTCCTCACCCACGCCGCTGTCATAGAGGGAATCAAGTGCTGCGGTGAATTTTTCAAGATGTTGGTAGCATTTCGCGAGATAAAATTTTTCCAGCCAGGTAATAAAGATAGAGAAGGCAATCGCAAATGCAGAACCAAGGAAGGCATACAGCACATCATGCAGCAGGTTATTAACGCTACTTGTGACTTGCTCCGGCGTGCTGGGGTCAAAGTGATTTAGGCCAATCATCAAACCGTAAAACGTGCCGATAATTCCTACACCAGTCAGAATGCCGGGCAGATGCTTAAAAAATTCAGTATTGAGCGGAATATCCACCAGCTGTTGTTCTGAGAAGTAGCTGGCACTCGGGGCGGTAGCGCGAATTTTAACCACTTTTTCTTCACTGCCGACCAGTTCATGCTGAAGGTGCAGAGATTCGGAAAACTCGCTCCAGGCATGCTTTAGCTCCGGTTGAACAAACAAGCTTTTCAGATGTTCTAGCTGATTTTCAGGCTCATTACTTGCAATGCTATTAATTGATTGTGTATATTTTTTCAGGCGGTTAACAATTTTAACCGCTCTATAAAGATAAAAAATAATAAAACAGAGGAAGGCAAAACTGACGAGGCCGATTACGGTTGCTGGCACCATATAAGGTTGCACAGAGGTAAGTGCCAATAAGACGGAATTAAGCCAGAACATAGTTTTACCTGTTTTATATTAAATACACACGACAGAATAACCATCGACAACATTTTGATTACCTTTAATCAAAATTTATGCGCAGCTACTCACTTTTTACACTTTTCAAATTTATCGTTTCGATGCTACAGAACTGTCCTTGCGCTCAGGAAGTGAGCTGCGTATTGAACGAAAGCACTGAAGGTGCAAACGGGACGGCGGTTTAGTTTCCTATTATTTACCTCTTAAATGCAAACTTCTTTACGATGTGTCGTTTGTAATCGTTCCCGTTCCGGGTATCATTTTGCGAACTGCATTCCAAAACTGAATTTGCGATAGGCATTTTTGCGCTTTCGCAGCGATTGACCTTGAGGATTTTCATGAACAACGGCGAACAACAGTTCCTGAACGAGCTGGATAATAAATTCTGGAAGGCCGCCGACAAGCTGCGCGCCAATATGGATGCCGCCAACTACAAACATGTGGTGCTGGGGCTCATCTTCCTGAAGTATGTGTCGGATGCCTTTGAAGCCCGTCAGCAGGAGTTGATCACCCTGTTCCGCGATGTCGGCAACCCGGACAACATCTATGCCATGTCGCGCGACGGTTACGACTCTGATGAAGAGTATGCGCAGGCGATTGTTGATGAACTGGAAGTGGAAGATTACTACACCGAGAAGAACATCTTCTGGGTGCCTAAAGCCGCACGCTGGGACACGCTGAAAAACAAAGCCATGCTGCCAACCGGAACGGTGCTGTGGGTCGATGAGACTACCGGTCAGGATGTCAAACTGCGTTCCGTCTCCTGGCTGGTGGATAACGCGCTGGATGAGATCGAAAAAACCAACCCGAAACTGAAAGGCATTCTGAACCGCATCAGCCAGTATCAGTTGGGCAATGAGGTGCTGACCGGGCTTATTAACACCTTCTCCGATGCTAACTTTAGCAACCCGGAATATAACGGCGAGAAGCTGAGCTTAAAGAGCAAAGATATTCTTGGCCACGTGTACGAGTATTTCCTTGGGCAGTTCGCGCTGGCGGAAGGTAAGCAGGGCGGCCAGTACTACACGCCAAAAAGCATCGTGACCCTGATTGTCGAAATGCTCCAGCCCTATAACGGCCGCGTATATGACCCGGCGATGGGCTCCGGCGGGTTCTTCGTCTCCAGCGACCGCTTTATTGAAGAGCACGCGGGTGAGAAGCACTACAACGCCGCCGAGCAAAAGCAGAAGATTTCCGTTTACGGGCAGGAGTCCAACCCGACCACCTGGAAGCTGGCGGCGATGAACATGGCGATCCGTGGTATCGACTTTAACTTCGGTACCAAAAACGCCGATACCCTGCTGGATGATCAACACCCGGATCTGCGCGCCGACTTCGTGATGGCTAACCCGCCGTTCAACATGAAGGAGTGGTGGAGCGCAAAGCTGGAAAACGACGTGCGCTGGAAGTACGGCACGCCGCCGCAGGGCAACGCCAACTTCGCGTGGATGCAGCACATGATCCACCACCTTGCACCGAAAGGCTCGATGGCGCTGCTGCTGGCCAACGGCTCTATGAGTTCCAACAGTAATACTGAAGGAGAAATTCGCCGAAACCTGATCGAGGCCGATCTGGTGGAGTGCATGGTCGCGCTGCCAGGCCAGCTTTTTACCAACACCCAAATCCCGGCTTGTATCTGGTTCCTGGCCAAAGACAAATCCGGCGGTAACGGCAAAGCGCACCGTAAGAGCGAAGTCCTGTTCATTGATGCCCGCCAGATTGGCTTTATGAAAGACCGCGTGCTGCGTGATTTCACCCGCGAAGATATCGCCAAAATTGCCGACACCTTCCACGCCTGGCAGGCGGATAAAGAGTACGAAGACGAAGCCGGATTCTGCTTCTCGGCATCGCTGGAAGATATCCAGAAAAACGACTTTGTGCTGACCCCAGGGCGCTACGTTGGTGCCGCCGAGCAGGAAGAAGACGATGAACCCTTTGCCGAGAAGATGGCACGATTGACGGCGCAGCTGAAAGACCAACTGGAAGAGAGCGCGAAGCTGGAAGCACAGATTAAGGTGAATCTGGGGGGGTTAGGTTATGAGTTCTAATTTAACTTCAACTTATTCTCTTGGTGATGTGGCTGATGTATACGATGGCCCTCATGCCACGCCTAGAAAACTAGAACAAGGTGATGCTATTTTTTTAAGTATCTCATCCTTGGAACAAGGAAGGTTAAACCTTGAGCAGTCCTCTTATATTTCTGAAGATGATTATATTAAATGGACTCGTAGAGTAACGCCTCAGCCTGGTGATGTTGTTTTTTCGTATGAAACAAAAATTGGTCAGGCATCAATTATTCCTGAAGGGCTACGCTGTTGTTTAGGCCGCCGTATGGGATTGTTGCGTGCGAAAAGAAATAAAGTTATTCCTGATTTTCTTTTATATGCCTATCTCTCTCCTGCATTCCAGGAAGTAATTCGAGAAAAAACCATTCACGGAAGTACAACGGATAGGCTTTCAATCAAAGAAATGCCTTCATTTAAAATTCAAATTCCTGATGTTCGCAAACAGAACGAAATAATAAAAATTCTAAAATCCATAGATGATAAATTAGAAATTAATCAACAGGTTAATAAAACACTTGAGCAAATGGCGCAAGCCCTGTTCAAAAGCTGGTTTGTCGATTTTGAACCGGTAAAAGCCAAAATGGCAGTGCTGGAAGCGGGTGGTTCGCAGGAGGAAGCGACGCTTGCTGCTATGACAGCGATTTCCGGGAAAGATGCTGATGCGCTTGCGGTTTTTGAGCGTGAACACCCTGAACAATGCGCCGAGTTAAAAGCCACGGCAGAGCTGTTTCCATCTGCGATGCAGGAGAGTGAGTTAGGGGAGATTCCTGAGGGTTGGAGGACAGAGAACGTTGAAAATATTATCAACAGATTAAAAGTAAAAAATACTTTTCCCGCTGATTGTATTAAGCAATTTGGACAGCATCCAGTGCTTGAGCAAGGGGCTAAGATTTATCAGGGTTATCACGATGAAGAACCTTCTTTTAATGCATCCTTGCAAAGTCCAATGTTTATTTTTGGTGATCACACTTGTGTGATGCATCTGTCAACTGTGCCATTTGATATTTCTAAAAATACATTGGTTCTGAAAGGTAAGGGATTTAACACGTATTGGACATTTTTTGCCTTAAAGGGTAAGCAGAAGTTTCAAGAGTACAAAAGGCATTGGTCAGACCTAAAAGTAAAGCAGGTTGTTATTCCTGATGAAAGTAATGGTTTTTTATTAACTAAATACTTTGCAAGTAAGTGTGAGAGTTTATTCGGGTTATTAGAACAAAATAGAAAACAAAACATGAATTTGCAAAATATCCGCGATACCCTTCTCCCCAAACTCCTCTCCGGCGAAATCACCCTGCCGGAAGCTGAGCAGGCGGTAAGCGAGGCGGAAAATGTATAAAGTCGATACGCAGACCAACAGCCTGCACTCGCTGCAAGAAGTATCGTTCAGCAGCCTTGGTTATACCGAGCGCTATCACTTGCAGGAGTGGCTGGCGAAGAATCCTCAGACGCTGACCCGCGATAACGATGATGAACTGCTGATTATCCAGAAAGAGTTCGCCGGTTTTGACGACACCAAAGAGCGCCTCGACCTGCTGGCGATCGATAAACAGCGCAACCTGGTGATCATCGAAAACAAGCTTGATGACTCCGGGCGCGACGTGGTGTGGCAGGCGCTGAAATATGCCGGCTACTGCGCCAACCTGCGTAAAGATCAGATCCTCGACATCTTTCAACTCTATCTCGATAAATACGAACCGGAAGAGACCCGTCCGGCGGCGGAAGTGATGGCTGACTTTCTGGAGTGTGAAAGTCTGGATGAAGTGCAAATCAACCAGAGCCGCACGCAGCGGGTGATGATGGTGGCGGCCAGCTTCCGTAAAGAAGTCACCAACACCGCGCTGTGGCTGATGCAGTTTGGTCTGCGGGTGCAGTGTTTTAAGGTTAAGCCGTATAAATTCAACGACGATGTGTTCGTTGATATTCGCCAGGTGATCCCGACGGCGGAAGCCGAATCCTTCATGATCGGTATGGCGCAAAAAGAAGCCGAAGAACAGTCTACCAGTGGCGGGGTTAAAGCGATCCTGATGATCCGCAAAGCTTTCTGGACCAAAGCGCTGGAACGTCTAAAAGCCAGCTCTTGCACGTTGTATAACAATATCAGCCCCTCGACCGACCATTGGATCAGCGCGGGTTCCGGTATCAGCGCCGTTTCATGGAACCTGATTTTCAGTAAAAAAGAGAGCCGCGTTGAGCTGTGGATTGCCAAATCCTCGGCAGAGAGCAACACCTTTGCGTTTAACTGGCTCTATGAACATAAAGAGGCAATTGAAAACACCTTTGGCCATGCGCTGAAGTGGGAGCCGCTGCCAGGCAAAAAATCGTGCCGAATCTCTTTCGCCACGCCTGCCGCCAGCCTCGACGAGAGCAACTGGCCAGCGATGATCGACTGGCTGCTGGTCAACCTGACGGCGTTTGAAAAAGCACTTAATCCCTTTATTACCCCACTGAATATTGCGCTCAAAGATATTTCCAACGTGCCGGAAGAGACGGAAGAACCTGAGACAGAGGAAGCCTGATGCTGAGTGAAGACGATTTAGAGCAGCAATGCCTGAAATGGTTTGCTGAACAGGACTGGGAAGTGCTGCACGGGCCCGATATCGCGCCGGATGGCGACAACCCGCTGCGCACCTCATTTCATGATGTGTTTCTGCGCCCGGTGATGCTGGAGCAGCTGCAAACCATCAACCCCCATCTCCCAGTTTCCGTGCTGGAAGAGGTGATACTGCGTATTACCCGCCCCGAAAGCCCGGATCTGGTCGTCAGCAATAAGGCCTTCCACCATCTGCTGCTTGACGGCGTACCCGTTGAGTACAAACGTGAAGATAAGACGGTTCACGACAAAGCGCTGCTGATGGATTTTAACCATCCCGGTAATAACCGCTTTATGGTCGTGAACCAGGTGGCTATTCAGGGGATAAAGCAGGTACGTCGTCCGGATATCATTGGTTATATCAACGGCCTGCCGGTGGCGGTGATTGAGCTGAAAAGCCCGATTGATGCTAATGCCGATATCTGGGCCGCGTTTAACCAGCTGCAGACCTATAAAAACGAACTCAGCGATCTGTTTATCTGCAACGAAGCGCTGGTGGTGAGCGACGGGCAAAATGCCCGCGTCGGCTCGTTGACCGCCGATGAAGAGCGCTTCTTGCCGTGGAAAACCGTGGCTAACGAAGACGATAAGCCACAGTTTGACTGGCAGTTGCAAACCGTCGTGAAGGGCTTCTTCAACCGCGAACTTCTGCTCGATTATATCCGCTACTTTGTTCTGTTTGAGTATGACGGCAAACGACTAATCAAGAAGATTGCCGCCTATCACCAGTTCCACGCAGTGCGCGAAGCGGTGATGGCAACGATAGTGGCTTCTACCGGCAAACATCTGCCGCTACGCAGCGACATTACCCCCGGCAGTAAAAAAGCAGGTGTGGTGTGGCACACTCAGGGCTCCGGCAAAAGTATCTCCATGTGCTGCTACGCCGGAAAGCTGCTGCAACAGGCGGAGATGAACAACCCGACTATCGTGGTAGTGACCGACCGTAACGATCTTGACGGGCAGCTCTACGCTACTTTCTGCCAGGCGCAGGATCTGCTGAAGCAAATACCTTTACAGGCTAACGACCGTGACGAATTGCGCGAACTGCTCAATGCCCGCGAATCCGGCGGTATCATCTTTACCACCGTGCAAAAGTTTGCACCGCTGGACAACGAACAGAGCCATCCGGCTCTCAATCAGCGCAGTAATATCGTGGTCATTTCCGACGAAGCGCACCGCAGTCAGTATGGCCTGAGCGCCACGCTGGACCGTGAAACCGGGGTCTATAAATACGGCTACGCTAAACACATGCGCGATGCGTTGCCAAATGCCTCGTTTATGGGCTTTACCGGGACGCCGATTGCCTCGGAAGATAAAGATACTCGTGCCGTGTTCGGTGATTACGTCTCAATCTATGACATTCAGGATGCGGTGGATGACGGCGCGACGGTGCCGATTTACTACGAATCCCGGCTGGCAAAACTCGACCTGAATCATGAGGAGTTGGAAACGCTCTCCGACCAGGTGGATGAGCTGGTGGAGGATGAAGAGACGGGCCAGCAAGAGAAGACCAAAGGTGACTGGAGCCGTCTGGAAAAGCTGGTGGGTTCAGAACCGCGTATCAAACAGGTGGCCGCGGATCTGGTTCAGCACTTTGAAACGCGCAATGCAGCCATGAACGGTAAAGCGATGATTGTCGCTATGAGCCGTGATATCTGTGTGAAGCTCTATGATGCCATCGTGGCGATCCGCCCGGAGTGGCACAGCACGGATGTTGAGCAAGGCGCTATCAAAGTCATCATGACCGGTTCCGCGTCTGATAAAGATCATCTCCAGGCACATATCTACAACAAGCAGACTAAAAAGCGTCTTGAAGCTCGCTTTAAAGATTTGAACGATCCGCTGAAGCTGGTGATTGTTCGTGATATGTGGCTGACCGGGTTTGATGCGCCATGCTGCCATACCATGTACATCGACAAACCGATGCGCGGTCATAACCTGATGCAGGCCATTGCGCGCGTTAACCGCGTGTTCCGGGATAAACCCGGCGGGCTGGTGGTGGATTACATCGGCATTGCGAACGAGCTGAAGCAGGCACTGAAAACCTATACCGATTCGAAAGGAAAAGGGCAGACCACGGTGGATGCCAGGGAAGCCTTTGCCGTGCTGCTGGAAAAAATCGACATCATTCATGGGATGTTTGCACCCTCGGCGGGCAAGCCTGGATATAGCTATGAGGGCTTTTCACGCGATCCTTTGGCGTTCTTGCGCGATGCCGTAAACTACATTCTGGGCCTGGATGACGGCAAAAAGCGCTACCTTGATGTATCACTGGCGATGAGTAAAGCCTGGTCACTCTGTAACACCCTTGATGAAGCTGAACCCTTACAGGAGGAGTTCGCGTTCCTTTCGGCGGTCAGAGTGGGGCTAATCAAACTCGATCCGAAGGCGAAATTTAGCCAGTCAGAGAAAAACTCTTTGCTGAGCAAGATTCTCGATAATGCTGTTGTCGCTACCGGCGTAGAGGATGTGTTTGCCCTGGCTGGGTTAGACAAACCAAATATTGGTCTACTGTCTGATGAGTTTCTGGAAGAGGTGCGGGAAATGCCGCAGCGAAACCTGGCGGTGGAGCTGTTGGAAAAACTGCTCAATGACGGGATTCACGCTCGCTCCGGTAATAACGTTGTGCAGCAGAAGAAATACTCCGATCGCCTGAAAGCCGTACTGCTCAAATATAATAACCGTGCCATTGAAACCGCGCAGGTGATTGAAGAGCTGATTCAGATGGCGAAAGCGTTCCAGGAAGCGATGGCACGGGATGATGCGCTGGGCTTAAACCCGGATGAAATCGCCTTCTATGATGCCTTGGCAGAAAACGAAAGTGCGGTCCGTGAACTGGGTGATGAAACGCTCAGAAAGCTGGCCATTGAAGTCACGCGACAACTGCGGAAATCCACTACTGTAGACTGGCAGGTACGTGAAAGCGTTCGTGCGCGTCTCCGTATTCTGGTGCGCCAGACCCTGCGTAAGTATAAGTATCCGCCGGATAAAACTGCAGGTGCCGTAGAGCTGATTTTGAAACAGGCGGAAGTCGTGTCGAACAGTTGGACATCATAGTTACGTTACTTATCATTTTGATAGCGAGGGCTGAGTATCGCCCTCCGTTAAACCTGGAAAGTGAAAATAGCTCTGATTGAACAGGTGAGTACCTTATTACCAAGGAATCAACGGCTATGCTGAATGTTCCATTAGATTCAGTAATTTTTTTACTTCTACATTTATGATTTTCCATCAAGAATGAACAAATTGACCCCACAGTTGCAACGTGAACATAACCTCAGTACGCATCCATTTTATGATCTGTGGGGCATTCTTCGCCGACGTTCAAATACAATAACACTCTCTCCAGGCCTATTGGCCTTCATACACCGTGGTGTGAGTGTGCAATTGCCTGTCGATGATATTCGAAATGTTAAGCTCAATCGTAAATGGTTGTATTCCGATATTACAATTGGGACGGAGAGCGCTTCATACAGATTAAAAGGCTTCAATTTTCAGCAGCTTGAGATGCTTCTCCAAAAAATACAACGTACAGCTCTGGGTATTTTTCAACATAGCGCTGAGTGGCGAGAGTTACTTGCGGTGGTCAAACGTTATCAGAAAGGGAATCACTATTTCTCTTCATGGGAATGGCGCTCTTTGGCACAGCTCGTTCTGGTCAAGCAACGTCTGCAGGACCTTGCTATTGACGCCGATTTTATTACACGGGAAGGTGATAACTCCATTGCACAACTGGCACTGAAGTTATCCACGGCCGATGTTTCAGAATCGGGAAGAAATCATTTCAACGAGCAGGTCATCCCGCAACTCTTGTCGTCTTATCAAACTTTTTTTGATCGGATCGAATCACAGCCGCTGAGTGCTCCTCAGCGTAAAGCCTGCGTCACTAATGAAGATCATACTTTGGTCGTTGCTGGTGCCGGGACAGGGAAAACGTCGACCCTGATTGGTAAAGCTGGGTATCTACTGAAGGCTGGCTTAGCTCAGCCTGAAAATATCTTAATGCTGGCCTTCGGTAACAAAGCAGCACGGGAAATGGCTGAACGTATCTCTGAGCGATTGCCAGAAAGTGGTGATAAGTTAAAAGCGACAACCTTCCATGCCTTTGGCAATCGTATTGTTGCACAAAGCGTTGGCGTCAAACGTTCGCTTACACGTTTTGCCGAGCAAGATAATGAATTACGACAATTTATTGAATCAACGTTAGAAGCAGAAATCAGCCTCAGTGATGATTATAAAACAAAATTAGTTAAGTATTTTGTATGTTATAGCACGCCGGGTCGTTGTGAATATGATTTCAATGCCATTGAAGAATATCAAGAGTTTCTACAAAGTTGCCGCCTGATTACCCTAACTGGACAGTGGGTTAAAAGTGTAGGTGAGTTACGGGTTACTAATTATCTCTATTTGTATTCGGTTCCCTTTATGTATGAAGCAAATTATGAGATTAGTACAGCAACCATTGAACGCCGCCAGTATAAGCCTGACTTCTATTTGCCGGGAAGCAAGACCTATATTGAATACCTGGGCGTAGATCGGGAAATGAGAACGGCTCCCTTTGTTGATCAGGCCGCATATCTCGAAGGATTAGCCTGGAAGCGGAAATTGCATAAACAGCACAATACCCGCCTGGAAGAGTTATACAGTTACCAACTGAGTGAAGGAACGCTGGAAGAAAATATTCTCGATATACTTACTCGAGTGCAAGAACCTCAACATTTACGTGATACAGACACGCTTCTTGATGAGCTTAAAAATTCAGGGTCATCGCCGTGGCAGGGGTTTATCGACCTGATGCTCCGTTTTCTTAGCCTTTTCAAGGAAGGGCAATTTTCATTTTCAGATCTCCTGGCATCACCTCAACGTATAGATATGGGACGTACCCAGGCTTTTATTGCGTTATTTAAACCCGTTTACGATGCCTATGAAGCTCATCTCAAAGAGCAACAGGAAATGGACTTCAGTGATATGATCGCGGAAGCGACAGTTGCACTTCAGGAAGGACAATTCCATCATCGTTATGACTATGTTCTGGTTGATGAGTTTCAGGACCTTTCGGGTGGGCGAGGTAAGCTATTAAAAGCATTACTGGCAACCCGTGATAACATGCGGCTGTTTGCGGTAGGGGACGACTGGCAGGCCATTTACCGTTTTAATGGCTCAGATCTCCGCTTTTTTACCCGCTTTGATCATCAGTTTTCGCCCGCGAAAATGTTACCTCTGGACAAAAGCTATCGCTTTAACAATCGTATACATGAGCTCAGCTCCACCTTTGTCACCCGTAATCCGGCACAGTTGAAAAAAGAGATTACTACTCACGTACAAGTCGAGCATGCTGCAGTACAGCTGCTCGACATTCAGGAAAAAATACCTAACATTAACCTGGCCGATCGCAACCAAAGAAAAGCTGAGGCTTATCATCAGCAGATCAAGAGAGCACTTGCTCGTTGTCAAAGTCGTGAATTGAGACTTAACAGTACCCGTCGGGCACCCGTAATGCTTATCGGTCGCTATCGTCTGGAAAATATGCGAGACCTTAAGGAACTGGACCTGAAGGCGCTAATGACCGAATTTCCACTTCTGGATATTCAATACCAGACAGCGCATTCCAGTAAAGGTCTGGAAGCAAATTATGTGCTCCTCCTGGGCCTTGAGAAAGGAAGTTTCCCATCCGCAAAAGAAAATGATGAACTGATAGACCTTCTTCTTCCCGAGCAAGAGCCATACCTGTTTGCTGAAGAGCGTCGGTTATTTTATGTCGCTGTTACTCGTGCTCGACATTATGTATTTATGATCTTTGATAGCCATAATACCTCAGCTTTTGTTGAGGAGATTGCAAGAATGGGTAAACAACTCATTACGAAAAGCGATTCTCTTGAAATCGGTCAATGGAGTTGTCCAGAATGTCAATCTGGCTCCTTAACGAGCAAAGTAAGCCGCTATGATAAAAAGTTCTATGTCTGCTCCCACTCTCCTGCCTGTGATTATATGGCTAGTGCCTGCAAGCAATGCAGCTCTCCGATGGTAATGCACAACGGCATACAAAGAATATGCGCGAATCCAGACTGTCAGGAAATAGAAATAGTTTGTCGGCGTTGCGGTCTTGGCACAATGATTAAGCGTAAGAATAACGACGGTGGTGTTTTCTATGGCTGCACCCGCTATCGTCGGGGCGAGGCAGATTGTTGTTATGAAAATATTACGAGCGAGGATTACGAATGCAGGGTCGGCACCGCAAAACGCCATGCAGCAATTGTGCAGGAAAGATGATGAAATCTAAATATGAGTGGGTACGTAAAGCACAACGATGTCTGCGGATGCTTTCAGGGCTGCATCGTCTTGGTTTTCAGCACCTCAGAGGGATACCTTACTTCAATGCTCAGGTATGTACATTCGCGATCGCCCCGCGACACTACTTTTCCGACAATGGTATTGCGATTCCAGCCGCTAAACTTTCAGATGAATGAGTGGCAATCACTGGTGCTGGACACTATTTCAACTGGACAGATACTCACGGTAATGATGCCCGTGCCTTGGCAGAAAAATTTATTACTCGTTTTCCTGATATTGCATTCGCCGGAAAAGGACGTGATTGGGAGCATGCGGGCTGGTTATAGCATACGACACGGCATGTTTGTAAGAACAAGAGGCTTATTCTCTCGCTTCGCTGATTTTTGCACTAAGAGAGTATCATCCTAATGAGTCTGATAATCTATTACTTGAAAAATACAGAAATGCAATGAAAGGATTTCCAATATGAAGAGATTAATTATACTACCTATAATTTTCCTTCTTTCCGGTTGCCCTGGCGGGAATCCAGCACCGCATCCACGTGCTACATTTATCAATGGCGATCATCTTTGTTTCAGTATAGATAAGAAAGATCTCCTCAACTATTACACTGTTGATGAAGGTGATAATGGTAAAATACAAACGGTAGTTAGCTCTGGCTATAACAAGTTGAATTCATCTTACCCTGACAATTGTATAGATGTTAAATGGAAGAGTAACCACACCTATGTGGTTAATTATGGGTTGAATGATAAAAAATATGTTCATGAGTTTTTTACTGACAGTAATGGGAAGTTAGATAGCGAGATCAACGGAGTTCGTGATGACAATAAAAAATAAGAAGATAATTAGCTTGGGCTTGTTAGTCATCATGGTGCTACTTGGTTACTGGCTTTGGCTGTCTTTGCGCCCAGTAGAGATCGTCGCCGTTCATCAAGAGGGTAGCCACAGTTCAGTTTTAGTCAAAAGCTTTCCATTGACCGATAAAGGAAAAATAAACTGGTGGTTGAAAAATAAGGACATCCTTAAGGATAAGTACCATATCCCTACACCTGATGCTGATGGTGCCTTTACCGTTGTCTTTTGGTATTTTGGTGATGGTTATAAAGAAGAGGGGAAATATGATAGACGATGCTTTGAGGATATGAAAACTAAAGTGAATTGTATTGATAAAGACAAAGCGTTTACCGTATGGAATAGTCGTTCTAATGTAGTATCATTTGGCGTTAATGACGGGGAGTACCGCATTAATAAAGAAGGTGCGATGATAAAGACTGAATACCGCTAAACGCTATTCAACCAATAGGCCTGTAACTTGGCCTTCATGACAATCAAGGCCGCCGTGAATCCTGCCGCAGCGGGAAAATCCTTGTATTTATTATCGCGATATTCACCTCGCAGGGTGTTCCATCATCAAGAAACACCGTCTCCGTAAGCTCGATAACCGCATCATTTTCCTTTAGTTGTAACAACGTCAGTATATCCGCATCGGTCAAATTTATCGCCGCCAGGTTCTGATCCCTGCGCTGGATCTTTTTACCGGTGATCTGTTCGATATAGGAGAACTTCGAGATCTCCAGCTTGCTGAACTCCATGCTGCTGAACATGCTCACCGGCAGGTGGCTATGCTCCAGCGCAACGGGAATATCATCGAAGCACATCAGGCGTAAGATTTTATACACCTTGTCGCTGTTCTTGATGCGTAACGCCTGCGCCATATCATGCGAGGGAACGCGGATAATGCTGGCGGAGATAACCTTTCGCACGCCTTTATAGCCATGCTTCTGGGCCTGATAGTCGAAAGGAGAGAGCGCATGGAACCTGCCGGCGTGGTTGCTTACGCCAATAGAGCCTACGTACAGGCCCGAGCCTTTAACCCGGTAAATCCTCTGCTGCTCTATTAAAATGCG
>Ga0308168_1001443_pt1 | contig 21750 bp, 15 predicted proteins | sample PhyCR2_FD_202133 | JGI IMG/M metagenome (GOLD analysis project Ga0308168, IMG submission 202133) | Phyllosphere microbial communities from UC Gill Tract Community Farm, Albany, California, United States - DLSLRC.R2 | ecosystem: Host-associated > Plants > Phyllosphere > Unclassified | place: USA...
GACGGGCCGAGCGGGCCGATCCTCTACAAGGGCGGCTGGATCAGGCTGATGTAAGCCGTTGGCTCAGTGACGCAGCGGCTTGTAGCGGCATCGCGACGGTGTGATATGTAAAACATTCATACTGTCATGTCACGACCCAATGCATGTGCTGTACCATGGGGCATGGCCAAAAAAGCGCTGATTGTCGACGACTTTCCTTTCGACGTGGAGTTGACCCGGCGCGTATTGCAGAGCTGCGCAGCGGATCACGACGTCGTCGTGGTATCCGACGGCGCGGAAGCCTTGCGCGAACTGAGCAGGGCCTCCGATTTCGACCTCGTGCTGCTCGACCTGCGCCTGCCCAAGGTGGACGGCTTCGAGGTCTTGAAAGAAATCTCCTCCAAACCCTTCCTGTCCGATGTCCCCGTCATCGTGCTGTCGAGCTCGCGCGACGAGCGCGACCGGGTGCGCACGCGCATGCTCGGGGCAGGCGACTTCGTCGAGAAGGCGCTCGATTACAAGGTGTTCAAGGCGGATTTGACGCGGGCGCTCGCACAGTGTGGTTTCGCGTGACGCTGACGCGACGCATGCGATGAAACACGTGGACTCGGGAGTTCACCCTACGGTCCTGGGCATCCTGGGATATAGGGTGGAGCGGGCGGCGAACCGCTCCTGACTCCACGCGTTACGGAGTAAGGGATATCCGCTCAGTCGAACCCGCGCACCGGCAAGCTGCCATCCCGTTGAATCCAGTTCCGCGGCGAATAACGCGTCCCCGCATCCGTCGCGTGCAAGGTAAACGCATGCCGAGATACCGATGAACGGTTCGGCGCGCTGTAGTGCGGCAGCAGTCCATGGAAGCAAACCAGCGTCCCGGCCGCCGCTTCAAGCGGCACGGCCGTGCTGTCATCCGGCCAGGGCGTGGCATCGAGTTTTTCCATGCGGATCGCATCGCCCTCGCGCAGGAAGCGCTCGCGCAGGGGGCCGCGGTGTCCGCCCGGCTCGGCCCACAGGCAGCCGTTGTCGACGGTTGCGTCTTCCAGCGCGAACCAGAAGGTGGTCACGCTGATCGGATCGGTGTCGAAGAAGGTCGCGTCCTGGTGCCAGCGCACCTCGCCGCCGATGCCGGGCTGCTTGAAGATGTACATCGATTGCCAGACCTGCGGCTGTTCGAGGCCGAGATCGCGCGCCACGCTGGCGAGCTTCGGATCGCGTGTGAAGGCGCTGAAGACGGGATCGAGGTCGTGCATCGCATGGCCGATCTTGTTGATCGAGAGCGCCTTGGCCTGGCGCAGCTGGCCGTCCGGTCCGAAGGCTTCCTCTTCGAAAAAGCAGCGGACGGTATTGCTTGATCCGAGGAACCAGGCGTCGCTGGCGCGTTCCTGGTCGCGCGTCGTGAAAATGGCGCGCGATTCGTTCGGGTCGAAAGCCTCGACGATGGCTTCGGCGCGCGCCCGCAGCGCCGCGATCTGTTCAGGGCTCTTGAAGCCGGGGAGGACGATGAAACCGTCACGGTCGTACTGGGCGCGTTGTTCGGGAGTGAGCATGGGCTAAGACGAATGATTGGTCAAGCGGTCCAGGCGCCATCACGGTAGACCTGTTCCTCGCCCAAATATACCGCATCCGTCACCACGAACACGTCGATGTGGTAGCGCGCATCCTTGCGCTTGAAGCCCGGTTTCGGATAGACCCCGTGCTTGGCGCCCAGCGACAGGTGGATGCCGCACATGCGCTCGTAGGTGCCGATGTCGTCGACGCGGCGCTCGCGGGTGAAGGCGCGGTTCATGCCGAAGCCGAGTTCGCGCACCCAGACCTCGCCTTCGTCGCGCCGGATGATGTCGAGGACTTCCTGGAATTCCGGCGTCGCGTTCTCGGCCGCTACCACGCGCCCGCGCTCGACGACGATCGTCACCGGCAGGGCCGGATGGTTCGAGCGGTAGCTGGTGTCGCCGAACACGTGGATCTGCGCACGGCCGTTCACGGCTTCCAGGTCGAGCGCCTCGGTGAACACTTCGCCGATCGGGAACTGGCCGCCGACGTTGTGCATCTCGCTGTAGTCGCCGATGTTCAGCTTGGCCGGCTCGAAGCGGGACCCGAATACCAGCTCTTCGCCGCCCCCGCAGATGCGTCCAACAGGCGCCGCATCGATACGCGCTTTCAGCGCCCGGCCGACGCCGCGGAAGTAGCTCGGATCATAGGCCAGCGCCTCGATGTAGTGCTCGCTCTGCGCACCCGGCATGCGCGACAGGTGCACGTGCTCGACCACTTTCAGCCCCAGCTTGAACAGTTCGACGCGGATGCGGAAGGCCTCCAGCCTGAAATTGGTGGACTGGACCAGTACCACCAGGTCCTTCGGCGCCAACTGGTGGAAGCGCGCCAGCACCTCGCTTGGTGCGACGCTGTCGAAATCGAGGAAGTCGGCGTCAGGCAGGTTGCGCCGGTAAGCCTCCACGAGTGCGCGCGACAGACCCGTGCGGGTGTCGTAGACGACCAGGGCGCGCTGGCCTGGGCCGTGTTCGATGGCGACGGCGAGCACGTTGCGCAGGTGCGCGGCGGCGGCGTCGATGGCGTGCGCCGGCAGGTCGGGCGTGGGGGAAAGGGTGGAAGCGGTCATGGCAGGATTCAGGCGCGGAGGTAGTGCGCATTATAGGGTTCCCATGCGCGATTCCCCAGTGAATTTCCTTGTCGAGGTGCATCGCGTGCACCCGGCAGTGCCGCCAGGCGCTACCGGCCGAACGGCGCGCCGCGCAAGAGCCGGGGCAGTTATGATTTAGACAGCAATGACGCCCCGCGGCACACGGGCGGCATGCATATCTCAATCCACTCCGGGAGCGGCGCAGCACGATGGCAACACGATGGGACACGCCCACCAGCACCTGGCTGGAAGACGAGACGAGCGGACAGTTTGCGCTGCAGGCCACAAACGGCCTCGGCCCGATCGACTGGCAGGCGCATGCGCGCGGCCGGCTGCCGGACGTCGCCCATCTGCTCGGGGCCTCGCTCCCGAGCGCCTGCACCCACGCCGGCATCTACCCGGAAGGGTTCAGTTTCTGCCCGACCTGCGGCGCGCCGCTCGAACGCCTGCAAGGCCGCGTTCAGCACCAGCCCGACTGGTGGGGCGCCGCCAGCGACCAGGCCCTGCCGCGCCACGTGCCGCACGGCTTGCCGGTCACCTCGCTGGCCCTGGGCGACCGCCTCGAAGGCCGCCCCGCCGCGCCCTTCGTTAACCGCGCGGAGCTGTCGATGCCGGCGCCGCCGAACGCCCATTGCGTCTTCATCGCCGGCAGCTACGGTTTTCCCGAACAGCGCCTGCTGGCGTTGGCCCCGGCGCGCGGCGTGCTGCAGTACTGGGACCCGCTGGCCCAACTGTGGCACGTGATGGGCGCCGAGGAGGCCGGCAGCGAGCTGCGCTTCAACAGCGGCAGCTACAACTGGCTGCCTGCGCTGAACCCGGCGCGCGGCGAAGTCGGCATCGTGCCGCTCGACAGCGGCCTGTCGCGCCTGTGGATCAATCCCGTCAACGAAAGCTACCGCCTCGAACTGCTGTTCGAGGGCCGCCTGGCCTCGAGTCCCGGCATCATGCGGCGCCAGGCCGGTTGCCTGTACGTCGAGGACGGTGTGCTGAACCTGCTCGACGCCCAACTCGATTTCGTCAACGGCACCACCTGGGAGTGCCCGGATGCGCCCACCTCGGGCTGGATGCGCCCGATCGGCTACGATAACCGCCTGTTCTGGCTGCACGCGCAAGGGCAACTGGTGTGGCGCCCGGGGGAGGAGCCGCGCTGGACGCCGTGGCCGCGCGGCTGGAGTCCGAAGCTCGACTTCGGCGGCCCCACCCAAAGCCGCGACGGCCGCCTGTGGCACATCGGGCACGACGGCCAGGCCTATTCCTTCCTTGAGCTCGGCGCCGAGAATCCGCAGGTCGAACCGATCGACGGTGGCCGCCTGGGCTTTGCCAACTTCCTGTTCCGGCGCGGCCATCCGGTGCTCGACCAGCCATGGTCGGCCGAACACGTCGAAGACGCGGCGCAGGACGATACCCTGGTGCTGCCGCTACTGCGCAGTTTTAACAACAACCGCAGCCAGCCGAGCGGCCTGGTGCTGCGCTTTCACGCCTATACCGGGCGCGCCGAGGAAGCGCTGGCCGGCCGCACGATCGCGCGCACCACGATCGAATGGATCGGCAAGCGCAACCTGATCCTCGATGAAGTCGCGCGCCTGGCGCGGCCGCTCGAATGCGTGCCTTTCGTGTATGCCGGCGCGTTGTGGCTGCACCATCCGGACTGGAATATGGTGCGCGGCTGGCGCCTGGAAGCCGTGACGTGATGGCGGCCATTGCTCGCATCTTCGTTCTGGTGGCGCTGCTGTGCGGCTTCAGGCCGGCATTGGCCACGCCGCACGTCTTCCTGGTCCAGAACTCGGGTTGGATGGAGCCGTTCTACAGCGACCCGCAATCGCAGTTCAAGCCGCTGGTGACCGAACTGGCGCTGAGCGTGGCGCAGCCGGGCGACGCCCTGGTGCTGGCCGCCTTCAACCAGTCGCAGCCGAACGCGCCGTCGCCGCGGGCGCTGGTCTCGACCACGGTCGACAAGAGTACGCGCCTGGCGGTCACGCGCGCGCTGGCCGGCCTCGACACTGCGCGCAAGGCCGGCGGCGCGCTGGCCGACACTGATCTCGGCGAAGCCGTCAGCGCCGCCATGCGCCAGGCGCTGGGCGGCCGCGACGGCATCGTCTGGCTCGTCACCAACAACCGGAACAGCCCGAACAACGACCAGGCAACAAGCGCGCGCAACCGCGAGTTCTACCAGCTGATCCACCAGGGCGACAAGATCCGCACGGCCCTCGCTTTCCCGCTGCGCATGCCGGTCAAGGGACGGCACTACAGCGCCAACGGCCTGATGGTGTACGCCTTCGCGATCGGCGAGGGCGGGGCGCGCGCGCTCGACGGCCTGCTGGCATCAAACGCGGTGCGCAGCATCATCACCGAACCGCCTGCGCGTCTGAAGCCGCTGGACCGCGATACCGTGCGCCTGGTGCCGCGCAAGGTCGAGAACGCGCCAGGCGTTTCCTTTGCCATGGGCCAGAACGGCGTGCTGCGCGCCGACGTGGCGCCGGATGCGCGTGCGCCGAATGCGAAGATCGCCTGGCATCTCGAGAACACGATGTACCCGTACACGATCGTCAGCGCCAGCTTGAGCGCGCGTTCGAAGCTGGGCGGCGAGAACCGCCCGGTCACCCTGGGCAGCACCCGCGTCGCGGCACTGGCGCCGGGCAGGCCGCAGCCGCTGGGATCGACCCTGCAGCTGCCGGTGGCGCAACTGCCCGGCAAATGGTCGATGGCAGCTTTCAAGGCGGCCGGCTCGGCCTATGTGCTGCCGGGGACAATCGAGGTGCATCTGGCCGACCAGCAGCTGGCCTTGTCGAACGGTTTTCGCGAGCGCATGCGCGAGCTGTTCCCGGGCGATCCGCTGCCCGACATCTTCACGCCGCCAGCTCAGGTGCAGGCCTCGACCGCCGTGCTGCCGATCGAAGTGCGTGTGCATTACGGCAGCGGCCCGCTGCTGGCCGCGGGCTGCGCCCTGCTGGCGCTGCTGGCGGCAGGCGCTGCAGCGGCTTATGGCTGGATGCGTCCGCGCCGCGCGCTGGTGACGGTCGAGGACGAGCAGCGCACCATGCATGCGCGCACCGGCACGATTCAACCGATTTACGACAAGGCGGGCAATGAAGTGGCCCGCCTGAAGACCACCCTGTTCGGCCACCAGCTGATCGACCTGCGCGAAGGCGCGCAGGTCCGGCTCGGCCGCTGACATCAAGGAAAACATATGCAAGCCCAGACCGATCCCGGATTCAAGCTCCCCGCAGACAAAGCCACGCCCGACGATCCGCGCCCCAAAACCACGCCCGATACGGCCACCGGTCCAGTGGAGGTGGTGCCCGGCGCGCTGCCGCCCGCCACCGACACCTCCACGCGCGACGTCGCGATCGGCGGCGCCATCTTCATCGTGCTGCTGGTCGTGTACTTCTTCGTGCGTAACGCCTACGTGCACCACATGGTCGTGCGCCGTGTGGCGCCGTCCACCGCGGGCAGCGCCGGCTGGATGCTGTTCGTCGGCCTGGCTTTTATCTCCGCCGCGGTGGTGCTGGCCATCGTCAACGCGAGCAAGTACCTGACTTTTGGCGTCACCGCGCCGCTGGTGGTGATCGGCGTCGTGGCACTGGTCGCGGCGCTCGTCATCGGCCGCCGCTAAAGGAACGCCGTTAAAGGACAATGATATGGCAGATATCCCCACCCAAGACCAGATCAACCGCAAGTCCGAACTGAAGGTCGACCTGCGCCCGACGCTGTTCATCGGCGCCGGCGGCACCGGCATGGAAGTCATGATGCGCATCCGCCGGCGCATCCTGTCGGCCGTCTGGAACCGCCACCATCCGACCCGCGTCGAATCGATCGCCGATTTCCCGGTCGCGCGCTTCCTCCACTTCGACCTCGATTCGAATGCCGTCATCGACGAGGGTAAGTCGCAGCGCACCGATCCCTGGTACGAATTGGTCAAGCTGACCGACGAGGAACGCCTGGTCGAACCGCTCGATCTGCCGCAGTACCACGAGTCCGACGACAGCCTGGCGCGGTTCCCCCTGATCGAAAAATGGATGCCGCTGCGCCCGAAAAAACTGCGCTCGCTCGGCATCGACCCCTCCAAAGGGGCAGGGCAGATCCGCGCCGTGGCCCGGCTGTACTTATTCGATAAGTACCCGAAGCTGCGCGGCCGCATCAAGGGCGCGCTGAACTACCTGGGGAGTAACGCCGGCATCGAGCGCAAGGAGAATTATCAGAGACTGGGCCTGCAGGTCGACACCTCGAAATTCCGCATCGTCGTCATCGCCTCGAACGCGGGCGGCACCGGCGCCGGCAGTGCGATCGACCTGGGCTGGATGGCGAAGGCCATCGCGCGCCAGGAAGTGGCCGACAGCCAGGTCGATCTCGTGATGTTCATGCCTTCCGGTTTCGCCAAGGCCAACAAGGAGCGCACCGAGGCCAACGCCTACGCGACCATGATGGAGCTGGAAACCACCATGCGCGACATGAACGCGCAGGTGAAATGGATGGACCCGGACAGCATCACGGGCCGCGGCGCGCCTTTCGACGACGTGTATTTCGTCGACACGGCCAACCTGGCCAACAAGGCGACCCAGGACGTGAAGGACGTCTACCAGATGGTGGCCGACACCCTGTTCGAGGATTTTGCTTCTGCCGATTTTGCGAATCGCAAGCGCTCGGTCGCGGTCAACCAGCAGCAGCACAAGCTCGGTCCCTACAACCCGCGCGTGCCGGAAAGCCGCTTCGGCGACATGCGCCTGTCCTATTCAAAAGTGTATTCGGCCTTCGGCCAGTCGGTGCTGGATACCCAGCAAAGCCTGCGCGAAGACATCCGGGCGTATGAGCTGGCCGCGCTGATGGTCAAGGAGTTCTTCGGCCTGGTCGGGCGCGACGGCGCATTGGCACGGCGCGCGGGCGACCAGGAGCGCGACGGCTTCATGCGCGAGCACATGGACATGCGCGAGCTGCCCTTCGACGAATTCCCCGATTTCAAAAAGGGGACGGTGGACGTCACGCCCTTCCAGGAATACGCGCTCACCGGCTTGCTCTTGCGCGACAAGGAAGGGCGCTCGCTGCTGGAACGCGTCGAGAGCAAGGTCAATCTCGAGATGGACCGCATCATGGCCGCCTTCGACGTGCCGCAGTGGAGAGAACGCGTGGCCGAGTTGCTGCCCAATCTCGAGCGCGACGCCATCCGCGAAGCCGGCGCCAGCGCCGAGACCAGCGAAGACCGCATCAAGCGCCACACGATCGAACTCACCAATGGCCTGAAGGCGCGGGTGCGCGAGCGCCTGTATGCGCTGCTCGACGACCGCAAGCAGGGCGGGCTGGAATTCGTGCTGTCGCTGCTGGAGCAGGTCAAGGCGCGATTGCAGCAGCGCGACCTGGCCCATGCCGAGCGCAATGGCCGCCGTTACCGCGACATCCGCGACGCGCTGCGCACGCGCCAAGTCGAGGAATCGCTGGGCAACCTGTCGCAGGCCGCGGGCCGCCTGTTCGGCAAGGATGCGCAGGCGCGCGAAGTCATGGCGCATCTAAAACGCGACATTGCCGACTACCTGCGCTTCCACCTGCTGGCCGTCAGCGCCGGCCAGGCGATCGAAGTCATGCGCGGCATGTCGGCCTGGCTGGGCGAACCGCAATCGACCGACGAATACGGCAATGCCCAGTGGAGCGGCATCGCCGGCGAATTCCAGGAAGGGCGCAGACACGTGCAGGACATCCTGCGCGCGGTCGACGGCCGCATCAGCCAGCTGCGCGCGGATGCGCGCCAGGAGCATGCCACCTACATCAAGCTGGCCGGCGACCTGCAGCCGGCGCCGGTGCGCCTGACCGGCGACGTCAGCGCCTGGAGCGAAGAGGTGCTGCTCGAATTCGGCGGGTCCGGGAAACTTTTCCCGCAGCTGGGCGACGAGCGTACCCGCGCCGAGCTGTTATTGAAACTCTTCCGCCGCGCGCAGACCCAGCTCTCGAATACGGAGCTGCAGGGCGAGCCGGCCGACCCGCTGCTCGAGCGCCTGAACGCGATGACGCCGCAGGAGCGGCAACGTGTCTTCGCCGAATGGATACGCAGCGCCATGCCCTGGGTGAACGCGCGCTTCTCCGCCGAGTTCACGCCGAATGCCGACCAATTTAAATGTTTCATCGGCGTCGGCGACGTGGCGGCCTGGCGCAGGATGGAGGGCGAGATCCGCGCCGCCGTGCCGACCGGGTACTTCCACGGCGACCTGGTCTCGGTCGTCAACACCGGCATCCCGGGGCGCGCGGTCTGCTACATCGAGCTGTCGGGCTTCCCGATGACGATCCTGCGCGGCCTGCCGACCTGGCGCGCCTCTTACCAGATCGAGAACCCGAAGATCCCGACCCACCTGCACTTCGACTCTACGCGTTTCCGCCATCCGATCTCGCCCTCGATGGACGAATTGAATCGCCTGGCCGACGACTACGAATGGTTCCTGCAGGCGATCGCACTCGGCGTCATCCGCCGCAAGGGAGACATGGGCGACCGCGAGGCGGCCTTCCAGCCGCGTGGGCAATACCTGTTCGAGGTCGAGCCGGGTTCCGGCGAATGGCTTCAAATTGGTAACGAGTATGCGATCCGCTCGAATGGTCTGCCGCCGTACTACCGCGAGCAGGTGATCGCGGCCGTGCGCAACCGCCTGGCCGGCCTGGGACCGCACCAGTTGCTGCTGCTGGCCGCGCTGATGCGTCACTACCAGCTGCGCGTGTACGAACCGCGCCTCGAGATGGACGAAACCGGGGCCCAGTTGCCGTCGCCCTCGCTGCCCAACATCACGGCGCGCCGCCTGTATGAAGCCTGGCTGCGCCGCGCGCAGGCGCTCGACCCGACGCTCTCGAACGTCGCGGTAGATGCGGCGCTGGCGGCGATTGCGGCCTGGACCGAGACCGTGCCCGATTCCGCCGCAGACGCCTACAGCTGGGAAGTCGAGCGCCCGATCGACAAGCGCATCGTCAAGCCGGAAATCCTGGGCAGCGAAGCGCGCGCCGCGGCGGCGCTGGAAGTGCGCGGCCTGGGCGCATCTACATCTCCTTCGGCGGTGCCGATTCCCGATCCGCTGCCGGCGTCCTCTGACGCCCGCTACAAGCTGTTCGTGGCGGGCGCCCAGCGCGGGCCGTTCGCGGTCGAGGAAGTGGCGCGGCAGCTGGCGCGCGGCGAGATCGACCTCGGCACGCGCGCCTGGAACATGGCGCAGGATCCGAAGACCGGCAAGTGGGGATTGGTGTCGGACATTCCCGGCATCGCCAACGTCACGGCCGACGCGCCGATACCCGATCCGGACGACGGCGTCCCGGATCCGGAATAGCGGGGGACGGTTTTGCAAGACGATGCCATGTTCCGCTGCATCCAGGCTACGTGCGGGCACAGCCTGCCGCGCCGGGTGAACTTCTGTCCGTATTGCGGGACCGCGCAAGGCGAGGGTGTCACGCGCGTGCCGGCGGCTGCGCCGCCGCTGGTGGAGAAGCCGGTGCGCGCCGAGACGCCGGCTGCCGCCGCGCCGCCGCAGCTTCCGGTGCCGCCGGCGCCGGTTCACCCGCCCGCGCCTGCCACGCCGGTCCCGCCGCCGGCTGCCGCACCACGCGTGCCGCCGCCCCCACCGGCGCCGCCCCCCCCACCGCCGCCGCCGCCGCCGCCGCCGCCGCCGCCTCCGCCGCCGCCATCGCCGCCACTACGCAGCGGCCCAGCCGCCGCTGCCCAGCCGCCGAGGCGCGAACCGGTGCGCCTGCGCTGGTGGCTGCTGGCGCTGGCCGTGTTGTGGGCGGTCTGGCTCATCGCGAAACCCTCGAACCGGCGCATCGAGGCCCAGATGGACAAGGCGATCGCGCTGGCGACCGAGTGCAAGGCGCGCGACGCCCAGAGCGAACTGATCGCGCTGCGCAAGACCAAGGCCACGCCCGAGCAGCTGCAAAAAGTGCAGAAGGCGCTCAACGAGGCGAGCGCCGCCTGCACCCGCAAGCGCCAGCGCGACAAGGCCTGGCGCGAGGCGAAGCCGGGCATCCGGTCGGCAATGGCGTCGTCCTCCTTCGAGCGCGCCCGCACGAGGCTGCGCGCCTTCACCAAGCGCTGGGGCGAGGACGAGGAGACGCGCGCGCTGCAGGACGAGATCGACACCCGCGCGCCCGAACACCGCCGCGCCGATGAGCTGACGCGCTGAGCGCCGCCGCCGGGTGTATGCTGTTGCAAACACGATCACAGGAGCGAAGCATGAAGACGACAAGCATGTTCACTGCGCTGCTGGTCCTGGCCCTGGCGGCCGGCTGCTCGCGCGAGGACGACGGCATGGGCCCGGCGCAAAAGGCCGGCAAGGTCGTCGACGAGGCCGGCGACAAGGTCGCCAGCGAGCTGCGCGCGCCGTTGGAAAAAGCGGACGAAGCCGCGAAGAGGCTGGCCGAGCGCGCCGAGGAAGAACGGCGCCAGCTCGCCGAGCGCACCGAGGAAGCGCGCGAAAAAATCAAGGACGCGACCGAGGAAGCCGGCCGTGGACTGCAAAAGGTGACCGGCAAGGTCGGAGAGAAGGTCGAGCAGGCCGGCGAGAAGATGCAGGACGCCGCACGCTGACGATCATAGGGGCATTAGCTGTAGGGTGGACGGGTCCCCCGTCCACGCGTTCAACGATCAGGTGAGTCGTCGCGTCTTACGCGCTCGCCCTCAAATCCGGATACCCACCCGTCACGATCGCCATATCGACAAACCCGGCACGCCAGGCCTGCTCCAGGTTCTGCTCGACCTCTTCCATCGAGGTCCGTCCGAAATCGGCAAATCCACGCACGCCGTACGCGCGGTTGCGCCCATGCCCCTTGGCCATGTACAGCGCCATGTCGACCAGGTTGACGGCGCGTTCCCAGGGCAGCGGCTTGCCGCCCGGCGCCAGCGGATAGGGCGCGTAGCCGATCGAGACGTTGACGTTCAGGGTCGTGCCCTGGAACGCGATGCTCGTTGCGCTGATGCCGTTCAGCAGGCGGCGCGCGACTTCATCCAGGCCGCTCTTCGGGATCGCCGGCAAAAAGGCGAGGAACTCCTCGCCGCCCCAGCGCACGATCATGTCGGTCTCGCGCAGGATCTCGCGCAGGCTCTCGGCAATCCTGATCAGCACCGCATCGCCGGCGCCGTGGCCCCAGGTGTCGTTGATGTGCTTGAAGTGGTCGACGTCCATCAGGAACAGCGCGCTGACCATCTCCTCGCCCGAGGTGCCGGCGCCGCGCTTCTCGTCGACGCGGTGATTGCGCATGTAGTCCTGGAAGTGGCGGCGGTTGTACAGGCCGGTCAATGGATCGCGCACGCTCTGCTGCTTCAGTTCCTGGTTCTTCAGGTACAACTGGGCGTTCGCGTGGCGCACCTTGCGGTAGAGAAGGCCGACCACGAGCGAGGCCAGGCCGAACACCACGGCCAGCAGCCACCAGACGCGCTGCTGCAGGCGGCGGTTGTCGATCTCGACCGACTTGACCTGGTTCTCGCGTTCCAGCAGTTCGATCTGGCGCTGCTTCTTGTCGGCGTCGTATTTTTCCTGCAGCTCGAGCATCGCCTTCTGGCGGCGTTTCTCGAACAGCTCGTTCGACAGGCTGCGTTCGCGGTGATAGGCCTCGACCGCGGCGGCATAATCGCCGGCACGCTCGAGCACCGCGCCGTATTCGGACAGCACCGCCTGCAGCTCCGGCTTGTCGCCGCTCTTTTCGTAGGACGCCAGCCCCGCTTCGAAGCTGCGCTTGCCTTCGGCCAGGCGGCCGGTGGCGAGATAGGCCTGGCCCAGGTTGATGCGCGCGGTGGCCAGGCCGTTTTCGTCATTGATGGCCAGCGCCGCCGCAATCGCCTGGTTGGCGTAGGACGCGGCATGGGCATAGTCGCGCATGCGCAGGTAGCCGTCCGACAGGTTGACCAGCGAACGCGCGGCCATCGCCTTCGCGCCGATCTGGCGTTCGAGCGCAAGCGCCGCCGTCTGCGCCTTCAGTGCGCGTTCCAGCTGGCCGGATTCGACCGCGAGGCCGTATTCGGTGCCTTTCAGGGTCGCGATGCGGCCCGGCGAATTCGTTTTCCCGGCCGCGATCAGCGCCTCGTCGAGCGCCTCGAAACCCTTGTCGTACTCGCGCATCTGGCGGTACAGCCGCGCCATCGAATTGAGCACGATGACCAGGTGGACCGGCCCGCCATGCTGGCGCGTATAGGCCAGCGTCGCCTGCATCTTTTCCAGCGCATGCGGGAAATTGCCGTCCTCGGCAAAGGATTCGGCTGCCGACACGCCGACGCGCACGCGCAGCTCGACGTCGTCCGTCGTATTCGCGAGGCGTTCCGCTTCCCAGATCAGCGCATGCGATTCGGCCAGCTCGTTGCGGTCATATTTGATGTAGCCCTTGCGCACCAGGCCCTTGGCGAGGGCGCCGTTGTTCCTGTGCGCGCGGCCGAAGGCGATCAGCTCGTCGCAGGTGGCCAGCGCCAGCTCCTGCTTGCCCACCTTCTGGTAGGCGACGCACAGCTGCGCCAGCATCTCGCCCGTCTCGTCCACGGACGCCGCACGCGCCTCCGCCTCGATCCTGAGCAGCATCGGCAGGGCGCGTTCGGGGGTAAAACGGTTGATTTCGCGGATCTCGGCGAGGCGCGCGGTCAAGCTTGGGGTGGCTTCGGCCCAGGCGGGGGAGGCCGCCAGCATGGGCGCCGCCAGCAGCAACGAGGCCAGTAGCGTCGCGCTGCGACGGCGTGGCTGTCTGGTCTTGCGTGCTGCCGGCATAAATGTCCTCGATGGGGTGGTCGGTATCGCGTACGTACGCGCGCCCATCTGTCATTATATTCGTGTTGCAAGACAGAAACATCGTTTTTTTTGAACGGGTATCGCAAAAATGCGACGTTGAAAGGGCAATGTTGGTGTTCCGTCATGCGGGGAGTGAACCCCGAAAGGCCGATGAGTTAGTTTGATTCTTCATCGATATTTTCCCCGACAATCCCGCCAGCCCCGTGCTTCGATATGGAAGAGCTGTCGCCCCGTGTAATTCCCGCGCGCGTGTTAAGCTGGCCCGCTACTCACAAAGGAAATGCGCAATGAATGAATTGGTAAAGACCGGGATTCTCGGCCTCGACGAAATACTACACGGCGGCATTCCTCGCAACAACAATCTGATCGTGGAAGGACCGCCTGGCTCGGGCAAGACCACGCTTGGCCTGGGTTTCATCTACCACGGCGCGCTCGACTGCAACGAGCCGGGCGCCATCGTTTCCTTCGAACTCGATCCCGCCAAGCTGCTGCGCGACGCGGCCGGCTTCAACTGGGACCTGCAAGGCCTGATCGACCAGGGCAAGATCAAGATCATCCAGACCAGTCCCGCGGTGCTGCTGAGCGAGTTCCGCAGCGACGACGGCGCCTTTGCCGCGTCGCTGGTGGCGATGGGCGCCAAGCGCCTGCTGATCGACGGCCTCACGCCGCTGCGCCTGTATGCGGAAGTGAACGACCAGCCCTTCCGCGAAGACGTACACCTGCTGATCGAAGGCCTGACGCGCCTGGGGGTGACGACCATGGTCACGGCCGAGAAGGATGAGTCCCTGACCGGCGTGCTGGCGCACGAACGCTTCGTCTTCGACACCATCATTTCGCTCACGCGCGAAGAAAACCGCCGCCGTGCGCATCGTCGCCTGACGGTGATGAAGTCGCGCGGCCAGGATTTCATCGAGGGCAGCCACACCATGCGCATCGAGCCGGGCAAGGGCGTGCATGTGTACCGCCGCGCCCAGTCGCGCCCGCTCGCCTCGCATGACCAGCCGACCTCGGAAGAGCGCCTGTCGACCGGTTCCGCATCGATCGACAGCATGATGGAGGGCGGCGTCTACAAAGGATCGGTGACCCTGGTGAGCGGCATTTCCGGCACCGGCAAGACGGTGCTGAGCGTGCAGTTCCTGACGAATGCGATCCGGGAGGGCCACAAGGCCTTGCTGGTGAGCCTGGACGAGCACCCGGCCCAGCTGATGCGCAACGCCAAGTCGCTCGGCTTCGATCTACAAGGCCTGGTCGAGGCGGGGCAGCTGTTCATCCACTACGAATCGCCGCTGGAACTGGAACTCGATGTCCACTTCGACCGCATCGTCAAGCTGGTCGAAGAGCAGGCGATCGACTGCGTGGTGTTTGATTCGATCGCCGTCTACGAGATGACCAGCCGTAGCGAAGTGGCCGACTACCTGTACGCGCTGGCGACCTTCTTCAAGAACCGCCTGGCGACGACGCTGTTCAACTACGAGAGTCCGGAACTGCTGGGAGTGTCGCAGATCAGCGAAGAGCTCAAGGGCTCGCACCTGGTCGACAACATCATCCTGCTGAACTACGTCGAGGTGTCCACCGTCCTGCGCCGCGCGATCGCCGTACCCAAGGTGCGCGGCAGCCGCAACACGCAGGTCACGCGCGAATACACCATCGGCCTCGGCGGCCTGCTGCTGGTCGACGAGGACGGCAGCGCCGCGTCGGGGGCCGTACCACAGCTGCCGTTCTCCTCGTACTACGGCCTGCTGTCGCGCTCCCCTTCGCGTCAAAGTCCCCTGATCGAGGAAGCCGTCGTCACCGGCGCCCCTCTGCCTGATTCAGCGGATTTACCTGCCGAAAAGCCGCGGTGATCACAGTCAAGCTGCCGGCCAATGCGCCGGTCGACTGGGAGGACTGGGAGACGCCCCTGAAGCAGTTCACGGAGGCGACCGGCCTCGTCACCTCCGCCTACGACACGGACGGCACGCGGCGCATCGGTCCGCAGACGGCGTCGCGCCTGTCGGCCATGCTGGCAGCTTCCCGGCTGTGGGCCGAGGACGGTCCCGGCACCGCGCTCGAACGCTTCCTGGTGCGGGCGGTGTGCGCCGACGGTAAGGCCGCCTCGGACCAGTTCGGCGGATTGCGCGTGTGTGCGCTGCCGCTGCTGCTGCGCGGCGAGGTGTATGGCGTGCTGGTGTTCGGCTGGCGCTTTGCCGACTTCAGTTCGCCGCTCGAGTGCGAACGTATCGCCAGGGAGATCGGCGTGCCGGGACACCTGCTGTGGAACGAAGTGCGATTGGATGCTCCCGTCTCCGAGAAGCGCATGGAAACTTATTCGGCCTTGCTCGGCACGCTGTCGCGCACGCTCGACCGCCAGCGCGAGACCATTGACGACCTGACGCGCGTGAACCGCACGCGCGAACTGTTCCTGGCCATGGTGTCGCACGAGATGCGCACGCCGCTGTCGGCGCTGTCGATGCGCATTGAACTGCTGTTGCGCACGGTGCCCGATCTGCCGCCGAAGGTCGCCAGCGGCCTGGAATCGATGCGCGTGCACGTGCGCCAGGAGGCCGGCATGGTCGAAGACCTGATCGACGCCGCGCGCACCTTGACCGGCCAGATGTCGATCGCCCGTTCGCCGATCATGCTGGGACCAGTCGTGCGCGACGCCATCTCGACCGTGGAGACAGCTGCGCACGCGAAGAACATCCGCATGCTGGTCACGCCGAGCGACTGCGGCGAGCATATCCGCCTCGAAGCGGATGGGCGCCGCCTGCAGCAGGTGATCTGGAACCTGCTGTTCAACGCCGTCAAGTTCACCCCGGAGGGCGGCGTCATCCGCATCAGGATCGAGCGCCTCGACGGGATGGTGGCGATCGACATCGTGGACTCCGGGCAGGGCATCGAGCCTGAAGACCTGCCGCACGTGTTCGGCGCCTTCACCCTGCAGGAACACGGTAACGCCACCGGGCTTGGACTCGGGCTGTACATCGCGCGCCGGATCGTCGAGCTGCACGCGGGAACGCTCAGCGTCAGCAGCGCGGGGCGCGGGCAGGGAGCGACGTTTGCGATCCGGCTGCCAGTCGCGGCCGAATGACGGCTGCAGCAGCAGTTTTTACACCGCCAACTGCTGCAGCAAATACAGCCGCTGATACAAGCCCCCCTCGATCCGCATCAGCTCCTCATGCGCTCCGGATTCCGTAATCCGACCGTGATTCAGCACCACGATCCGGTCCGCATCCCGAATCGTGGAGAGTCGGTGCGCAATCGCGATGATCGTCACATGCCCGCGCAACTCGTCCAGCGCCTCCTGCACGATCTGCTCGGTCGCGCTGTCGATGCGCGAGGTCGCTTCGTCCAGCAGCAGGATGCGCGGTTCGCCGGCCAGCGCCCGGGCAATCGCGATCAGCTGTTTCTGGCCCGACGACAAACGCGAGCCGCCTTCGCCGAGCGAAGTCTCGTACCCCTGTTCCAGCGCCGCGATGAAGTCGTGCGCATGCGCCGCGCGCGCAGCCGCTTCGATGCGGTCGAGAGAGAGCCCGCGCCCCATGTCGATGTTCTCGCGCGCCGAGGCGGCCAGGATGAACGGATCCTGCGGCACCAGGCCGACTTCATTGCGGAAGCGTTCGTTGTCGATGCCGGCGATCGGTTCGCCGCAGATCTCGATGCGTCCAATCTCGGCCGGGTAGTAGCGCAGCAGCAGCGAGAGCAGGGTCGACTTGCCGCTGCCGGTATGGCCGACGATGCCGAAGAAGGCGCCTTGCGGGATGTCGAGGTTGATGTCGTGCAGGACGTTCTGGCCCGGCACATACGCAAAACTCAGGTCGCGCACGCGCACCGCCGGTGCATCGGGGCGCGCTTCCAGGCGTGATCCGACGGCACGACCAGACAAGTGTTCGGCCGCACCGGCTTCGTCCAGCAGGGCCGATACGCGCGCGGTCGCGACCACCGCCTGCTGCAGGCCGCTGAACTGCATCGTGATCTGGATGAGGGGCTCGACCACGCGCGCGATATAGCTGATGAAGGCGTACAGGATGCCGACTTCGACGGCGCCGATGCTGCGCTGGCCGAAGCTGAAGATGACGACCGCCAGCAGGATCACGTTCAGCAAGTCCAGAGCCGGGCGCAAGAGAAAAGCGTTGGCCTTCAGTTCGGACAGGCGCGCGTGGTAGTGCTTGTCGTTGGTGGAGGCGAAGCGCTCGCCGAAGCGGCCGGCGGCATTGCTGGCCTGGAGCACGGTCATGCCGCCGATCGATTCGGCGATCTGGGCATTGATGTCGCTGCGCAGGCTGCGCGCGCGCGTCACCGCAGGCGCCGACAGGCGTTGGTAAAGCCAGACGATGAGCAGCACCGCCGGCAGCAGGGCCAGCACGATCAGCATCAGGCGCCAGTCGAGCCAGGCCATGGCGATCATGGTGCCGACCAGGACGATGGTCGAATCGAGCAGCACGAACAGCACCTGGATGTACAGGGTTTTGACGGCCTCGGTGTCGTTGGTCACGCGGCTCACCAGCTGGCCGGTGATGGCGCGATCGAAAAAGGCCATCGGCAGGCGCATCACGTGGCCGTACACCCATTCGCGCAGACGGCGCACCGAGCGCATCGCCATGCCGGACAGGCGGATCAGCTGCAGGTAGCGCAGCCAGCTCGCGGCGCATCCCGTCACCAGCACGCCCGCCAGCAGCAGCGCCATGCGCGGCCAGTCGGCGTGGCGCGGCACCAGGTGTTCGTCGATCAGGGCTTTACCCAGGATCGGGCCGATCACTTCCAGGAAGGCCGAGAGCATCAGCCACAGCGTGGCCAGCATCAGTTGGCGCCGGTCGGGCCAGGCGGCTCGGCGCAGCAGGGAAGCCGCTTGCGTGACCTGGGCGCGGCCGGCTTTTTCGATGGTGTCAGGCTGCGTCAAGGCTGGCCTCCAGTTGTTGGTAGCGCCACTGGCTGGCGTACCAGCCATTAAGTAGCAGGAGGGCGTCGTGGTCGCCCGATTCGACGATGCGGCCATCCTTCAGCACGACGATCAGGTCGGCATTCACGACCGCCGACAGGCGGTGGCTGGCGATGATGGCGGTGAGTTCGGGCCGCGCCGCGCGCAGCTCGGCCAGGTGCTCGAGGATGCGCGTCTCGGTGCCGGTGTCCACCGCCGACAGGGCGTCGTCGAGCAGCAGCAGCGAGCTTTGCGCCAGCAGCGAGCGCGCGATCGCGACACGCTGGCGCTGGCCGCCGGAGAGCGTGATGCCCTTTTCGCCGACCGGCGTGTCGTAGCCGTGCGGGAAGCGCAGGATGTCGTCGTGGATCGCCGCCATGTCGGCCGCCCCTTCGACTTCCTTGCGGCTGGCGCCGGGGCGGGCGAGGGCGATGTTCTCGGCGATGCTGGCCGAGAACAGGAAGGATTCCTGCGGCACCCAGCTGGTGGCCGCGCGCAGCGCATCGAGTTTATAACTCTCCAAAGGATGGCCGCCCCAGCTCACGCTACCCTGTTGCGGCGTGGCCTGGCGCAGCAGCACGCGCAGCAGCGTCGACTTGCCGGCGCCGGTCGGACCGACCAGGCCCAGGGTCATGCCGGGGCGCAGCGCCACCGAGACGCCGTCGAGCGCCGGCCGTTCCGCCCCGCTGTAGCTGAAGCGCACGTCGCGCAGCACCAGCGGGCCGTCCTCGATTTTCTCGAGCGTGCCTTCGTCCTCCACGGTGAGCGGCGCATCCAGCATCGGCTGCAGGCGTGCGAGACCGGCGCGTCCGCGTTCGATCAGGGACAGCACCCAGCCGGCCGCGAACATCGGCCAGATCAGCTGGCCGAGATACATCGTGAAGCTGGTGAGCGCGCCGATGGTGAGCTGGTTGTGCCAGACCAGGTAGCCGCCCAGGCCAAGGGTCAAGGTGCTCGCCGCGGTGAGCGTCAGGCCGACGGCCGGTTCATAGGCCGCCTCCCACTTCTGCGCGCTCAGGCTGGCGTCGGCCGCCTCGCCGGCCAATTCGGAAAACTGCTGGCTGCTGCGCGCTTCCAGGCCAAGGGCGCGCACGGTGCGCACGCCGGACAGGGACTCCTGCACGTGGTCGTTCAGCTTTGAAAAGCGTTTCAAGGAATCCGTTTCGGCCGTGTGGATATGGCGCGAGATGTACCAGAAGGCCAGGCCCATGAGCGGGAAGGGAATCAGCGCGATCAGGGCCAGGCGGTAGTCGACGCCGAGCAGCATCACGCCCAGCACCATCACCAGGGTGAGCGTACCGTCGAAGCCGGCCAGCATCGCTTCGCCGGCGGCCATTTCGATGGCGTCGATGTCGTTGGTGGCCAGCGCCATCAGGTCGCCGGTGCGCTGCTTTTGATAGAAGGCCGGGCCCTGGTTCGACAGGCGCGCATACAGGCGCGTGCGCAGTTCGACACCGAGGCGGTAGGCGGCCGAATACAGGCGGATGCGCCAGGAGACGCGCAGCACGTAGATCGCCACGCCCAGCGCCAGCAACTGGAGGATGCCGACCGTCAGGTCCTGGCTCGATAAACGGTGCGCGGCCAGGCCGTCGATCATGGCGCCGACCTTGCGCGGTATCAGGACAGTGCAGATGGCGACGCCGATCAGCATCACCCCCGACGAGGCATAGGCTTTCCAGTGGCGCAGCACGAAGCCGCCGACCAGGCTCGCTAAACTCATGTTATTCCTTGCGTTAGCGCCCGCGCAGCACAAAAAAAGAAGGCGGGCCGAAGCCCGCCAGTTTACTGTCTTTGAGACGCGCTTGCTGCGCGTCTGGCAGCCGCCATCAGTTCTGCTTGCGGCGGCCCTTGGTGCCGCGGATTTCCGTGACCTTGGTGGTGCTTGGGATCACGACCGGCGGCGTCGCATCGATGGGTTCGACCTTCGGCAGCTCGATCTCGACCGAGACTTCGACCGGCACACTGGCGGCGACTGGATGCGGCGGGGCGACCGGCACGTCCAGCACTTCGCTGGCGGCCTTGGCGATGGCGGTCGGCTCGACCGCCGGCTCGACGTCGGAAGTCACGACCGGGATGCTCTCGGCCACCGCTTCCGGCGCCGGTGCGTCCGGGGTGATGCTGGCCACCGCCGCATCGACGGTTTGCTGCGCCGCAGCGGCATTCGCCGTGGTGATGGCGTTCAAGGCGTCGACGCTGTAGCTGCGCAGCGGTGCAAAGCCGGTACCGGTCGCCACGCTGAACAGTTCGCGGCCATAGTCGAAGAAAGTGCGCAGGCTCTGTTGGGACTGTGCACCCAGGGCGAGCAGGTCGCGCGGATCGCGTACATCGAGCAATTGGCGCAGGGCGCTGGAAGATTGTTCGAGAGCGGTGCGCGAAGCCTCGAACTGGAGCGCGAGGACGCGGCTGGTACGGTCGAAGGTCTGGTCGCTGAAGCTGGCAATCAGCTTGAAACCATTGTCGAGCTGGGCAAGGCGGGCTGCGGAGAACTGTTCTGGAAGTGAGGTCATCGGTGTTTCCTTATCGTTCGGCTGATCGTTCGGCTTGTCGTTTATGGCGCACTGCAACATAACTAGTGTAGTGCCGTTCTGGAGCGCTGCAAAGCGAAATTTGCCACTGTGTCATCAGCGCAATATTGCGTTGCGGTACCGTTACAAATTGACACGCTAAACAACGTCACGATCGAAGCGAAATAGCTACAATTGGTCGTTCTGAACAGGAGCGTCCATGGATCTTGTCATTCGCAATGCCAGCTTGCCCGACGGCCGCCGCGGGATCGACATCGGGGTGTTGGATGGGCGCATCGCCGCCGTCGAGCCTGCCCTGTCCGCACAGGGCATACGCGAAATCGATGCCGGCGGCGACCTGGTCACGCCGCCCTTCGTGGACGCTCACTTTCACATGGATTCCACGCTCAGCTATGGCTTGCCGCGCGTTAACGAATCCGGCACCTTGCTTGAGGGCATTGCGCTGTGGGGCGAACTCAAACCGCAGCTGGAGCAGGAAGCCTTGCTCGAACGAGCGTTGCATTATTGCGACTGGGCCGTGGCGCGCGGGCTGCTGGCGATCCGCACCCACGTCGATATCTGCGACGACCGCCTGCTCGCGGTGGAAGCCTTGCTGGAGGTGAAGCGCCAGGTTGCGCCCTATCTCGACCTGCAACTGGTCGCCTTTCCCCAGGACGGCCTGTTGCGCAGTCCGAGCGCTTTTGCGAACCTGAAGCGGGCGATCGCCATGGGCGTGGACGTGGTCGGCGGCATTCCCCATTTCGAGCGCACCATGGCGCAGGGAGCGGAATCGGTGCGCCTGCTGTGCGAGTTCGCGGCCGGGCAGGGCCTGCGCGTGGACATGCACTGCGACGAGACCGACGATCCGCTCTCGCGCCACATCGAGACCCTGGCCTATGAAACCTGGCGACTCGGCCTGCAGGGACGCGTCGCCGGTTCCCATCTGACCTCGATGCACTCGATGGACAACTATTATGTGAGCAAGCTGCTTCCCCTGATGCAGGAGTCGGG
>Ga0308168_1001449_pt1 | contig 21684 bp, 26 predicted proteins | sample PhyCR2_FD_202133 | JGI IMG/M metagenome (GOLD analysis project Ga0308168, IMG submission 202133) | Phyllosphere microbial communities from UC Gill Tract Community Farm, Albany, California, United States - DLSLRC.R2 | ecosystem: Host-associated > Plants > Phyllosphere > Unclassified | place: USA...
AGAAATTGAATACCGGACGATCCTCAAGAAACAGCCGACGTGTGATCTGGCTGTGCCTGCCGCTGTTGCTGGTGGGCTGCTCGACTACACGCACCGTCTACGTTCCCGCGCAATGTCAGCCGATACCATCGTCGCTGACGCAACCGGTGCTGGCGCCACTGCCTCCGGCACCCTGACATACTGCCAGGCGGTGCTATGGATTGATCCGCTGCTGGCGGCACTCGACAAGGCTAACAACCAACTACTGGAGATACGGCGGCTTGATGGAGGGATGGATAAGTGAGTTTCGATAAGCCACATATCAAATTCGACCCATTGGTTAAGATGTTTTACTGCGAGTGCGTCAAAGAGGTTCCCGGCGAGAGATGCTACCTGGTCGGTAGTGGTAAAACACCAAGCGAAGCATTCAAAGAATGGCAGCAGTCTACGGAGTTTTTTGAACGCAACAATGGCACATTCTAAATGTATAAAATTCTGCAAAAGGCATTCATCGAGTGCCTTTGACAGAATAAATGCTAAGTCACTGGTTGGCCCGGTATCAAAATTTACCGTGTTTTAATCAAAGCACGGTCAATCAACCAGCAGGAAATTCTAATATGGCATTATCAAAAGAAGAAGAGACTCAGCGGCTGATTCTGCTGGGCGCAATCAGTCAGCTGAATGAAGCTGAGCGGAATGAAATTTATGCACTGAAAGATAAGCTTCTGGCGGTGTTCAAAACGGCAACCAAGCCAGAGTTTGCAATGGTAGCTTTAGGATTGGCCTCAGCGGACGCTCAGAAATAGGATTGATAAGGAGTCGAAATGACGCTGACAGAAGAACAGAAGGCGCTTTTCGATGCCCTGACGAAGCTGCAGCAGAGGTTTGTCACTAAACTTCTGGAAGGCAAAAATCAGACCGATGCTTACAAAGCTGCAGGCGGGAAGGCGAAAGGCGAATCTGCCCATGTGCAGGCAAGTCGGATGATAAGTTTTGATAAGGTTGCCGCCTTTCTTTCATCCGTCCAGCACGAAGCTGTCAGCGCCGCCATCATGACCTATGAGGAAGCGATGGAGCGGCTGACGACGATGGGGCGAGCGAGCATCCGTGACCTGGTGGAGTTCTCCGAGCACGATATGGGCAAGGATGAGAACGGCAATCCGGTGGTACAAGCCGTGTGGAGGTTCAGGGATTCGGTGAAGCAAACCCCCGAACTGCTCGACGCTATCGCGGAGATTACGGCCGGCAAGGAAGGCATCAAGCTAAAATTGCATGACGCTAAATCGGCTATCAAGCAGCTGGCCGAAATGCGGGGATGGGAGGCGCCGAAGAAAAACGAGCACACCATCAACGGGCTGCCTTCGCTGGAAGATTTGTTCGGCACGAAAAAGTAACGCCTGGCACCTTGTAGCACGTCATAAAAACGGGCTTTTAACATAATGGTTCTTAAGCGAACTTGTGCGTGAAATGCTACTTTTCCCTTTGTTCTTAGTCTGTTAAATCACGTGGTTAAACCGATGAAAGCAAGCACCATCCACCGTTATTATCATGCTCTCATGCCTGGTTTATTGCTTTTCATCTCGTTCAAATAGTTTGTTGATAAACATCGCTCCGTCACTCTGATTTTCAGCGTGGCGCTTTTTTGCTGCGTTGCGCGCGGTCATTCATCAGGATAGCCAAATGTCAGAGTTAAACCCGATTTTCCGGCCATTCATTGGCCCATCACGATACAAAGCGGCATGGGGGGGCCGAGGCAGCGGTAAAAGCTGGTCGATGGCCCGCCTGCTGATTGAGATTGCCCGCCGTGGGCAATACCGATTCCTGTGTGCGCGTGAGCTGCAGAACAGCATCAGCGACTCGGTGATCCGCCTGCTCGATGACACGATATGCCGTGAGGGGTATCAGGCCGAGTTTGAGGTTCAACGGTACGCTATCCGTCACCTGGTTACCGGTGCCGAGTTTATGTTCTACGGTATCAAGAACAACCCCACTAAAATCAAGTCCCTCGAAGGCATCGATATATGCTGGGTGGAAGAAGCCGAAGCGGTGACCAAAGAGAGCTGGGATATTCTGATCCCGACCATTCGTAAGCCGGGCTCTGAAATTTGGGTAAGCTTCAACCCCAAAAACATCCTGGACGATACCTACCAACGCTTCATCGCCAATCCGCCAAGCGATTGCATATCACTTAAGGTGAATTGGTCAGATAACCCGTGGTTCCCCGAGGTGCTTCGCGCTGAGATGGAGGAATGCAAAGAACGCGATTACGACCTCTATCGGCATATCTGGGAAGGTGAGCCGGTGGCCGATTCCGAACTGGCGATCATCAAGCCATCGTGGATTGAGGCGGCTGTCGATGCGCATATCGCTTTGGGGTTTGATTCGGTTGGCGAAAAGCGCGTGGGATTTGACGTGGCCGATGAGGGGGAGGACTGCAACGCCCTGTGCTATGCCTACGGCTCGGTCGTGCTCGACCTAGAAGACTGGAATAAGGGCGATGTCATCGACTCATCCAACCGGGTGAACACCTACGCGGCAGAACGCGGCGTTAACAGCATCATTTACGATTCCATCGGTGTTGGTGCCGGCGTGAAGGCACATCTCAAGCGGGTGGCCTCCATAAACGTCAAAGGGTTCAACGCCGGAGAGGCGGTTAAAGACCCGGACGCCATCTACATGCCCGGCAAGACCAATAAGGATATGTTCTCCAACATTAAGGCGCAGGCCTGGTGGGGAGTGCGTGACCGTTTCTATAAAACGTGGCGGTGCCTGGAGGCCAGGAAGCAGGATCCGCATGTGGCGCTGCCTTACCCTACGGATGAGCTGATCAGTCTGTCAAAGGCGCATATCAAAAAATTGGAGTTCCTCAAGGCTGAGTTGTCCAGGCCACGTGTCGATTATGACAATAACGGACGGGTGAAGGTTGAGAGTAAAAAAGACATGAAGAAGCGCGGCATACCGTCGCCGAACATGGCTGATGCGCTGATTATGGCGTTTGCACCTACAGATCGCGCCTTGGATATTTGGGCCTTGCTGGGCAGGAGCGTGTAATGTCACGAAAAAGCCGCGCCCGAGGAAAGGCGCAGAACAAAGCAGTAAGTCATCGTACCGTTGATGGTTACGAGAACCTGACGGCGCGCCTGGGCATCCAAACGCCGAATCTGAGTAGCGACGGGACTTACTTCCCCAACTTCACGTCGCGCAATCGCACGCTGCTGGAGTTTGCCTACCGTTCATCCTGGCTGATTGGCGCAGCAGTGGACACCATCGCCGACGACATGACGAAGAAAGGCGTCAATATCACGACGCAGATGGAGCCGGAGGCGAAAGGAAGGCTCGAGGGTCGCTGGGAAGAGTTGGCGCTGTGGGACGCGCTGAATGACACAATCAAATGGTCTCGCCTCTACGGTGGTGCGCTGGGTGTCATCATGATCGACGGCCAGGACATGAGTACACCGCTGCGCATGGAAACCATCGGGCGTGATGCTTTCAAGGGGGTTTTACCTCTTGACCGTTGGATGTTGAACCAGACCATCACCGAAGTTATTACCGATCTTGGCCCCGACCTGGGTAAGCCAAAATATTATGAGGTGGTGGGAACCTCTCAAGGTATTCCCGGCTGGAAGATACACCATAGCCGCGTGATCCGGATGGATGGTATAGGGCTGCCTTACCAGCAGGCCTACACCGAGAATGGCTGGGGAATGTCAGTTGTTGAGCGCATTTATGACCGGCTGCTGGCCTACGACAGTTCCAGCACAGGCGCCGCTCAGCTGATCCACAAAGCACACCTGCGCACCTACAGCATCGAAAGGCTGAGAGAAATCCTTGGCCTTGGCGGCGAATTGGAAGCGGGGCTAATGAAGCACCTCGACATGATCCGGCTATTCCAGTCCATTGAAGGTATGACCATCATGGACAGCAAGGACAAGTTTGAAACGCACTCCTATTCGTTCAGCGGGCTGTCTGACGTGCTGGCACAGTTTGCGCAGCAAATATCTGGTGCGTCGGGTATCCCGCTGGTTCGCCTTTTCGGGCAGTCGCCGGCAGGGTTTTCGACGGGCGATACTGACCTGGCCAACTACTACGACAACGTGGGCACGCTGCAGGTGCGACGACTGCGCCGGCCTATCCGCCGGTTATTCGAAGTTCTGCACCGTTCAGAGTTTGGCACACCGCTGCCGGATGACTTTGCGTTCGAGTTCAACCCATTGTGGCAGATGTCTGAAACCGACAGGGCTACTGTGGCGTTGAATACCGTGGATGCGCTGAATAAGGCGGTGGAAGGCGATTTGATGCCACTGCATGTTGCACGTGCAGAGCTGCGCGACTCTGCCAAGGTGACGGGTATAGGTTCGAATATCAGCGATGAGGATATAGAGGATGCGAAAGATATCGACCCGCCAACGCTCGGCGATATCGACCCGGCTGACCTCGAAGCGGCAGGAAAGGGCTTACGCGGGACAGCTACGAAAGATAGCGCAAGCCGTGGGCGACATCGTCAATGGTACGTACGATGGTTCGGAGCTGTCGGCAACGGCCGTTGAGGTCAGTCTGCGCAGGTACGCCGAACTGATAACACCCTGGGCTGAATCTGTGGCCGCCAAGATGTTCGACGGTGTTGCACGTCAGGAGGCGGCGCAGTGGCGCCAGGTGGCGGAGGAAATTTCTGCAGGGCTTCGTTTCCAAATGGAAAACACCTCCATCGGACAGGTGGCTCGCAACATCGTTGAAGAGAACATCAAACTGATGAAATCGCTTCCTTTGCAGGCCGCTGACAGGGTTATGGAAATCCAGTCAAAAGCGATAGACGCAATGATTGCCGGCGGCCGCAGCAAGGAACTGGCAGATGAAATCTATCGTTCTGGCGATGTAGCCAAATCGCGCGCCAGGCTGATTGCACGCACTGAGATTGGACGAGCCACCCAAGCGCTGACGCAGGCCAGAGCAACGGCAGTGGGTTCAGAGGGGTACATATGGCGAACGGCTCATGACGGGGACGTGCGTCACTCTCACGCCAAAATGGAAGGCAAGTTTGTGCGTTGGGATAACCCACCAACATTAGACGGTATGACCGGTCACGCCGGAGCGTTGCCGAACTGCCGTTGCTACTGTGAAGTGGTTATTCCTGAAAAGTGAGAGAAATAGACGTTAGAGCGGCGGATCGTCGTCAACAACAATAGTGGCGATTTGTTACGAAAATGTTGTTGTCGAATACCGGCCATTTCAGCCAAGAAAACCATCCCTTTTGCACCTTTGAGGTGACATTACTAAATTGCTCTAACAGATGCGGTGCGCGAAACGGTCATTATGTTAAAAAGCCCTCAAATTCGATAATTAATCAGGCTGCCACTCGGCGGCTTTTTTTATGCCCGCGAGTCAGCAGGTGAACAATGAAATATTTCTTCAAAACACGGCTGGGTGAAACACGTTATCTGTTAGCCGACGGCTCCCTATTGTGCGAAGGCGTGCCAATAGCACGAACGGGAAATCAGCTGTATGCCGCTGACGACCTGCCCGATATAGAGCCGGATGCTGACGGTGAAATTGTCGTCACCCGCAGCCCTGAGCAGGTATTCAGCGCAAAGTCGATCGCCTCATTTGAAGGCATGACGGTTGTCATTTTGCACCCCGAGGATTCCGCCGGTGACATCCTGTTTGTTGACCCCAGCAACTGGCAGGGGCTGGCGCAGGGACATGCGCAGAACGTTCGCCGGGGCACTGGTGATCAGGCCGACTTGTTGCTGGCAGATCTCATCATCAAGAACGAATCCGCTATCCGGGCCATTAATGCCGGCTTGCGGGAAATTTCATGCGGCTACGACGCGGACTATGAGCAGACCGATGTCGGGCAAGCAGACCAAATCAACATTGTTGGTAACCACATCGCGCTTGTTCCTGATGGTCGGGCCGGTAAACGCTGTTCAATCGGAGATAGCAAAAATATGGCATCAAAAAATAAAGGCTGGTTTACCAAGCTCAAGCGAGCAATCAAAACCAACGACGCGGCCACCGCTGAGGAACTGATGGATAACGCGCCGGAAACATTAACCGGTGACGACGATCTGGATGATACCCCGACCATTGTCGTTAAGGTGGAAGGGCCAGACGCAGCGCTGCCTGTGAAGGAACTCACCGGCGATGAGGCCGGAAGCGTGGAGGAGCGTCTGGGCGCCTTGGAAACGATGGTGAAAGCCCTGATTGAGAAGTTAACCCCGGCATCGCCTACCGGTGATGAGAGCACCACCGAAGAAGATGAACGCGAAGAGAAAAAACTGACCGGTGACTCAGCCTATCACCAGGACGTTTCGGCGCGCGCAGAGCTTATTCTTCCAGGCTTCTCTATGCCTGAAGGGGCCAAGCTGGGCACGCTGAAACGTCAGGTACTGGTGGCTGCTTACAAAACCACCGACGGTAAGTCGCTGATCTCGCCGCTGGCGGGAACAAACACCGATTTCATGAAGCTGCCTATCGCTACTGTTGACAGCATCTTTAACGGTGCCAGCGAAATTGCCCGGGTGCGCAATAACGCCAAGCAAAGTGTTTTCTCGCTCAACATGACTGAGCACGCTAATAGCATTGCCGACCTGAATACGGCGAAACGTGATTTCTGGAACAACAAAGGGGCTAAATAATGACCGGTTCATCCATTCTTTTTACACCCGATTTTGGTTATGCGGGCGCGGTCACTCGCCCCTCTCATTCCACCATCGAGCCCGTAGTAATGAACACCGACAAACCTTTCGCCGGCGACGGCCTGATGGGTAAAAAAGTAGATGGCAAGTTTGTACCGCTTGAAGAAGGCGATGCCGCTACCGCGTTCTTTGGTATCCGCGTGCGCTCTTATCCGTTCATGTCTGACAGCGATTTGGCGCGTCAGTTGTCCGTTCCTTACAACCACACTGGTGATGCGTTAGTGCGCGGTTATATCTCGGTGAAGGTCAACGCCGGAACGGTCGCCGATAACGGCCCTGTGTTCGTGCGTGTGAAGGCTGGCACCGAAGAAAAGCCTATCGGTGGCTTCGAAGCGGTAGCCGACGCCACAGCGGAAAACACCATCCAACTGACCAATGCTCGCTTCATTGGTGCTGCTGATGCCAAAGGCGTCGCTGAAATTGCTTACAACATTTAAGGAAAGCACTCTCTATGTATACCTTTGACCGTAAGACCGTCGATAACGCCGGTGCGTTCCTGCTGGGCCAGTTGGAGCGACTGGATCAGACCCTAAACTTGCCATTGCTGGCCTACACCTGGAGCCGAGATATCGATCTGCGTGAAGACGTCTCTATCGCGGATGAGATTTCCAGCTTCACCAACAGCACCTTCGCGGCACCGAGCTCGGTGGGTGATGAGGGTGAATCGTGGATCAGCAACAGCACTAACGTCATTCCAGGCATTGACCTGGATATCAACCGCACCGGTCTGCCGCTGACTCCATGGTCACGTCAGTTGGCGTGGACGGTGTACGAACTCGCCGCAGCTATGCAACTGGGGCGCCCGATTGACTCGCAGAAGCTGGAAGCGATGAATCAGGTGTATCAACTGAACCTTGATCGCCAGGTTTATGTCGGCAGCAAGATCCTTGACGTGAAAGGGTTGCTGAACCAGACGGGAGTAAAAACCTCCAACGCGCCTAAGCCGTGGAAGCAGAGTACACCTGATGAGATCCGCGCTTCTATCGATGCCGGCCTCACCAACGCGTGGAAACAAACAGGGCGTGCTGTCGTGCCAGACAAAATGCTGATCTCTCCAGATGAATACGCGCTGCTGGTAAGCACCATCGTGTCGTCCGCCGGTAACCGCTCGCTGCTGGATTACCTGAACGAGAACACCATCGCGTACAAGCAAAACGGTAAACCGCTCGATATTCAGCCGGTCAAGTGGCTGGAAAAAGACGGCGTAGTGCCAACCAACCGCGCGGCGTTCTACACCCAGGATCGCAAATACGTGCAGTTCCCGTTGGTTCCGCTGCAGCGTACTCCAATGGAATACCGCGACCTGCGTCAGATTGTCACCTACTACGGCAAGGTGGGCGCGGTTGAGCTGCGTTATACCGATACCATGCACTACGTAGACGGCATCTAACAATCAGCCCCGCAAGGGGCTTACAGGAAACGATATGAAAAAAATTCGTGTACATACGCCGTTTGAACTCACTTTGCCTGATTACACCAAGCGTAATTTCGCGGAAGGTCTCCAGTTAGTGGAAGATGATATCGCCGATCACTGGTTTGTGAAGCGCTATTCCGAGCCTGCAGAGGGGGAGTCCTTACCTGTGGGGGATGGTGAGTCGGCACTAATCATTGACGGGTTGCGAGGGGAGATCGCCGAGCTGACAGGTCAGTTGGCAGAGCTGCAGGGACAAATCCAAGCCGCTGCCGAAGGTCTGCAGGAGCGCAACACAGCGATTGCGGAAAAAGACCAACAGATCGCCGAGCTGACAGGTCAGTTGACAGAGCTGTCCGCGAAACTGGAGAAAAACAATGGAGCAAAAAAATAAAACGCTCCCTACCGTTACGCAGTTTCGCACCGACTTTCCGCAGTTCAATGACACCACACGCTACCCAGAAGCACAAATCCAGTTCCGCCTAAACCTGGCCGATGCCTTGCTTGACGAGCGCCGCCTTGGGAATCTGTTCGTTTATCTGGTCGAGCTGTTTGTCGCTCACTATATGGCGCTTCAGGCGGTGGATAATCGCGCAGCAGCGGCCGGTAGTGCTGGTGGTGCGAATAGCGGCGTAGTGTCGTCCAAGTCTGTCGATAAGGTCAGCGTGAGTTATGACAATAGCGCCACGCTAAACCCGGATGCAGGCTTTTGGAACAACACACGCTACGGCGCGGAGTTTTACCAATACATCTGCATGTTTGGGGCCGGAGGCCGTCAGCTATGAAAAGCGGGCTAAAAGTGCGTGCAGATAAATCGCGTGACGTGTTGGCTGCGCTTCAGGAGATCGGGCGACGCGACGTGTTGGTAGGTATTCCTGGTGAGGCGTCGGAGCGTGAGGATGTAGCATTCGGTAACGCCGGGATCGGGTATATCAACGAAAACGGCTCTTCTGCTCAGAACATCCCTCCGCGCCCGCACCTGCAGCCGGGAGTAAGATCTGTGCAGGATGAAACCACCGCACAATTGAAACTGGCCGCTCTTGCGGTATTGGATGGGAAATCAGACCGCGCTGAGCAGTACTTGGCTCGCGCTGGCGTGATCGCCTCCAATGCGGTGAAACGTTACATCATCATCGGCAATCTGACGCCGCTGGCACCGTCCACGCTGTACGCAAGAAAGCACCGCAAGGTCGCGCCGCGTAACGGGGAGAACCCACTGATCGATACTGGCGAGTATCGCCGGTCTATCACCTACGTTGTGAGGGATAAAAATGCCATTTCTTGACGTGACTGACGTACTTTTCGACCCGGATTTTTGCGACACGTCGCTGGTGGTTACTCGAAATCAGCAAACTATTGACCGACAGGGTTTTGCCAGCAATGAGGCGGTGAAAATTCAGTTCTCTGGTGTGGTCACTGTCGATCGGTCGCTGGAAGCGCGGCGTATGCAGGCAGGCCAGGTGATTACCGGTGCAATTCTGATTGTGACGACTGAACGGCTCACTGCCGGCCAGACCTCGCGCGATGCTGATGTCGTGACCTATCAGAACCGGGATTACCGCGTGACCTTTGTAGACCCCTACACGGCGTATGGTGCTGGTTTTGTCCAGGCTCATTGCGAATTGCTGCCGTTCGATGGAGGGGTGCCCATTGAGCAATAATACCAGTACGCAGCCGGGATACCTTACGCCAACCGCATCAAGCCAATTGGACGATGAGGCGTTAGAGCGCTCGCTCAGCGATTGGGTGAAGGGTGTTACCGGTTTGCCTGACGGTCATGTACGTCCACGCTGGACACCGGTACAACCGCCATTGATGCCCGTAGAGGTGAACTGGTGCGCTTTTGGTATTGCTGGTTTTCAGGCAGATGCCAACCCGGCCTTAACCAGCACGACAGGCGAAGGCTCGGAACTTTGGCGGCATGAAGTGGTTGAGTGCATGGCGAGTTTCTACGGCCCCGGCAGTCAGCGGCTGGTGACAATTTTTCGTGATGGTCTGATGTTGACGCAGAACAACGACCAATTAAAAGCCATTGGGCTGTCGCTGGGCAGCATTGGCGACATCATTCCTTTTCCCGAACTCATCAACAACCAGTGGGTGCGCCGATATGACATCGCCGTGCGCCTGCGTCGCAAAGTGATCCGCGAGTACGGCATCAAGTCGCTGGTGGAAGCACCGGTTCAATTCTTCGGAGAATAATCTATGTCACAGGGCTTACCTGTATCGAACATCGTCAATGTGACGGTGAATATGGCGCTGCGCGCTGCACAGGGGCGCAATTTCGGCGCGCTGCTGATCGTTGGTGGCTCTGATGTCATTGACGGCAGTCAGCGCATGCGCAGCTATTCGGGCATTACCGACGTCGGCGCAGATTTCGGCATGGATGCGCCGGAGTACAAGGCCGCTAACCTGTATTTCCAGCAGACGCCGCAGCCGCGCACGCTGTACATCGGCCGCTGGATTAAAGAAGACCAGGCTGCGCTGTTGCGCTGTGCCATCCTGACGCCGGCGCAGCAGGCGATCAGCACCTGGGCCTCGGTGACCGATGGCGCGATGAAAATCAGCATCGACGGCACCAACAAGACGATCACAGCCGTGGATTTCTCAGCAGAAACCAACCTGAACGGCGTGGCCGCGCGGATTGCGGAGAAGCTGAGCACGGCTAATGTGACGTGGGACGCAGTGAACAGCCGATTTATCATCACCTCAAAATCGACCGGCGCATCGTCGGCGGTGGGGTATGGTTCGGCTAACACGACCGGCACGGACATCTCGGCAATGATGGGGGCGGTGCAGAACGCCGGCGCACTGGCTATCCCGCGCGCAGCTGCTGAAAATATTCAGTCCTGCATCTACAAGCTGGCCGACATGTCTACTGGCTGGTATGGCCTGCAGATCGCAGATACATCGCTGGAAGATGACGACGTGATCAGCGTGGCGGCCTTTATCCAGTCCGATGACGTTTCCCGCATCTTCGGTTACACCACGCAAAACACCGGCGTGTTGGATCTGGATAACGAGAACGACATCGCCAGCAAGCTGAAAAACGCCAAATACGGTCGCACCTTCATTCAGTATTCCAGCGCGAGCCCGTATGCCTCGGCGTCCATCTTCGGGCGTGCGTTTACCGTGAATTTCCTCGGTAACAACACCACGATCACGCTGAAATTCAAGCAGCAGCCTGGCATTGCAGCGGAAACGCTGACACAGACGCAGGCCAAGACGCTGACGGCGAAAAACTGCAACGTGTTCGTCAATTATGACAACGACACGGCGATCATCCAGGAAGGCCTGATGTGCAACGGCGATTTCTTCGACGAGCGCCACGGTCTCGACTGGCTGCAGAACTACGTCCAGAACAACCTCTATAACGTGCTCTATACCAGCACAACCAAAGTGCCGCAGACCGATCCGGGCATCACGCGATTGCTGACCAGCGTCAACGGCTCGCTTGAGCAGGGCGTCACAAACGGCCTGATGGCGCCGGGGGTATGGAATGGCGACCCAATCGGCAACCTGGAGACCGGTGAAACGCTCACCACGGGTTATTACACCTACGCGCCGCCTATCGCCAGCCAGGCACAGGCAGACCGTGAAGCGCGTAAAGCACCTGTGATCCAGTGCGCTATCAAGTTGGCCGGCGCCGTACATTTCGCCGATGTCATCATCAACGTAAATCGATAAGGGGCAAAAATGTCTACTTACAGCTTTTTGGATTATTCCGCCTCTATCGTTGGCCCCGGTGGTGCGTTCGATCTGGGCTATGGCTCGGGCAACGCCGAGGAAGGCATGACTGTCACGATGGTTGAAGCGAAGAACACCATGACCATCGGCGCCGACGGATCTGTGATGCACAGCCTGCACGCCGGTAAAGGTGGCACGATTACGGTGACGCTGCTCAAAACCTCGCCGACCAATGCGAAACTGAGCGCGATGTATAACGCCCAGTCGCTCTCTTCTGCTACCTGGGGCAATAACGTGATCGTGATGCGCAACAGCGCCAGCAACGATGTTTGCACCGCGCGCTCGGTCGCGTTCCAGAAAATCCCCGACTGGCAGAACGCCAAAGACGGCGGCACCGTGTCTTGGGTATTTGACGCCGGCATGGTCGATCAACTGCTCGGCACCTTCTAAGGAGTGATGCATGGAATTTGAAATTAAGGGCGTGCAGTATCGCGCGGCCAAACTTGACGCATTCGCTCAACAAGATGTGGCTATCGCGTTGGCGCCGGTTTTATCCGGCCTTATCCCGTTGCTGAAAGACATCATGGCCGGTAATGGGAAGTCGCTGCAGGAGGATAAAAACCGCCTGTTTGACGAGATCATTCCGCTGGTGGTGAAGGCCATCGGCCAGCTGAGCCGGGAAGGCCGCGCGGAGATAAACCATGCTTGCCTGTCTGTGGTACAGCGCCAACAGGGTAAGGCTTGGACAAAAATCTATGAGCCAAGTCAGCGCGTGATGATGTTCGACGACCTCAACGGACTTGATCTGGTGAAAATCGTCGGCAACGTGGTGCGGGACTCCCTCGGTGATTTTTTTCCCGCACTCCCCGTGAGCGACAGCAACACGGCCCAGGAATCAGCTTAGCGCTGGAATCGCTGGCAAAGGGGCGCAGTTATCTGCTGCGCCCGGTACATGCCCGCATGTGCAGCTATGAGTCGCTTAAAGACGGCACGCTGTCACTGGCTGATATTGCGCTGATGAATGAGTCGCTTGATGTCGAGGCGGAAAATAATTACCTGATAAAAAAATGGCAGGCAGAAAATGAACGCTGAAACCATCAAGGACTTCCTGATCTCGCTGGGGTTCGACATCGACGAGGCTGGCGGCCGCAAGTTTGAATCGGTGGTTTCCGGCGTCACGATGAATGCGGTCAAGATGGGCGCCGCGGTCGAAGCGGCCGCGCTGACCGTCGTCGGGTTCACGACCAAGATCGCCAGCAGCCTCGACCGCCTTTATTGGCAGTCACAGCGTACTGGTGCCACTGCGAACAATATCAGGGCTATCGGCTACGCCTTCAGCCAGGCGGGCGGCAGCGTGGAGGGGTTCAACGGCACGCTGGACAACTTGGCGCGCTTCCTGCGTTCGACACCAGGCGCAGAGGGATTCCTGCGTAATCTGGGTATTCAGACGCGAGACGCGGCCGGCAATCTGCGTGACACTGCCCAGCTGGTGACGCTGGTCGGCGACAAGCTGGCGAAAATGCCGTACTACCGCGCCAACCAGTATGCGCAAATCCTCGGTATTGACGAAAGCACGTTGCTGGCAATGCGGCGGGGTGTGAAGGGATTCACTTCTGATTATCAGAGCATGCTGCAGGCGACAGGGTTCGATTCGCAGAAAGCGGCGGAGCAGTCGAACAAGTTCATGACCCAAATGCGCGGGTTGGCGAATCTGTTCGGCATCATGCGAGACAAGATCGGCGGTAACCTTGCCGGCGGCCTGGCAGGGAATCTCGAAAGCTTCCGCAAAAATATCCTTCTCAACTTCCCCAAAATAGAGGGGACGATCACCGCCGTGCTGAAAAAGGTGCTTTCACTGGCCGATAGCATCATGACGCTGGTTTATCGTGGCGTGCAGGGCGTTGGCGATCTCATGAGGTGGTGGGATCGACTGGATGATACAACCAAGGGGCTGATCAAGGTGCTGGGCGGCCTGCTGTTGGCCTGGCGCATGCTGAATAGCGCGTTCCTCACTTCCCCGATTGGCATGGTTACGGCGCTCATTGCTGCGCTGGTTGCGCTTTATGACGATTATCAGGTCTGGAAAGAAGGCGGCGACAGCCTGATCAACTGGGGGAAATGGAAGCCTGAAATCGACGCTGCGATGAAGGGCATGAAAGAGCTTCGGGATTCCATATTCAGCGTCGGGCAGGAAATTGCCAAGCTGCTGAACATTGACCTGAAAAGCTGGTCGCTGAAAGGTGACATTGCCGACTTAACGAAGCAATTCGGCGAGTTCGGCAAGATGATGACGATGATCGGCGATCTCATCAACGCGCTGAAGGACGGGAACTGGAGCGAGGTTGGCAGGCTTGGCAAGGCGTTGCTTAGCCAGGGGCAGGGAAATCCTGACGCGTTGCCTGCTGTCACCGACAGCGCGAACAGCGCCGCCGATTGGGTTAAGGACAAAACAGGCTTCGACCCGCGCAGCGTTGGGCAGTGGATACGCGGTCAGTTCTCAGGCGCTAACGAGCCGCGCGGCATCCGCAACAACAATCCCGGCAACCTGAACTACGTCGGCCAGAACGGCGCGACTCTGGAAGATCACGCCACACCCCGATTTGCTCGATTCAATTCTGCTTTTGAAGGGTTCGCGGCGCTGGGTAAGCAGATCAAGGCGTACTACAACGGGACGTCAAAGGCCGCAGGGTATCAGAAGCTGCAATCTGTCGAGGACATCATCAGCCGCTTTGCGCCGGCCAGCGAGAATAACACCCAGGCCTATATCAACAAGCTGAGCAAAATGCTCGGCGTTGGTCGGGGTGACTCGCTGAATATTCAGGATCCGCAGGTGCTGGCAACACTGATGAATGGCATCACGCAGATTGAGAACGGCAAAAACCCCTACGCGCCGGAAATGGTGCTGAAGGCGGCTCAGTCGGCCGTTGGCGCTGGTGGCTCGAATAGCTCCGTGTTCAACATCAACGTGCAGGGCGGTGGGGATCCGCGCGAAACAGCACGCCTGACCGGTGACGCGGTTGAGGGCGTTTACCGTCGGCAGACGCGCAACATGCAAACACAGGTGGGCTGATGGATATTTTATCTGTGCTGTTCTCCCAGCAGCGGCGCCGCATCGGCATTATCGTGCCGAGCGTGGCAATCAGCGAGAAGCACATGGACGCGACGGAAATCACCGAGCATCCCGTGGAGCTCGGCGCGCCGACAAGCGACCATGCGTATGACCGCCCCGCTGAGGTGACGATGGAGCTGGGGTTTGCCAGCGGCGGATCGCTGATAGACGGAATCGATACGACCGAGATTTTTAACGTCAGTACCGGTTTATCGCTTGGCACTAGCCCGGCGGATGTCTATCAGCAGTTGTTGGAACTGAAAAAAAGCAAAAAGCCGTTTGACGTGACGACCGGTAAGCGGCAGTACCAGAACATGCTGATCCGCGCTATCGAGGTGCTGACCGACAGAACCAGCGAAAACGTGCTGATGACGACGCTTACCCTACGCGAGCTCATCATTACCGAAACGCAGAAGGTGACGACCACGCCGGCGGAAAACATGCAATCGCCCCAGGACACCGGCGGCGTGAGCAACACAGGGCTGAAAAACCCTACCACACCGGAAAAGCAGCAGAGCATTTTAAAGTCTGCGGGAGGCTTCATTGGCATTGGTTGAAATCCCCCTTACGCCGGTATCCCAGCAGTTCGCTATCCAACTGGCCGGTGTGCAGTACCAGCTTACGCTGATGTGGCGCGATGTGGCCGGGTGGGTGCTGGACATTGCCAGCAACGACAAGACGCCGATTATCCAAGGGATCCCGCTGGTGGCCGGTGCCGACCTGCTGGCGCAGTATCGTTATCTGGGGATTGGCGGTCAGCTGTTCGTGATGTCCGATCCCGCCGTGCTGGCGCCACCGACGCAGACTAATCTGGGCATTGAGTCCCATCTCTACTTTCTGACCAACTGACCGCCTTCGGGCGGTTTTTTATGGGGCGCCTATGACCACTAACTGGATGCGAAAATGCAGCCTGATCGTGGCGAACGATGCCGGGGAAGGGCTGGAATTATCCGGCCTGAAAATCAGCTTCAACATCAGCAGACCCGACATCAGTTACCCCGCCACGGCGATGTTCAAGATATACAACCTGAGCCGGAACACGAACAGCCGGATCAGGCAAAACGAGTTCACGCAGATCAAATTTGTCGCCGGATATCAGGACAACTACGGACTGATTTTTTCCGGGCAAATCCAGTATTCCTACAGCGGGCGTGAAAACCCGACCGACACCTACGTGGTGATCCAGGCGGCCGACAGTGACCAGGCGCATAACTTTGCAGTGATGAACACCACTCTGGCGGCTGGGTACACGCAGCAGGACGTTCACACCGCGTTGATGAAGCCGATCGGGGTATACGACATCGTCGCCGGCGCTACGCCGGAATTTGCCACCACCAAGGCGCCACGCGGTAAACCGATGTTCGGCATGCACCGCGATGAAGTTTCCAGCCTGGCGGCGCAGTGCAAGGCAACATGGCGCTATGAGAACGGGCGCCTGCAGATGGTGCCGGAAAACGCCTATCTGGCCGATGCCATCGTGCTGAATGCGCAGACTGGCCTGATCGGTATGCCAGAGCAAACCATTAACGGCGGCATCAATGTGAAATGCCTGATTAACCCGAACATCCAGCTCGACACGCTGATCCGCCTCGACAACAAATCGATAAACCAGGTCGGCCTGTCCAACAAAGAGATCGCCACCGGCAGCACGGCGGGCGCCTCCGTACAACAGCCAGCAGTGCTGGACATGGACGGCGATTATATCGTGAAGAACATCGCCTATTACGGCGACACGCGCGGGAATGCCTGGTATCAGGACATGATCTGTATTGCCAAGGGCGGCGCGGGGCTGCTGAACCAATCAACTATCCGGGCAGGAGCATAACGTGGTAACGAACAATGAACGCCAGGACTCTCCCGAGCTAGTGCTGAAGGCCGTAGCCGATTCGCTCAGCACCAGCCTACGGGTGGCAATGCCGGGCATCATCCAGTCTTTCGACTCTGGCGCGGTAACTGCCACGATCCAACCGGCCGTAAAAGCCTCTGTGCGGCAATCTGACGGTGCCTTGTCATCGGTGGCGCTGCCACTGCTGGTAGATGTTCCTGTCGTGTTCCCGCGCGGTGGGGGCGTCACGCTGACGTTTCCTGTGGCCGCCGGCGATGAGTGCCTTGTCGTTTTCGCCGACCGCTGCATCGATTACTGGTGGCAGAACGGCGGGGTGCAGGAACCCGTAGACCAGCGCCAGCACCATCTTGCGGACGCTTTCGCAATGGTCGGCCCGCAGTCGCAAGCGAAGAAAATCAGCGGCATCAGTACCACCACCGCACAGTTGCGCACCGACGACGGCGCCGCATTTATCGAACTCGACCCAGGCAGCCATGCCGTTAACGTCACCACGCAGGGAAAACTGACCGCCAGCGCGCAGGGCGGCACGGAGATAAACTCCCCGGAAATCGTGCTCAACGGCAACGTGACCATCAACGGCAACCTGTCACAAGGCATGGGCGACGGAGGCGGCACGGCTACGATGCATGGGCCGGTGACCGTGACTAACGATGTCACCGCCGGCGGCATCAGCCTGCAGACGCATAAACACGGTGGCGTAGAAACTGGCGGCGGCCAGACAGGAGGCCCGGAGTGAAGTACCGCAAAGAGGACGAGAACGGCGATTACACCTTCGGCCAGGGTGACAACACCTTTTTGGAGAACACCCCGGAGGCAGTCGCACAGGCGGTGAAAACGCGCTTTGAACTGTGGACGGGCGAATGGTTTCTCGATGTGAGCGACGGCACGCCGTATCGCGAGACGATACTCGGCAAGCACAAATCAGCCGCCTACAACATGGCGGTGCGCGAGCGGATCCTCGGCACGCAGGGCGTGACCGAAATCCTCGAATTCACCACGGAATATAACCCCGATACGCGCCGCGTGACGTTCACCGCGACCATCAACACGCTATACGGCGAAACGACTGTAACCAGCGAGGCATAATGCTAAATCTCGATACGTTAGGGCTTGCGGCCAAGGTGACCGCTAGCGGTATCAGCGCGCCTGATTATCAGACGATACTCAACACGCTGACTGGTTATTTCCAACAGATTTACGGTGATGATGTCTATCTGGAATCAGACAGCAAAGACGGCCAGATGCTGGCTATCTATGCTCGCGGCATTCATGACGTTAACAACATGGCGATCGCAGTCTATAACTCATTCAGCCCGGCAACGGCGCAGGGCCGCGGCCTGGCCTCAAACGTGAAAATTAACGGCATTTCGGTAACGCCGGCGTCTCGCTCCACTGCTGATGTGCGGATCGTGGGACAGGTTGGCACACCCATTACCAACGGCACAGTGCGCGACAGCAACGGCATCAGCTGGTCATTGCCTGCCAGTGTTGTCATCGGCATTGATGGCACGGTGACCGTGACCGCGACATGCCAGATTGATGGCGCTGTCGTGGCGCCTGCCGGCAGCATTACCGAGATCGGCACCCCTACGCGCGGCTGGCAGTCGGTAACCAACCCGGCGGCCGCAACCGCTGGGCGAAAAGTGGAGACGGACGCAGAGCTGCGTCAGCGCCAGGCTAAATCCGTAGCTATCCCATCACTGACGGTGCTAGATGGCATTATGGGCGCCGTTGCGACGTTGGACGGCGTAGAGCGATATCGTGGTTATGAGAACGACACCAGCGTAACAGACGCCAACGGCTTGCCGCCACACAGCATTTCGCTTGTTGTTGCCGGCGGTGACGTGGCTGCGATCGCCAAAACCATCGCCACGAAGAAAACGCCAGGCGGCGGCACCTATGGCACGACCACGATCGACGTTACCGACAAATACGGCATCGTGCATCCGATCAGCTTCTTCCGCCCGACCAGCGTTGATATTTACGCGCGCGTCGAGATCAAGGCGCTGCAGGGCTACACGTCTGCGGTCGGCGAGGAAATCAGAACGGCTGTTGCGGCATACATCAATGAAATCGAGATCGGCGATCCGGTATACCTGACGCGTCTATTCCTGCCTGCCAACCTGAACGGCAGCGCAGACAGCGCAACGTTCGACATTACCGACCTGCAGATAGGCACCTCACCGGGTAGCCTGGCGCCGGCAAACGTCGTGATCGGGTTCAACGCGGTAGCCGCTTGTGCGCCGGCGAATGTCGAAGTGGTGGTGATCCCATGAGTGAAACGAAGTACCAAAAGCTCATCACGTCCTATCACAAGCACAAGCCGAAATTTTACGACCATATCTCCCTCATCACCCAGCCCCTGATCGACGTGCAGAACGCCACAGCAAAGCTGGTAGATGATTTCGACCTGGATACTGCCGTGGGCGTGCAGCTGGATGCTGTCGGCTTGTGGGTAGGGATAGGGCGGAAGATAGCGACACCAATCACCGGCGTTTACTTCTCTCTGGACGATGAGGAACTGGGTTTTGATGCCGGATTATGGCGCGGGCGATTCGATGCCGGCGGCTTCACTGAGCTGGATGATGACACCTACCGAACCATCATCCGCGCGAAAATAGCGGCCAACCATTGGGACGGCACCACGGAGACGCTCAGTGACGTCTACCAGATTATTTTCCCAGACGGAAAAACGAAGATTTTCGCCGTCGATAACTTCGATATGACGATGTCGGTTTACATCACCGGCGAGAAGATAACGCCAGTCATGAAGGCCGTGATCGAACTGGGTTATCTGGACATCAAACCCTCAACTGTCCGCATCAAAAATTACACCATCACTACCGATTCAGGGCCGCTATTCGGCTTTGACATCGACAACGAATTTATCTCAGGCTTCGACAGCGGCGCCTGGGGAACATTGCTGGGAGCATCCAATGGCTAAGAATGAATTTTTACCCTTCGGCACAGCGGCAAACGCTAACGTTATACCTAATGCGGACTACCTGGCACTGCCGGCGCGTTCTTCAGGATTCAGCTCTGGTGTGGCTAAGTCTGAACAGCTCAACACTGTCTGGCGACAGGCATCAGTGATCGCCAGCGTCGTCGCGCAATTCATTGCGGATAACAGCGGGCAGGATGTGCTGGATGATGGCAATGTGACGACGTTGAAGACCAATTTGGAAGATGCTTTGTCCGCGATAACTCTTACCAGAGAAAACCCATTTTCTGATATAAAATCAGACAAAACAGAATCAACTGCTCGTTCAAATTTAGGGTTAGGAACGGCTGCTACATACAATGTTGGCAATGGGGCTAACCAAATTCCTGATGGTAGTCTTTTTGTTAACGGAACGGATGGAGTTTTTTTACCAAAGGGAGTCATCATCCAAGGTGGTGTTGTAAAAACAAATACAAGCATTTCATCTCCGACGATATACACGCTTCCAAATGCATACAATAATAAATTTTTATCTGTAGTCGGTACATTGGCTGACATAAATGGTGATGCAACAGTGTCCATAGTTAAGGTAAGCAACTCGCAATTCAAAGTTTCAGCGGTAAGAGATGGAGTAGCTTATGCGGTTAATGTAAACTGGATGGCGTTCGGTTACTAATAATGTTCGCGTCGGCACAAATGTCGGCGCGTTGCCAATTATATTGTCTTTTTTAGATATTTTATTTTTTCTATCAAGAAACTTGCCAGCAATGATGATAGGAATACGGTTGATAACGACAATAAAAAATAAGTTACACTTACGACTGAGCTATCGTGTGACGTTGCACTTAGCTTAGGGTAGTAAACGTACTTGAGAATGAAGTAAAGGATGGCTGGGTGTATCAAATAGATACCGAAGGCGTGCCTTCCTGTAAATACTATGGCTGCTATTAATTTATCGTTTATTTTTGATGCGTCTACACACATTATTGCTTGGTAGAATAGTATTGATGACAAGAAAACAAAGAACGAACCTCCATTTATTACGGAGTATATATCACCATTTGTTTTTTTAACATAAACAGCAAATAAGAATGTAATAACGCATGAAATAAAGTAAAGGGATAGTGAGTAAACAAAAATGGATTTGTTGCTAATATGTTTGGCTAATTTGTTTTTTACGCACTCTGATATTTTTGGCACAAACGCGTAGAACACCAGCAGACCAAAAGATGATAACCCTGTAATATTGAAGAGTGACAAGTTAAGGGAGAATACCTTGTTTATTGTTGGTATCAGCGAGCAAGATGCTACTAATGTGAAGAAATAGAAAAAGAAAGAGTTTTTTGAGCGGAAGTATAGATTGTTAATTAGTGGAAAAAAGAAAAAGAAACCAATGAACATGTACATGAAGTACAAATGATACATGGCACTACCATTAATAATGTTAATTATTATTGCGCCGAGTGTTCGATTCTCGCTATAGAATAAGGTGTAAAAAATAGACCAAAAAATAATGGGGGCAGCAACACGTTTGGTTTTCTTTATGAAAACCTCCTTGGCGGTCAACCCATCCTTGAATGATAATGAAGCTGATATTATAAGGAATAATGGCACGTTTATTTTTATAAATGACCAGATGAGCACTCCTGGGAGCCATTTTATTGTTCCGTCGTAGTTCATTGCTAGTTCAGACAAGACATGCTCAGATATAACAAGAATAATTGCTATGAATCTAATTATTTCAATATTTAAGTTTAACTTCCTTTCCAATTTAATATCCTTTTGTTTTTTGATATTAGTATGATGCGGCTTTTCAACTAGCTCTACAGACAAACGCACCTTTATTCTAGGTCGCCTTTATTATAGGTAATTGTCAATAAGTTACCACTAGATTTCTGGAGAATCATCTATGTCCTCTGAAGGATTGCCAGTTGATGGCGTCGTTGGCACAGACATTGTGCTGGGTTCCCGCAGCACACAACAAGCCACTGACGAAGCAAAGAGCAGCCTATCTGCAGA
>Ga0308168_1001452_pt1 | contig 21663 bp, 19 predicted proteins | sample PhyCR2_FD_202133 | JGI IMG/M metagenome (GOLD analysis project Ga0308168, IMG submission 202133) | Phyllosphere microbial communities from UC Gill Tract Community Farm, Albany, California, United States - DLSLRC.R2 | ecosystem: Host-associated > Plants > Phyllosphere > Unclassified | place: USA...
TCGCCCTCGGACAGCACGGTATAGAAGGCGGTGATCGAGCCGCCGCCTTCGTGGCCGTTGCCGGCGCGTTCCACCAGCACCGGCAGCTTGGCGAACACCGAGGGCGGATAGCCCTTGGTGGCGGGCGGCTCGCCGATGGCGAGGGCGATCTCGCGCTGGGCCTGGGCATAGCGGGTCAGCGAATCCATGATCAGCATCACGCTCTTGCCCTGGTCGCGGAAGTGCTCGGCGATCGCGGTGGCATAGGCCGCGCCCTGCAGCCGCATCAGCGGCGGCGAGTCGGCCGGCGCCGCCACCACGGCGGAGCGGGCCAGGCCTTCCGGTCCCAGGATCTGCTCGATGAATTCCTTGACCTCGCGCCCGCGTTCTCCGATCAGGCCGACCACGATCACGTCGGCCGTGGTGTAGCGTGCGATCATCCCCAGCAGCACCGACTTGCCGACGCCGGTGCCGGCGAACAGGCCGAGACGCTGGCCGCGGCCGACCGTCAGCATGGCGTTGATGGCGCGCACGCCCACGTCCAGGGTTTCCGAGATCGGCGCGCGGTCGAGCGGATTGATCGGACGCGCGTTGAGCGGACCGACCTCGCTGGTGTCGAGCGGGCCCTTGCCGTCCAACGGGCGGCCGCCGCCATCCACCACGCGGCCCAGCAAGCCCCAGCCCACCGGCAGGTGGCGCGCGCGGTCGGCCGGGCGGCGGCGCGGGTGATCCACGCTGCCGGGTTTCGGCACGCTCGGCTCGATCGGGAACACGCGGGTGCCGGGCACCACGCCTTCGACGTCGCTCTGCGGCATCAGGAACAGGCGCTCGCCCTCGAAGCCGACCACTTCGGCCTCGATGCGCGTGCCATTGGCCATCGGGATGATGCAGGCGCTGCCCACGGCCAGCTTGAGGCCGACGCATTCCATCACCAGGCCGGCCACGCGGGTGACGCGGCCCGACACCTGCATCGGCTCGACGAAATCGAGCAGGTTGCCGCAATCCTTGAGATAGGACTTCCAGCGCGCGGTATGGGGATCGAGAGTCGGCGCCATGCTCAGGCCAGCCAGTCGATGTCCTTGCCCAGCGCCTGGCTCAGGCGCTGCCAGCGCGACGCAATCTGGGCGTCGATCTGGTTGCTGGCGGTGTCGACGCGGCAGCCGCCGCGTGCGATGGCGCCGTCCTGGACGATGCGCCAGCCGCTCTTTTCGAGCTCGGGGCCGATGCTGCCCTGGATGATCAGCGCGTCTTCCGGATGCAGCACCAGCAGCGCCGGCTGCTGCAGGGATGGCAGGTAATCCACTGCCTGGCGCACCACCGGGATGATCAGTTCGGGGCGCACGTCGAAGGCGGTGCGCACCATGCCGCGCGCCAGCTGCAGCGCCAGTTCCAGCACGTCGCCGGCGATGGTCTCGTCGGCTTCGGTGACGGCCTTGCCGAAGGTGGCGGCGATGTCCTGCAAATGCGTCAGCTCATGCGCGGCTTCGGCGCGGCCCTGGTCCAGGCCATCCTGGTAACCGCTGGCGTGGCCGGCGGCCATGCCTTCCGCGTGGCCTTCGGCATAGCCTTCCTGGCGCGCGGCTTCGTGGATCGCCTCGATTTCCTCGAGGGTCGGCAGGGGAATCGCGGCCGCAATCTGCGCCTGCTGCACCTTGGCGGCCGCTGCGGCAGCCAGCGAAGCCTGCAGCTCGCGCTCTTCGGCTTCGCGCGCGGCGGCGCGCTGGGCCAGGGTGCTGGCCCGCTCGTCGCCGAAGGACGTCATTTCCCAGCGCTGGTAAGCCGATTGGTCCTTGGAGATGGCCATCAGACGAAGGAATCCTCACCTTTGCCGCCCAGGACGATCTGGCCTTCGTCGGCCAGGCGGCGCACGATCTGCAGGATCTGCTTCTGCTGGGTTTCCACTTCCGACAGGCGCACCGGCCCTTTCGATTCCAGGTCTTCGCGCATCATTTCGGCGGCGCGCTGCGACATGTTCTTGAAAATCTTGTCGCGCAGGTCTTGCGAGGCACCTTTCAGCGCGATGATCAGCATCTCGGACTGCACTTCGCGCAGCAGCAGCTGGATACCGCGGTCGTCGATGTCGATGATGTTGTCGAACACGAACATCTCGTCCATGATCTTCTGCGCCATGTCGTTGTCGTAGTTCTTGATGTTTTCCATGACCGAGTTTTCCTGTTCGCCGCTCATGAAGTTGAGGATCTCGGCGGCGGTACGCACGCCGCCCAGCGACGACTTCTTGATGTGCTCATTGCCCGACAGGAGCTTGGTCAGCACGTCGTTCAACTCGCGCAGGGCGGCCGGCTGCACGCCGTCCAGGGTGGCGATACGCAGTACCACGTCGTTGCGCAGGCGGTCCGTGAAGTGTGCCAGGATTTCGCAAGCCTGGTCGCGCTCGAGGTGGACCAGGATGGTGGCGATGATCTGCGGGTGCTCGTTGCGGATCAGTTCCGCCACCGATTGCGAGTCCATCCACTTCAGGCTTTCGATGCCGGAAGCGTCCTTGCCGCCCAGGATGCGGTTGAGGAGCACGGCCGCCTTGTCGTCGCCCAGCGCCTTGGTCAGCACCTGGCGGATGTATTCGTCCGAGTCCAGGCCGACGGTCGATTGCAGGTCGACCTTCTCGCGGAAGTCGGTCAGCACGGACAGCACTTCCTCGTGCTGCACCGCCTTCATCTGCGCCATCGCGGCGCCCAGCTTCAGCACCTCGCGCGGGCCGAGGAAGCGCATCACTTCGGCCGCTTCGGATTCGCCCAGGGCCAGCATCAGGATGGCTGCCTTGTGGGTTGCGTCTTTGTCTTTATCGCTCATTGTTCAGCGCCTAACCATTCCTTGATGACGTTGGCCACGATACGTGGGTCGCTCTGGGCCAGGGTCTTGGCCATGTCCAGGTTGCTCTTGTAGATGATGACCTGCTTCTGCTCTTCGATTTCCTTGAGTGCCGCCATTTCGGCTTCCAGGTCCGGTTCCGGTTCCGGCTCCGGTTCTTCCGGTTCGGGCTCGGGCGGCATCTCGACCGCCTCGTCGAATTTCTTCATCACCGGCTTGAACAGCGGACGCAGGATGCGGTACCACAGGAAGGCGATGACCAGGGCCAGGAACAGGTATTTGGCGGCGTCCTTCAGCAGCGGCAGGTTGGCCGGGTCGCGCCACCAGTCCGGGGCCAGCTCGTCCGGCTTGTCGATGCCGTCGAAGGGGGCGTTGGTCACGTTCAGGGTGTCGCCGCGCGCCTGGCTGTAGCCCATCGCCTGCTTGACCAGTTCATTGATCTGGGCGACTTCGGCCGGGCTCAGAGGCTTGATCACGACCTTGCCGGTCTTCGGATCGATGCTGCGGCGGTAATTCACCACCACGCCCACGGTCAGGCGCTTGATGCCGCCCATCGGCTTCTGCTCGAAACGCACGGTCTTGTCGACTTCGTAATTGGTGGTGGCGTTCTTGCTGGTCGGGCCGGTGGTGGTTTGCTGGGCGCCGGCAGCGGGCGCGCCGCCTTCGATCGGCGCCGTGGCCACGCCCGGTGGCTGGTTGGAGAGGGCGCCCGGGATGCCGGACGGGTTGGCGCTGCCGGGACCGACCGACTCCGAAGTCTGCTGGCTGCGGATCGCCTGCGGTTCCGGCGGCGAATTCGGCTTGTACATCTCGGCCGCGGTATCGACCTGGGCGAAGTCCACTTCGGCGGTGGCTTCGGCACGCACATTGTTCTGGCCCACCAGCGGGGCGATGATCGACTGCACCTGCTTGACGATGTTCTGCTGCAGGATGTCGACGTATTTCAGCTGGTTCGGATCGAGCTGCTTGCCGTTCTTGCTGGCGGTGTCGGACAGCAGGGCGCCGTTCTGGTCGACCACGGTGACGTTGGCCGGGGTCAGTTCCGGCACCGAGGAAGCCACCAGGTGCACGATGGCGCTGACTTGCGACTGGTCGAGGGCGCGGCCCGGCTGCAGGTTGAGCAGCACCGAGGCGGTCGGCTTTTGCTGGTCGCGCACGAACACCGAAGGCTTGGGCAGCGCCAGGTGCACGCGCGCCGAGCTCACCGCGGCCAGCGCCTGGATCGAATTGGCCAGTTCGCCTTCCAGCGAACGCTGGTAATTGACCTGCTCGACGAATTGCGAGGTGCCCAGCTTCTGGTTCTCGAGCAGTTCGAAGCCGACGTTGCCGGCGCGCGGCAGACCCTGGGCGGCCAGTTTCAGGCGGACGCTGTGGACCTGGTCGGCCGGCACCAGGATCGCGCTGCCGCCGTCGGAAAACTTGTACTTGACCCCCATCTGGTCGAGCGAGGCGGTGATCGCGCCGCCATCCTTGTCGCTGGTGTTGGAGAACAGCACCTTGTAGTCGGGCGCCGAGCTCCACAGCCAGAGCGCGGCGACGATCGCCAGCGCGGCAGCGACCGCGCCGCCGATGACGACCCGCTTCCCCATGGGGGTTTCCCAAAACTTCGGCTTGTCGGCCGGGGCTTCGAGGTCGCTGTCGAGAACTTGTTCCGCTGTTGCCATGGTGGGGTATGAAGGGGATTGGGTGGTTGAGCGACATTATGGAGCCGTAGGGCAACATTCAAACCCGGGAATAAGGGGAGGTTTACGGTCCTGCTCAGGGGCAACAATTGAAGCGGCGCTGATATTCTGACAGCCTGAATCGAACTGTGCGGCCTGCGTGCTGGTCCACGCCGCAGGACATCCGGGAGCGTATATGAACATTGGTGGCATCGACAGCAGCCGCATCGAAGCGATGATGGCGCAATTGAAGGCGGCGGCGCAAAAGCCGGCGGCCGCGCCTGCGCTCGGCTCGCCGCTGGGCGGCATCGGCGGCATCGGTGGCCAGAACCCGCTCAAGGGCACGGACGCTGTCGAATCCTCCAGCAAGGTCAGCTTTTCGGACGCGCTCAAGGCCCAGCTGGACAACGTCAACAAGACCCAGGTGCAAGCCGACCAGATGGGCGAACGCTTCGCCGCCGGCGACAACTCGGTCAGCCTGTCGGACACCATGATCGCCATGCAGAAGGCGAGTATTTCCTTCCAGGCCACCGTGCAGGTGCGCAACAAGCTGGTGTCGGCTTATCATGACATCATGAACATGCAGGTGTGACCTGCCGGCCGAAGCGCCGTTGGCGCTTCAGGTCACCAGCGCCGCGGCCGACGCCACGAACGCCGCAATCGCCGCCCCATATCCCAGCCTGGTCACGCCGCGCGCAGCATAGCTCAGCGTCAGCGCCAAGCTCACCCCCGCCAGCGTCAGCATGCCGGCCCAGGCCACCCAGCCCTGGCCGGCGCCGCGCAAGGCGATGCATGCCGCCAGCGAGGCCAGCAATCCCAGCGTGCCGCCGGCGCGCAGCCACTGGCGCGCGGGAATCGCCGGTTCGCTCCAGCGCCCGTGCAGCTGCTCCCAGTGGCGGTCCATCGCCAGGCTGAGGGCGGCAAAGCCGGCGATGGCCGCCGCCAGCGCCGCCAGCGCCAGGCAGCCCGTATGCAGGCCCGTATGCAGATCATTCATGCCGCGCTCCCGGCCAGGCGCGCCCTCGGCACGCTGCGGCTGCCCAGGCGGTAGGCCGCATACAGCAGCAGCATACCCAGCAGCAGGCTGACCAGGTCGAAGCCGGCGACTGCCCACAAACCGTTCTTCAGGCTGGCCGCCAGGCCGGCGCCGCCGGTGGCCGCGTTCAGCAGCGGCAGGGCCGCGAACAGCAGGCCGCCAATGGCCAGCTGCACCCGCCACATCCAGCGCGCCGGACAGGCCAGGCCGGCCAGCGCCGCGACGCCCCAGGCCGTGAAGAAGCAGGCGATTTCCAGGTCGGCACGGCCGGTGCCGCCGGACGGCAGCAGGCGGTTGGCCCAGAACAGCACCGGCATCGCCAGCAGCAGGCCGGCGATGCCGCCCAGGTTCAGACCATCCACCAGGCGCAGGCCAAGGCCGACCTTGGCGACCTTGCCATCCTGGCGCGCCTTCAGGTGCTTCGGCCTTTCCTTGACCGCCCACATCAGCAGGCCGGTGGCGACCATCGCGCAGCCGGCCAGGCCGGACAGGAAGAACAGGGCGCGCAGCAGCGGATCGGCGAAGCGGCCCACGTGCAAGCCATACATCACGCCGCGCGCCTGGACCGCGCCGCCGCCTTCCGCGCCGGCGCCCGACATCCGTTTCCCGGTGACGCCGTCGAAGCTCAGGTTCGGCAGGTGCTGGGTCATGTCGCGGCCTTCCTGCAGCACCAGGTTGACGCTGGCGTTGGCGCGGCCGGGATGGTTGACCGTGATGCGGCCGACCGGCGCGCCGTGCCAGATGCGGCTGGCCTCGTCCAGCATCGGGCCGAGCGGCGCCAGCGGGGCCAGCTGGGGTGAAGGCTTGGCGTCCGCGGCCGGGCCGCCATTCAGGTCGGCATAAAAGGCGTCGGTGCGGTCGTGGTAGACCGCTTGCACGCCGGCCGGCAGGTACATGAACATCAGCGTCACCAGGCCGGTGTAGGTGATCATCAGGTGATAGGGCAGGGCCAGCACGGCGCTGAGGTTGTGGGCGTCGAGCCAGGAGCGCTGGCCCCTGGCCGGACGGAAGGTGAAGAAATCCTTGAAGATGCGCTTGTGGGTGACGATGCCGGACAGGATCGCCACCAGCATGGACATCGCGCAGAAGCCGACGATCCAGCGGCCCCACAGCGCCGACATGTAGTGCAGGTCGAAGTGCAGGCGGAAGAAGAAATCGCCGCCGCGGGTGGCGCGCGCTTTACCCAGTTCCTTGCCGGTGGCCGGGGCCAGTGTGATGCTGCCGAAGGTGCGCCGCTTCGGCCTGGCCTGCGGGTCCGCGCCCCTGGCCGGCGCCGGGACCCAGCCCGCTTCCAGAGCCGGGTTGCGCGCGCTCGGCATGGTGATGAACCAGCGCCGGCTGCTGCCGGCACGCTGTTCGAGCGTCTTCTGGGCCAGATCGATGGCCTCGGCCTGGCTGACGCGCGCCGGCGCGGCGGCGTGCAGCTCCGGCTTCATCCACAGCGTGATCTCGTCGCGGAAATAGCTGGCGGTGCCGGCCGCGAACACCATGAACAGGATCCAGCCGACCAGCAGGCCGGACCAGGTGTGCAGCCAGGCCATCGACTGGCGAAAACCTTCCTTCATGCAGCACCGCCGAAAGTGCGCACAAGCAGCAGGACGATGGCGACCAGGGCAGAGGCGCCTGCCAGGCCGAGCCAGGCGCGGGCGGCACTGGCGGCGGCGAAGCACCACATGATGGCGCAGGGATAGACCACCAGGCCGGTGAGGGTGGCCGCCACCACGCTGTCGACCGGGCTCAGCGGCAGGGCCAGTGCCAGTGCGCGGGTACTGAGCGCAGCCAGCAGGTAGCCGCCGCCGATGGCGGCGATGGCGCGCGCAGCGACGCCGGCGCGGTAGGCCGGGCTGGCGGCGGCACGCGGGCGCGCCTTGTGCGGGGACGGCGGGAGTGGATCGGCAGGGATCGAATGCATGGCAAAAAGATCATACACAAATGAGAATGATTCGCATTATAATCACTGCCGCCAGAATTGAGAATGATTCTTATTCTCTATTTGTTATGCCTTTGAATCTGTCCTATTGAGGAGTCGTATGATGTTTCGCCCGCAGGCCGCGCACGGTGCCGCCCAGTTCCCATTCCTGCCATGTCCGCTGCGCCGCACGGCCGGGGCGGCCCTCGTGTGCGCCGCCGGGCTTGCCTTGCAGGTGCATGCGAGCGAGGTGGCGCCGGAAGCCACCGCTGCGGCGGCCGCCGTCGTGGATACGCCGGCCGAGCGCGCCGTGGCCACCGTCACCGTGACCGGCAGCGCCGACAGCAAGGATGGCTTCGCCGCGCGCAAGGCTTCGGTGTTCAAGGGCATCGAAGACCTGCGCGACGTGCCCCAGCCGGTCACCGTACTGACGCGCCAGTTCCTGGACGACCGCGTGCTGCCTGACCTGCACGACGTGATGCGCAACGTGCCCGGCGTGACCGTCGACTACACCGACAGCGAACGCGTCAACTATTTCTCGCGCGGCTACCAGATCGATGCGCTGCAGATCGACGGCCTGACCATGAACCAGGGCGGCACCATGTTCGTCCAGCCGGATACGGCGGTGCTCGACCACATCGAGGTGCTGCGCGGCGCCTCCGGCATGCTGCGCGGTTCGGGCAATCCGTCAGCGGCGGTCAACCTGGTGCGCAAGCGTCCGACCAAAACCTTCCAGGGAAGCGCATCGGCCATCCTTGGCAGCTGGGACCGGCGCCGCATCGAAGCCGACATCTCGAGCCCGCTGAATGCCGCCGGCACGGTGCGCGGCCGCGTGGTGGCGGTCAAGGACAAGAAGGACTTCTTCCAGGACGCGCGCAAGGAAGACCGCGAAGTCCTGTACGCGACGATCGAAGCCGACCTGACCCCGGCGACGACCCTGAGCGCCAGCCTGCAGCACACCGACCTCGACGCCACCGGCGCCTGGGGCAACCTGCCGTCCAACATCGACGGCAGCCCGCTCGGCTTTCCGCGTTCGACCTACCTGGGCACGTCCTGGAACCGCTGGAACCGCTACAACGACCAGGCTTCGCTGGAACTGAATCACCAATTCGACAGCGGCTGGAAGGTCAAGGCCAGCGCCGCCTACACCGGCCTGCACATGAAGCCCTGGGGCTTCCTGCAGTCCTATTTCACACGCCGCGCCGGCGCCACCAATCCCTACCTGTTCGACGTCAGTACCTCGGCCTACACCGGCGACACCAGCAACCAGCGCGTGTTCTCGCTGGTCGCCGACGGCCCCTTCGAGGCCTTCGGCCGCAAGCACACGCTGGTGCTGGGCGCCGAGAGCCTGGACGTCGACACCATCGGCACCAGGGGCTATTTCAACCTGGGGCCGATGTCCAACGTCGACATCCGCAGCTGGAACCCTTATACCAGCGCGCCCCAGCCGGCGATCAGCGCCGTCGGCTCGACCGCCTATTCGGCGCCGGGCAACCAGACCAGCCAGAAGGGCGTGTATGCGACCACGCGCCTGTCGCTCACCGATCCGCTGGCCGTGCTGGTGGGCGCGCGCCTGAGCTGGTGGGAGTACGCAGTGCCGACTGCACCCGCCGGCAACTACAAGATCGAACGCCAGACCACGCCCTATGCCGGCATCACCTACGACATCAGCAGGCAAATCAGCGCCTACGCCAGCTACACCGAGATCTTCAGCCCGCAGAACTACAAGGACAGCGAAGGCAACATCCTGAAGCCGGTCGAGGGCAAGGACTATGAGGCCGGCCTGAAGGGCGAATTCTTCGGCGGCCGCCTGACCGGCACCCTGGCCCTGTTCCGCATCGACAACGAAGGCAAGGCGACCCAGGACCTGGCCGGCGGCACGCCCTGCCTGCCGTGGTACCCGACCGGTTATTGCTACGTGGATGGCGGCAAGCAACGCAGCGAAGGCTGGGAAGTGGAGCTGTCGGGCGAGGCCTGGCCGGGCGTCGAGCTGCAGGGCGGCTACACCAACACCCGTACCCGCTACCTGAGCGACAGCAGCGCCGCCAATGTCGGCCAGCCGCTGCGCAGCATCGATCCCAAGCACCAGTTGCGCGTGTTCGCCAGCTGGCGTCCGGACGGCGTATTCGGCGGCATCCTGAATGGCTGGACCTTCGGCGGCGGGGTGCAGGCCCAGAGCGACAGCTATGTCCGCGCCGGCGTCCTGACGGCCAGCCAGGGCGGTTACACGGTGTGGAATGCGATGGCCGGCTACCGCTTCAACCCGACCTGGTCGCTGCAGGCCAACCTCAACAACGTGTTCGACAAGGTGTATTACGCCAAGTACGGCCCGTCCGGCATCGGTAATTACTATGGTGATCCGCGCAACGTGCTGGTGTCGCTGCGCGCCAGGTTCTGATGCAGTCTTGCGGGTTCAGCTGCCGCGGCCGTAGACGATGCCGTCGCCCTGCGCGCGGTACAGGTTGCCCATCGGATCGCGCGGCGCTTCCTCGCGCTGCTGGCGCGGCACCTGCAGCACCGCGACCCGGTCGGCCAGCGCCGGCGCCAGTTTTTCGACGGCCACGTCGAGCGTTGCCATCAGGCCGACCTTGATGTCGCGCGTGGGCGTCTGCGCCGCCTGCAGGATCGCCGCCGCGACCCGGTGCGGATCGAGCTGGGGCGAGGGCAGCTTGGGCTGGCGGTCGAGGTAGTTGCGGGCGTGTTCGGGCAGTGGCGTGTTGACGGCGGTCGGCTCCACCAGCGTGATCGAGACCGGCGCGTCATCCAGCTGCTCGACCTCGATGCGCAGGGCATCCGTGAAACCCTTCACCGCGTGCTTGCTGGCCGAGTACATGCCCTGCAGCGGAATCGCCACTTCGCTGGCCTCGCTGCCGACGTTGACCAGGGCCCCGCCGTGGCGGCGCAGATGGGGCAGGGCCACCAGCGAACCGTGCACCATCCCCCAGAAATTGATGTCGAACAGGCGCCGGCTGTCGGCATCCGCGACTTCGTCCAGCTTGCCGTAGATGGTGGCGCCGGCCACGTTGGCCCAGGTGTCGATGCGGCCGAAGGTGGCGATCGCCGCATCGGCGATGCGCTGTACCTGGTCGCGCTCGGCGACGTCGGCCACGACGTGGACCGCTTCATGCCCCTGCTGCTGGAGCATCGCGACAATCGCTTCCAGCACATCCCCGCTGCGCGCCGCCAGCACGACCCTGGCCCCGGCCCGCGCCGCATCCTGGGCGGTGGCCAGCCCGATCCCGCTGGACGCGCCGGTAATCACGATGACCTGCTGGTTGAGAGGCTTGAGGGAAGGCGACATCGGGAACTCCGGCGGGTAGTGGAACACCAACATAGCAGGAACCCAAGTCAAGCAGCGCCCGACAGCCAGCTGCGCAACATCAAACCGGGGTCAGAGCCCGGTTTTTGGAAATGGAGTTTCGGAAAGATATAGCGTTGCGGCTGAACACCGGTAACTTCGGGGTCAGAGCACAAGACCTGTCACTTCGGGGTCAGAGCACAAGGTCGGGAAATAGCGCCTGGTTAAAAAACAGCGAGGCCACCTTGGTCTGGCCCCCGGAGGGAGACAAAGGTGGCCGCGTTTTGCGTCGAAATCAATTGATTAGCGCAGTGCTCTGACCCCGAACTTGTGCTCTGACCCCGAATTTGCCCGAACCGGGTAATCAGACCAGGCCGGCCAGGCGCGCATTGCGTTCGCGCTCGAGCTTGGTGATGTAGCGTTGCACTGCGGCCATGCCGCCGCGCGAGATGTCGACGAACTGGCAGCCCAGGCGGCGGCTGGTCTTGTCGTTCAGCAGCTTCATGTCGAGCGAGTTGCGGATCTGCAGCGAGGTCGTGACCGGGCCGACGTCCGGCACCTCGATGCGGCAGTTGGCGAAGGTCTCGCCGATCGTCGTGCCGAGCTGGTGCTTGTTGTCGAGGAGGGCGATGCCGCCGCAGCTGATGTCGGCCAGCGCGAAGCTGGCAGTGCCGCCGCCGCGCGCCGCCGGCAGCGGGATGGTGACGATCACCGGGGTGCTGACCGGCGTCGGCATGCGGTAGAACTCGCGCCGCTGCAGGCGGATCAGGGTGGCGGGCAGGTCGGCGGCGAGGGCGACGCCGCCTTCGAAGCGGGTCTCGCGCAGGTTTTGCAGGCTGAACAGGATGCGGATCTTGTCGAGCGAGGTTTCGCACATCACCTTGGTGGCGGCGACGATGCGCGCGTTCTGCTCCTGGCTGACCGAGCGGTCGAGGACCACGCTGCCGCTGTCGGCATCCACCGCCAGCAGCGAGGTGACGCAGACATCGGCCTCGCCCTTGACCAGCAGCCGGATCAGCTGCTTCTTTTCCGAGATCTGGCGCAGCAACGCGACGATCTCCCTGCGCGACTCGACTTCATAGTCGTGCCAGCTTTCTAGTTCAGCTTCAGTGATTGCTTGCATCAGTTCCGACCGGGGATTGGGGTGGGAGGAGCCGCGCGGCATCAAGAGCGGAAGGCATTTCCGCGCCCTTGACTTGCGCTGACTCAACATAATATAGCCAGGCCAAAAGTTCGGCAATGGCCCGATACAGGCCCGGCGGAATCTGGCGGTCGAGATCCACCTCCATCAGCAGGGCCACGAGTTCCTTCGATTCGTGCACGAACACGCCGGCATCCTTGGCCCGGCCGATGATCTGCTCGGCCACCAGGCCCTGGCCCTTGGCCACGACCTTCGGCGCGGGATCGCCGGCGCCATAGGCCAGCGCCACCGCGCTCTGGCGCCGCGCCGCCGTCTTCTTATCCATCGGCCTGTCCATCGTCAGCAGCTGCAGGCGTGGACGCCGGCCGTGCCGCCTGGATCGCCAGCGTCGACAGCGGCGTGCCGGCCGCATCCAGCGCCTCTTCCAGGCGCGCGCGCTGGGCCTGCATGCGCTGTCCCGCCTCCTCGCTGGCGGCATCGAGCTGGATGTGCAGCTGGCCGCCGGACAGCACCACACGCGCCGCCACCTCGCCCAGCAGCCCGAAACGCAGCGTCAGCCGGCTCTGCCAGGTGGCGGGGCCATCCTCGTCACTGCCCTCGGCGGAACCGCCTTGTGGAGCGTCGCGCTCGACTTCCCAGCGCATCTCCTGGCCCGGCGCCAGCTGTCCCTGCCAGGCCACGCGCGCCTGCTCGTGCGCGCTCAGCTGCAGGTTGATGAACTGGGCGGTGGCCGGATCGAGCGGGGAGCCCATCCGCCCCTGGCCCTGCGGTTCCTGGGCCAGCTCGCCGATGGCGCGTGCGCCCTGGGCCCATTCGGCCACGTGCGATTCGTAGAACAGGCCGCTCTTGCCCATGCCTTCCTGCAGGGCTGCGGCGATGCGGCCGGCGTCCAGGCTGGGCGCGCCCAGCAGCGGCGTGCGGCCGATGGCGGCGGTGGCGCCCGCATCCGCCTTCTGGGCGGCGGCGATGACGTCGCCCAGGACCTTGCCGGCGCTGCTGATCGAAGTGTTCGCATCCGTCGTCGCGCCGGCACCGAGTGCGGCCACGCTCCTGGTCTGGGCCAGCAGCGCCGAGGTGCGCACCAGCGCGGCGGCATCCTTGCCTTCCAGGTAAGCGAGCGGCGCGGCAGCGGCGCCTTCACCCGGCGCTGGGCCGGCCTCGGCAAACGCGGGTGCGCCGCTGCCGACCTGGAAGGTCGGGCGCGGCGTCAGGGCGACCAGGGTCAGTCCGACCTGGGCGCCGACCTGGGCGTTGCCAGGCAGCGGCATGCGCGCCGCCATCTCGTTGACGCGCACGATGAAGGAACCGTCGGGGAGTTTCGACAAGACCTCGGCCTGCATCGACTGGCCGAGCATGCCGGCGAAGGCGCGCTGGAAGGCTTGCTGGCGCGGATCGGCGACCGGGACGATGGCCGCCGCGCGCGCGACCTGGGACAAGGGCAGGGAGTCGCGCGGCAGCATCGGTCAGCTAAAAACGGGGGAGCGCGGAATCAGACGCCGTAGGCGCGCGCGATGCGGCGTTCGGTGCCCTTGTTGTTGATCATGGCCGACAGCTTGGCCATCCACGGCTGGGTCAGGTCGCGGATCTTGCGGTCGGCGGCCATCATGCGGCGGATCGCGTCGACCTTGCGGGTGCGCTCCTGGCCGGCCAGCGGCTGGCCGTCGCCGCTCGCCTTCAGCTGGCGCACGCAGGCGGCGCTCTGCTGTTCGAGCTGGGCCAGGCGCTCCCAGTCGCTGGCGGCGGCGGCGGCCAGCATCTGGTCGGAAATGCCGACCATGGCTTCGTACAGCGCGACGACTTCTTCGCCCTTCATCATGATCGCGCTGCCCATCAGGCACTCACCAGGGTCGCGGCCTTCGGCATCGGCGACGGCGCCGCCGGGACCGGCTGGCCTTCCTTGCCGTCGATGGCGACCCAGGCGCCGCGCAGGTCGGCCAGCAGGCGGTGGACTTCCTCGACCATGCCGACTTCGTTCTTGAGGTTGGCTTCCAGCAGACGGCGCGTCATGTAGTCGTACAGGGCGTCGAGGTTGTCGGCGATCTCGCCGCCGGCGCTCTTGTCGAGCGAGGCGCGCAAGCCATTGTCGATGATCGTGATGGCCTTCGAGATCGCCGAACCCTTGGCCGCGATATTCCCGGCGGCCATGTTGTGCTTCGCACCGAGCAGGGCCGCCAGTGCGCCGTCGTACAGCATGATGATCAGCTTGAGCGGCGAGGCCGACGCGATGCCGGTTTCGAGTCCCACGTTGGCGTAGGCGTTCACGCCGCGTTTCATGGTTCCAAACATCTTTGTTTCTCCAATAAATCCAGGTATTAGCTGCTCGAGTTGGCGGCGATGGCCGCGAGCTGCTGGGTCAGGTAGTTCTGCGTGCTTTGCATCGACGACAGCATGGTGTCGAGTGCGGTGAACTGGGCGCGGTAGCGCGCTTCGATCGCGGTCAGGCGCTCGCTGAACTTGTCGCGCTGGTCGGCAACCGACTTGATGCTCACGTTCAGGCCGTCGGTCTTGCTGTTCAGGATGCTGCCGGTGCCGGTGAAGCTGGCCGACAGATTGGTCAGCTGGTAGGCGTAGCCTTGCGAGAAGGTCACCGTGCCGCGGTCTCCGGTCACGCCGCTCTTGATGGTCAGCTGGATGCCTTCGGCGGCAGAGCCGCCGGCCGCGGTCAGGACCTGGCCGTTGCCGCTCGCGGCCACGCCGCCGATGGTGCCTTCGACATCGCTGCCCTTGGTGGCACTGGCGCCGCCGAAGATATCGCCCACCGCGGTGCCGGTGACGCCGGCGATCGAGATGTTCGACATGTCGCCATACTTGCTCGATGCCAGCGACAGCTTGCCGTCGCTGCCCACGGTCGCCTCGACCGCGTCGCCGGCACCCGCGAAGGTGCTGTTGCCGTTGATCGCGGCGCGCAGCACGGCGGCCAGCTGGGTGTTGTCATAGGTCCCGGCCGGGATCGCGATGTTCTGCACCTTGGACTCGGTGGCCGGGTCGGTCTGGTTCAGGGTGACCGTCCAGGTGGTGTTGGCGGCGATCTTGGTGGAACCGCTCAGGGCGTTTGCGCCCGTCAGCTTGCCCTGGGTCGCCATCTTGCTGATGTTGACCGCGTATTCGCCGGGCTTGGTGGCGGCGGTCGACTTGTCGAAGCTGATGCCGCCGTCGCTGGCCGAGCCCATCGCCGCGAACAGGCCGCCGATGTCGCTGAAATTGTTGGTGATTGCCGTGTTCAGCTTGGTGGAGTCCACCGCCAGGCTGCCGTCTTTCTGGAACGAGATGCCGACCTGGCTCAGGTTGGTCAGCTTGCCGCCCAGGCCTTCGACCGAGGCGCCGAGCTGGCGCCGCAATTGCGACTGGATCGAGCGCACCGAGGAATCGCCCTGCAGCGCGGCGCCGGTCTTGGTGTCGGCGTTGTAGCTGGTCAGGCCGGCGATGGTCGAGTTCAGCGTGTTGTAGGCCTTGACGAAGGCATTGATCGAGTTCGTCACCGTGCTGGTGTCCTTGGACACGGTCAGGGTGCTGCTGCCGAGCGCACTCACGTCCAGGCTGACGCCCTGGATCGCATCGGTTACCGTGGCGCTGTTGCCGGTGACCTCGATGCCGTTCATGGTCAGCTTGGTGTTCTGGGCGCCGCTGGTCTGGGTCAGTCCCTGGACGCCGCCCGGATCGTAGCCCATCAGGCTGGCGATGGCGGGGTCGGGCGGCTGGCCGTCGACGCCGTCGACGCCGATCTTCATCGCCGACTTTTCACCCGTCTTGTTGGAAGTGACGACCAGGTGATAAGGATTGTCGCCGCCGTCCGAGACGATGGTCGCGGTGACGCCCATGTTCGCCTTGTTGATGGCATCGCGGATGCCCTGCAGCGACTGGTCCTTGGCGTCCAGCGTCACGGTACCCATGTTCTGCGCGCCGTCCTGGCTGAAACCCGCGCCGATGTAGCTGCCGTTGCTGCCCGCCGTGAGGCCGGCCGCCGCCGGGTTGTTACCGGCGACGACGATCTGGCTGCCGTCGCTCGAGCTGAGGGTGATGCCGGCGGTCGCTGTGGTGGACGAACCCTTGTTGGCGCCGCCCGGCTGCACGCCGATGCCGCCGGTGACCTCGCCGCTCACGGCTTCGGTAACACTGATGTTGGAACCGTCGGCGGCCAGGAACTGCAGGTCGCCGTTGGCGGCCGAACCGGTGACGGTGATGTTGGCGGCGGCCAGCGCGTTCTTGGTTGCGGTTTCGCCCAGCGCCGTGTCAAGCGTGGCGGCACTGACGCTTTCGCCGCCGGCGGCCGCGGCCAGGTCGACGCCGCCCACGCTCAGCTTGTAGCTGCCGCCATTCGGCACGACGACGTCGCCGAAGGTCTTGAACAGGTCGGCCGCGGTGGTGGTGGTGCCGGCCTTGGCCACCACGCCGGTAACGTCGCTTTCGTCATTGATGACGGCAGCCAGGTCGCGCGCGCTGCGGGTGGTGCCGTTGGTGGAGATCGCGGTGCCGTTGATGGTGAGCGAGCCGCCGGCGATGCCGGAAGCGGCCACGCCCAGGCCGAGCGCGCTGCCGGCGCTGCCGAAGGTACCGCCCTTGACGCTGCCGAACTGGAAGCTCAGCGTGGTCTTGGCGCCGGCGCCGATCATGGCGCTGGTGCTGGCCTTGCCGCCGCTGACCAGGCTCTGCGCCTGTGCCAGCTGGGTTACATTCACCTTGTAGGTGCCAGGCACCGCACCGGTGCTGGTGCTGGCGGTCAGGACGTCCTTGTTGCTGGAAGCCGTGGAAAGGGCGCTGAAGGTGGACGTCGAATTCAGGGACGTGAGCGCGCCCTGGAAGGTGGCGACGGCCGTGCTGACCTTGCCGTAGGCCGCCAGCTTGTTCTGATAGGCAGCGGTCTTGGCGTCGTAGTTATTGAGCGGCGCCGACTCGGCCGCCATCAAGCTTTTGACGAGACTGTCGACATCCAGGCCGGAGCCAATACCAGATGAGCTGATTCCCACGTGTTTCTCCTGTGAATGCGTTACTGTAAGTCATTAACGACAGAAGCAATTCGTACTTGAGAGCAGGAAATCCCGCTTAATTCAACTAAAACGGCTGAGCACGGGCAGGCGGGGGCGCGCACAAGGCGCGAAAGAGGAAAGGAGGATGTAGAAAAAAGCCGCCGCCGCCAGGACGGCGACGGCGCATGCAGTGCAGCTCAGGCAGTGTGGTCGATCAGCACGCCGCGCGTCTTGTCGATCGACTTGGCGATTTCCAGCGCCACTTTCGAGGGCATCTGGCGCAGCACTTCCTTGGTGTCGAGGTCGATTACCTTGACCACGATGCCCTTGGTATCCTCGTCGATCGAGAATTCCAGTCCCTGCGCCGCGCCCAGCGGGGAGCCGTTGATCTTGTCGACGGCTTCCGTCAGGTCCTTGCGCGATGGATCGGCCGAGGCCGCGGCCGGCGTCGCGCCGTTCACGGCAAGCACGCCGTCCTTCTGTCCGATCGCCTGGGGCTGTCGCTCTTCGGCCTTCATCACGATGTTGGCACCGGTAGGTTGGATGTTCATGTCGAACTCCCTTCGAATCTATTTAGCAAAAAATCCCCGGCTGAATTTCTTCAGCCGGGGAATCGGTCACAGCGCTAAATAACTACTGGTTCAGCGATTAGCCACGCAGCAGGGACATCACGCCGTTCGGCAGCGAGTTGGCCTGGGCCAGCATCGAGGTACCAGCCTGCTGCAGGATCTGGCCGCGGGTCATGTTCGCGGTTTCCGAAGCGAAGTCGGTGTCGGTGATACGGCTCTTCGATGCCGACAGGTTCTCGGTGGTCGATTGCAGGTTCGAGATAGCCGAGCTGAAGCGCGACTGCAGTGCGCCGAGCTGGGCGCGCTCGCCGTTGACCGATGCCAGGGCCGCGTCGGCGGTCTTGATCGCGTTCTGGGCGCCTTCGAACGAGCTGATGTCGATGTTGGCGACCGATTTCAGGGTCGAGGCGCCGCTGTTGGTGCCGCCCAGCGAGAAGCCGGATTCCTTGTTGGTGGTTTCGACAACCGAGAAGCTCTTGTCCGAGTCCATCGTCACGTTGCCGTTGGCGATGCCGGATTCGCCGCCAGCCAGGGCAGTCGCGGTATTCGCGGTGCCGTCTGCCTTGTAGCTGCCGATGCTGATCGATGCGCCGGTGGTGGCGTCGTTGTTGTTCTTGACCGAGATGTCGGCGCCGTTCGCATTGGTCAGCTTGACGCCGCCATCTGCGTACTGGGCGGTCACGCCAGTTTTCGCGGTCTGGGCGTTGAATGCGCTGATCGCTGCGGCGAAGTCGTCCGCCTTGTCGCCAGTGCCACCGACGGAGAACGACACGGTCACTGCGGTACCGTTGTCCGACTTGACGTCCAGCGAGTAGGCGCCGCCGCCGCTTTTCAGCACGGCATCGGTTTTCGCGCTGGCGGTCACGCCGGTGGCCGCGGTCTGGTCATTGATCTTGGCTGCGATCGTCTTGGCGGTATCGGTCGCGCCGCTGGTGATTTTCGCGCTGCCCATGGAACCCGAGATGGTGGTTTCAGCGGCGGCCTTGGCACCGGTGAGGCCATCGTTGGTCACGACTGCCGCGCCACCCTTGACCTGGTTGTTGCCGTAGGTCGTGGTGGTGAAGTTCGAGCCGGTCATCGAGATCAGCTGGCCTGCATTGGCGCCGACCTGGAAGTTGGCGGTGCCCATCGAGCCGTCCAGCAGCTTGGTGCCGTTGAATTCGGTGGTGTTGGTGATGCGGTTCAGTTCCGAGGTCAGCTGGGTGACTTCGGTCTGCAGGGCTTTGCGGTCGCTGGCCGAGTTCGAAGAGTTCGACGACTGGACGGCCAGTTCACGGACACGTTGCAGGATGTCGCCCGAGCTCGACAGGGCGCCTTCAGCGGTTTGCGCCATCGACACGCCGTCATTCGCGTTGCGGGTCGCCTGGGTCATGCCCTTGATCTGCGAGTTCATGCGATCCGAGATCGCGAGGCCGGCAGCGTCGTCCTTGGCGCTGTTGATGCGCAGGCCCGACGACAGGCGCTGGATCGAGGTGTTCAGCGAGGTTTGCGAGCTCGACAGGTTACGCTGTGCGTTCAGGGATGCAACGTTGGTATTGATTACGGATGCCATGGTGTTTCTCCAGACTGGGTCTTACGGGGTGTGGCAACGTGCCACTTGTGTCGCTTTGGTCTGTCACGCTGTTCCGTGACACTCAAACCGCTGCTGTTGATGCAGGTAACGTACTGCCTGCGGAAAACTTTATGGTTGAAGGTAAAAAAATTTTCGACGGGCAATGTTTTTGTTAATTAGGTGCTTGCCTTGGCGGCGTGGTTTTGATGAACTTTAGGGCTAAATAAATTATTTTTCTGCGAACTGGGTTCACGAAGTTGCTACAAAACGTCGTCCCTGCGAAGGCAGGGGCGACGAGGTCACGAGGCGCGGCGAGCTTGCTATTCCGCCACCACCACCCGGTTCTTGCCACTCTGCTTGGCCTGGTACATCGCCCGGTCCGCCCGCGTCATCAAACTGGCCTGGTCTTCGTTCTGGTGGCGCAGCGCCACGCCGCAGGAAAAGGTGATCAGCATTTTCTCGTTGTCGTGCAAGAAGAAATGCCGGGTCAGTTCGCGCTGCACCCGCACCATCGCGCTGGAGGCGGCGTCCACCGTGGTTTCCGGCAGCAGGATCAGGAATTCCTCGCCGCCGAAGCGGGCGATCACGTCCATCGAGCGCAGCGTGTCCTTGACCACCTTCACCAGGTGGCGCAGCGCGTTGTCGCCCACCAGGTGGCCATAGGTGTCGTTCAGGCGCTTGAAATTGTCGAGATCGAGCAGGGCGACGCACAGCGGCGTGCCGCGGCGGTCGGCGCGTGCGCTTTCGCGTTCGAAGACGTCGTCCAGGCCGCGCCGGTTGAGGCTGCCGGTGAGCTGGTCTTCACGCACCAGCTCGCTCATGTGCTGCAGCTTGCCTTCCAGGTCGCGGATGCGGTTCTCGGCATCCTGCACTTCCTGGTGGGCGGCCAGCATGCGGTCGCGCGCGGCCAGCGCCTCGGCCTGCACGTTGCGGGTTTCGCTCAGCACCGCTTCCAGCACCTCGTTGAGTTCCTCGATGTTGGCGGCGTGGCGGATGCGTTCCGAGAAGCCGCCGATCTTTTCCTGGAAGTCGCCGGTCGAGGCCGCCACCGAGCCGAGGCGGTCGATGAAGGTCATCATCATGGTCTTGACGGTGGCACGCACGTCGGCGATGCCATGCTTGAGCTGGCCCTGCTTGAAGATCACGTCCTTCAGGCTGCGCGTGGCGTCTTCCAGCGCGCGGGCGTCGAGCGGACCGGCGATCAGGTCTTGGACGGCGGCGATCTGGCCGCGCATCCAGCTGTCGTCGTCCAGCAGTTCGCTGACGTTTTCCAGCAGCAGCTTGAACAGGCGCAGCAGCAATTCCTGCTGCTCGCCCATGTCGCCGCTCTTCAGCTCGATCTGGTAGCACAAGTCCTTCAGGCGCACCGCGATCTCTTGCAGCGCCTCCTCGTTGTGCGCGCCCTTGACCGCCACGCCCAGCGATTCGGCTTCGGCGGCCAGCGCCGGCGCGCCGGCCAGCAACGAAGCCACTGCGAAACTCAGGGTGCGGCCCAGCAGTTCGCGCAGCAGCTTCGCTTCCGCATCCTCGACGCCCAGCGCCAGCACCGGGTGGGTGTGGCGGCGCAGGTGTTTTTCGGCCAGTTGCGACAGCGTGCGCGCATAGGCATCCCAGTCGCGCGTCTTGACCGCGCGGTTCAGGCGCAGGCCGAGTTCGCTCAGCTCGCCGGGCGTCTCGGCGATGCGGGTGGCAAAGCCGGACAGCACCTGTTCCGCCCCGGGATCCGGCTGCGGCGGCACTGGCGCAGGCAGGGGAATGCCGGCGATTTCGTTATAGATGTCGCGGTAGGCGTCGGGCGTCGGTGCGATGCGGCGCGTGGCGAGGCGGCGGAAGGCTTCGCGTGCAATGTCGGCAGGGTTAGCGGCCGGACTGGCGGCAGGATTGGCGGGCGGGCTGGAATTGGACATGGAGCGTTGCTACAAGGAATAATTGCATTGAATAATTATTCCGCCATGTTAAACGGGTTCCGGCCTTTTGATCAGTAGAAAAGGTGCAGGATGACCACTCTGTCTTTACGACTGTCTTAAGTGTCCAACATCCACCAGCGACATTCAATCCACGAGCTGGTTGCGAATCGCGTAATGGGTCAGCTCGGCGCTGGTCTTGAGCTTCATCTTGGCCAGCAGGCGCGCGCGGTATTCGCTGATGGTCTTGACCGAGAGCGAGAGCTCCTGGGCGATTTCGGTGACGGTCTTGCCCGAGGCGATCATGGTCAGGGTCTGGTATTCGCGGTCGGACAGGGTGTCGTGCACCGGCTTCTCGTGGTCTTCGCCGATCTGGGCTGCCAGCGCCTGGGCCAGCTGGGCGCTGACGTAGCGCTGGCCGGCCGCCACCTGGCGGATCGCGGTGACCAGCTCACGCGGCGCGCTCTGCTTGGTGAGATAGCCGGCCGCGCCCGCCTTGAGCGAGCGGATCGCGTACTGGTCTTCGCGGTGCATCGACAGCATCAGCACCGCCAGCTCCGGCTTGTCGCTCTTGATCTGCTTGAGCACCTCGATGCCGTTGCGGTCGGGCAGGGAGATATCGAGCAGCAGGACGTTGCAGCGCGACTTGCGGAACAGCTTGATGGCGTCCAGGCCGTTCTCGGCTTCGCCGGCGACGACGATGTCGCGCTGTTCGGCGAGGATCTGTTTCAGGCCTTCGCGCACGATGGCGTGGTCGTCGGCAATAAAGACGCGGATGCTTGCTTTTTCACTCATGCTTCGGTGGATTCCGTGTTCCTGGCAGG
>Ga0308168_1001453_pt1 | contig 21662 bp, 18 predicted proteins | sample PhyCR2_FD_202133 | JGI IMG/M metagenome (GOLD analysis project Ga0308168, IMG submission 202133) | Phyllosphere microbial communities from UC Gill Tract Community Farm, Albany, California, United States - DLSLRC.R2 | ecosystem: Host-associated > Plants > Phyllosphere > Unclassified | place: USA...
CGTGAAGTGGCCTATAGCGACGAACGCATTGCATCGGTGACGCCGTTCACCAACAACGGCGAGTTGATGAGCTTCCCACGCAGCCAGATTTGCCACGACATGCCCAGCGCCAAGGCGCAGGCCGAACTGGATGAATTGGCCCGCCAAGTCGCCAGCCCGCCGGTGGAAATCGAGACGGGCTGCGGCTTTTGCCTGTACATCAAGCGGGCGGCACTCGATGAGGTGGGCTACCTCGATGAGGTGCACCTGGCCCGCGGCTATGGTGAAGAAACCGATTGGTGCCTGCGCGCCCGCAGCCACGGTTGGCGCCATATGGGCGCGCCCAATGTGTTTGTGGCGCACCAGGGCGGCATTTCGTTCGGGGCCGAGAAGGTACTGCGTGTGGCAATGAACAACGCCACATTGCGCAAACGCTACCCCGAAGCATCGGCGCGCTATAAAGCATTTTGCCTGCGCGACCCCATCAAACCTGCACGCCAGGCCCTGCAGCAGGCTCGCCTTGAGCACTTGACGCGTAAGCCGGTAAATCAGCGGAATGCCTGCTGGCAACCGGGTACTGACCATACGCTCCGCATTCAAGATGGCTCTGAGGCAGAAGCGGGCTTCAGTTTGAGTTATCGCCAGAGCAGCCACAGCACCTGGGTGTTGTTGACCGCTCCATTAAACCCTCTACCGCTGAATCTTGAATTCGAGCTGCCGAACGATTTCACCCATTTGGTCGAGTGCCTGCGCAATCTACCATTGGAGGCAATCGTGTATGAGCACTTGGCGCGGTGCCCGGTGGGCTTATGTGATCTGTTGGCAGTGCTGAACATTCCGTACAGCATCCAGTGCCGTGATGACCGGTTGCTCGATCAACAAGGCGACTACGACTGGCAACGGTTTGCCCGCGAGGCTGCAAGTGTCATGGTGCCGTGGCCGGGGCTGAAGCCCATTTATAGCGATGCGTTGCCTGGCGCCAAGCTAATGGTGGAGGCAACACCGGTTGATAACGAGGCTCCAACGCATGCGCCGCATTCGCTGATGATCGGTGACAGCCTGCGCGATCAGGGAACTGCCCATGCCTGGCTGGATGCCGCTCGTCACATCAGCCAGGCCGGGCTACCCATCCGTTTGCTTGCGCACGCCGATAGCCCTTGGCTGAATCAGTTGCAGGCCACCGGGAGAGTCCAGCTTTTACCAGAAGTGGAAGGGTTCAGTCTGGCGGAGCGTGCCCAAGCCGCTGGCTGTGATGGCGTACTGAGCTTAACCAAGGATTCTGGCCGTGCCTGGATGGCGCATGGCTTGGCGACCCAACTGGGCGTACCACTGTTTGCCGGCCCTACCCCGCTGAGAAGCGACAGAGGGACAATCGACCTTATCAATTTGCCTTTGACCTTGAGCCTGGCCCAATGACCGAACATGTTATGGAACAACCGCAGACGGAAGTGTCCGCCATTCAACCTCACTTCAGCGGGGCCATACTCGGTCTTCAAGGCGATGTACTGCATGGTTGGGCGATGGACAATACGCAGCAAGAACAGCGTCCGATCGTCGAGATATTCATTGACGGCGCAAGCGTGGCACTGGTGCGGGCTGACCAATATGAGCCGAGTGCGCCGGCAGGCGACCAGTACCACGGTTTTGCAGTGCAGCTACGCCAACGCTGGCTTGATGAGGCACGGTTGATTACCGCTCAAATTGCTAACCAAACTTTCGTGTTGGAAGGACAACTCTCGCTGCCGGTCCCGCCTAGTGAGGACAGCGCAGGTATCGCGTCCCAGGTTTGGCACACGGGCGGTCTGCGTGTGGCTGGCTGGTGCTGGGATCCGAAATCTCCCAATAGATATGTTGAAGTGACGGTGCGAGAAGGCGATCAAGTGGTTAGTAAGGCCGCTTGTAATGAGCACAATCAAGCCTTGGCCTATCGGATGTCCAGCAAACACGGCTTCTCAATTGATCTGCCCTGGGAATTGGCCGATGGAAGGCTGCACGTACTAGAAATCGTAAATGATCTTGGCCAAGTGCTTGTAGGTAGCCCCATTCGCCTATGCTGTCGCCCAGAGGGTTTAGAAGGACTGCTCCGGCAACTGGATACGGCACATGATAATGCAACCCTGACTCTGCTTACTCAAGTTGCAAAGGAACAAACGTTGCGCCTTCCCAAAAGCGCTGGGTGGCAGCACTATCCGCAGTGGTTTGAGGCGTTTCAGCGCTTGGATAGCGAAACGACGCCGGAGCTTCGAGGCACGCTAGGGCTATTGGTGTTAACTGATGGCAATAATACACTCGAGCAAATAAGCGTTGATAGCCTTGGGCACTACCGCTCCGACGTTCACAAAGTGGCCACTAGTGCGCCTGACGATCTTTTGCCAGCCTTAGTGCAGTTGCTTGAAGACGGGTGTGATCGCATCTTGCCGATAATGGCAGGTGATCGTCTGGCGCCGTTTGCGTTGGCGCAGTTGAGCGCTTTGCTTGACGATGGCAGCGCATGGGCGTATTCGGATTGCGATCGTGATGGCCCTCAAGGTGAACGCAGCCTGCCGTGGCTGAAACCGGTGTGGGACATGGACCTGTTCATCGGCGCTGACATATTTTCTCCCGGAGCAATATACAGTGCCCGCATCATCAGACAAGCAATGATATTGCTCAAGGCCGACGGAGAGCGGAGCATAGTAAACTGGCACGATCTCACGGCCGGAGTTGCTTTAGCCACAGAAAACTCTAATGCGCAGGTCACACATCTGCCTCGAGTGCTTTACCACCGTGCTTTCCATGCAACGGCAAGCCCCGAACAGCCTGAGCCGTGCCCTAAACGGGCAAAAGCTATTGGATGGCTGTGTCAACAGATTGCGCCTGGCGCCACGATCAGCCAAGTGGCAGGCTACCCAGCGCTTTGCAGGGCGCACTGGCCGTTGCCAACGAAACTGCCACGCGTGAGTCTTATCGTGCCAACTAGGGATCAGTACAAGCTACTGCACGCCTGTATTGAGGGATTGTTGAAAGGCACTGACTACCCCAATCTTGAAATCATCGTGGTCGATAACCAGTCAAGTGATCCGCTTACTCTAGCCTATCTCGCTGAACTAAGCACCCGCGGTGTCAAGGTGCTACCTCATCCTTACCCTTTCAATTATTCGACTATCAATAACCGCGCAGCGGGTATTGCCACCGGCGAACTGATTGGCTTGGTGAACAATGATATTGAAGTGATCGAGCGCGACTGGTTGAAAGAACTGGTCGCGCAGGTGATGAGGCCCGGAGTAGGAGCAGCGGGTGCAAAACTTTTGTGGCCGAATAGCATGGTTCAGCACGGAGGCGTCATTGTTGGAGTCAACGGCCTCGCTGCTCACTGCGGTAATACATATGAAGATCGAGACCCTGGCTACTTGGGCAGGAACCAATTAGCCCTACAACAAAGTGCGGTAACTGCAGCTTGCTTGGTAGTCCACAAGCACATTTTCGAACAAATCAATGGTTTGGACGAAATAGCTTTCCCTGTGGCATTTAACGATGTTGACATGTGCCTGAAAGTAAGGGCCGTAGGATATCGAATATTGTGGACCCCCTTTGCCAAACTTATCCATGCTGAGTCAGCCAGCAGAGGCAAAGATTCGAATAACGAAAAGCAGTCGAGAGCCAAGCGCGAGCAGATTGGTTTTATGAACAAATGGTCCTTGACTGGCGAAGTAGATGATTGTTACCACCCTGGATTAAGCCATGACTACCTGAGCGGTCCTTATGGCGGCCTTGCTATCCCCCCCCAACCCATGCACTCAAGGTTCCACAGAGGGATAGAAAAGAAGGACCAAATAGTATCGTAACTTTCACGCGCGCTGAAACACTTAATTCTCAGCACGTCCACCTTTAATGCTCGGATGCAGTTATGCCGATTGAATCAACCAAAAAGCTCCAAATTGTCGGCCACTTCGACTATGTCGATGGAGGCTTCGCGTACGGATGGGCTGTGGATCCTGGAAATCCGCTTGAGCGAGTAGCTGTAGAAATACTCTGCAACGGCAACGTCGTAGGTCGTGGTACAGCAGATGGATACAGACAGGACCTAGAAGAAGCCGGGGTTGGGGATGGCTACCATCTATTCCAAATAAAACTGTCATACGAGCTATTCAATGGCGAAACCCATACACTTCAAGCACGAAATACTACCAATAACGTGCTGATTACTGGTTCCAACCTTATCTTGCCCCCTCAACCTGCCCAAGTCCTATATCCGGTGATATCACGGACTGAGGGTGAGGACTTCGTTTCGGAGCTGTACCGAGCAGCAACTAGCAAATCGAATAAGTTAGCAAAAACAAAGATAATGCAAGCTTATCGCATTGCAAGTCTTCTTCAAGAAACGGGCGAATACGATGATGCCCGATACGCGTGGGAAGCTTTGAGCAAAGTGCTCGGCGAAAACGCATTCTGCATCTGCAAATTAGCTGAAAGTTATCTTCTGCAGGGAAACACAACTGTTGCTCTCGATCTATATCAGCGAGCCGCAGGGCTGAATTTCGCTTTCAGTTGGTCGCACTTGGGCATGAGCATTTGCCAAAGACTTCTCAGTGATTACACTGCCGCAGAAGAATCTTTAGCCTTTGCAGAGGCACTCCCTAAAGTTGGAAATATAGCGGTGGGTCTGCATGCAGCACGCTTGGAACTGTTACCACACAGGGTAGAGCGACTGATCGCCAGACAGGACCATATTAAAGCCATAGACTTACTACTCCAAGTGCTAGCTTCTGATCCAACCAATGCGTACGCAAGCTTGCAGGTGAATGATTTAATTGCCGCTGAAATCCAACACACCGGCAGCAAGAGCACTGAGTCAGCATTGGTAGCCCATAGACGGTCAACCCGAAGACTGGAAAAAGCCATTGAAGCGGCCCACGTCAACACAAACATTAAACGTGAAATCAGCAATGAAGCGGACAAGCACAATGCCTAATACACTCGACCTTGATTCCCTTGAAGAGCGGCGAGCGCGCCTAGGCGCGATAGGCGCGCTAGATTTCCTAATTGATTATCAAAGAAGAAAACAAAGCGGCACATCGTATCCAATTAATTACATCCCGTTTAAGTGCAAGACTGTACCTGTAGATAAAGATTTAAGTAGATTCAAAAACATACCTAGAAATTTTCCAGTTGCTCGGCCGCTTCCTCCAATTGAAGGCCTTGCTAATGATTACACGCACCTCATCACAAATGTTGACAACGATCCAGCCGGAAGCGAAGTCAAGATCTCAGTGATAATATTGACCTACAACAGAATCGAGCCCTTAAGAAGGACTTTGGCAGGGCTAGCTCGGCAAACTTATCCGAAACACCTCATAGAAGTAATCGTGACGGATGATGGCAGCTCGTACGACACAATGGCCGTCATCCGCGAATTTGACGACGTTCTTAACATCAGATATTCATGGCATAAAGACGTTGGTTTTACAGCGGCTGCTGCGAGAAACAATGGTATCCAAATCGCTAGGAACGACCTAATAATACTTCTAGATGTAGACATGTTCCCGTCCAAACATCTAGTTAAAAATTACGCGAAATGGTGGAAGACGCTTGACGACAGCATACTAATTGGGCCGAGGAAGTACATTGACATGAGCAATGTTCATGTGAATGAAATCCTTAGTGATGCCAACCTGGAGGAACGATTTAAAGAGATCGTAACTAACAACAATGTAGCGGGTAAAATCCAAGGATCTCATTCCGTCGATTGGCGACTGGAGATATTCGAACGCACTCAAAATCTTCGTACAGAGTCGCTACCTTTTAGGACGTTTGCTAGTGGGAACGTTGCATTCTCTAAAAAGAATTTTAGCCTAGTTGGCGGCTTTGATGAGCGCTTCATATCTTGGGGCTTCGAAGATACAGAGCTCGGCTATAGGTTCTTCAATGATGGAAAGTACTTCATACCCGTAATGGATGCTTTGGCCTACCATCAGGAGCCAGAGGGAGGCGAAAATGAAACTGACCGCAGCGCCGGCAAAGAAATAAGTGGTGAGCTGTTCAGTACAATATGCCCCTATTATAGGCATTTGAGCAAATTTAAAAAAGATTTCCATTATGTGCCGCGAGTCTCCATTTACATCCCAGCCTATAACTGCGCCGATACTATTTGCGACGCTATACATAGCGCACTGAATCAAACGTATACAGACCTGGAGGTATGCATCTGCGATGACGGATCCACAGATGACACTCCCAAAATATTGGAGCGATATTTTTCTAACAACCCTCGTGTTCGATGGATTCGACAGGAAAACGGAGGTATCGGCAAGGCCTCAAACGCAGCTTTGAGTTTGTGCAGGGGTATTTATGTAGGTCAGCTGGATAGTGATGACTACCTTGCCGAAGACGTAGTGGAAAAGTGTGTAGCGCTTCTCGATAAGAAACCTAATCTAGGATTGGTTTATACCACATACGAGAATGAGTATCCGGATGGCCGCATCGAGCAGGGCTACAACTATCCAGTATTCACACGTGAAAAAATGTTAACAGCGATGATCGCACATCATTTCAGGATGTTCAAAAAGCGCTATTGGCGGCGAACATCTGGCTTCAACGAGCGCATTCGAAATGCTGTTGATTACGACATGTACCTAAAATTATGTGAAGTATCTGAAGCAGAGCATTTGAACGTTGTTGGATATCGTCGCCGACTGCACGGCCAGAATACGTCCGTCGTGAACTACGGCGAACAGATGAAGAATACGGCAGTTGTTGTCAACTCATCAATGCGCAGGCTGGGTATCAACCTCCAGGCAAGTTTAGAGAAAGAAAACGCCTCGCAGCTAGTTTATATCCCTTTGCAGAGTGAAAGTCTGGAGGCACAACAGTGAATAAACACATAATTATTGCAATTCGCTATTCAATACTACAACGTAACAGTGCCGCATGGAGAGCCGCTGAGCAAGGCTTTGAAAAACATGTCGAAAAAATCTTGAGCGACGAAAGGTTGGATATCAGAGAAGAAACTTTTGATAAGATCACTCTCAGCTCAATTTGCTGCCAGAAAGTTTCGGACCCCGAAGTCACTTTTTCGGTTCTCATAATGCTTTCAGATTTGTTACCCAAAGAGCGACTGAGGAATTTACAGGATAAGATCCGCAGTGCCAATGCCACCGCAATAGACTTCAATCTTGTAACCATAGATTCTGGCTCGGGTATAGATCACGACTTCAGAAATATAAATGAAGCAATGAAGTTTGAAATCAACAAGAAGACGCAGAACACGAGCCAGGGGCTACTTGCTACAGTTAGACTAGATGACGATGATGGCCTGAGTGCAAATTTTGTTCAAAAGCTAAGTGAACATATGCATCCAGGTCTCACCGGATACGCAGTATCATTCGCGTACGGGCTTGAAGGCTATTGGAACTCCGAGTCGTGTCAGATTAGTGATATCCGTCACAATTATTTCCCTAAGTTCTCTGCAGGAATGGCTTATCTCAATTCCTATAAATCCTCGGATGGTCTGGCTGATAATAAAACTATTCACGTCTACAATCTTGGCAACCATATGAAGATCGATGAATACTATCCTACGATCGTCGAAGCTAAAGAGCCCATGTTTTTTAGGACTCTTAGTAAAACAAACGACTCGGTAGGCTCTCCCTATCATAAAAATTTACCTGCTGTCATGGGCAGAAATACGCTCGAGCAATTCTCATACATCTCTAGACTATACTCATCTATTGAGCTGATGGACAGTGAAGACTTACAAAAACTAGAAGTATGTAAAAGTAGTAGCCCTTGGATGGCACTGATTACTCATTTGAATAACCGAATTCAACTTCGTGAGAAACAAATTCGCGAATTGACTGAAAAACTGGATAGCGCCAAATCATGAAGATTGCAATAGCGGGTACTGGTTATGTTGGCATGTCCAACGCTGTGCTTTTAGCTCAACACAATGAAGTAGTGGCGCTCGATATTCGCTCGGAGAGAGTAGATGCCATTAACGACAGGATTTCACATCTTGAGGACGCCTGCCTCAAAGATTACCTGCAAAATAAGGTCCTTAATCTTCGCGCCACGCTTTCTAAAAAAGACGCTTACATTGGCAGTGATTTTGTGGTGGTTGCGACACCCACTGATTATGACCCAGTGACCAACTATTTTAATACGTCGTCTGTGGAATCAGTCGTCAGGGATGTTCTAGAAATTAATCCTTTGGCAACGATCATCATTAAATCCACCGTACCCGTAGGTTTTACAAAGACTCTTAGAGACACATTGGGCCACGCGAATATCATCTTTTCGCCAGAATTCTTGCGTGAAGGGAAAGCTCTCCACGATAACCTTTATCCCTCTCGGATTGTGATTGGATCCGACAGCGAACAAGCAAAAGTATTTGCGAACTTGCTAGTAAACGGCGCGTTAAAAAGCGACATCAGCATTCTATACACTGACTCTACAGAAGCAGAAGCAATCAAACTTTTTGCTAATACTTTTCTAGCAATGCGAGTTGCTTACATTAATGAACTCGACACATATGCAGAGATACATAACCTTGATTCACGACAGATAATTGAAGGTGTTGGATTAGACCCTAGGATAGGCAATCATTATCACAATCCGTCTTTTGGATACGGTGGATATTGCCTTCCGAAAGACTCTAAACAATTGCTGGCAAACTACAAAGATGTGCCAAACAATCTGATTGCAGCCATTGTTGATGCTAACCGTACCCGCAAGGACTTCATCGCCGAAACAATTATTAGTAAATCCCCCAACACCGTGGGAATTTACCGACTTACTATGAAAAAGGGCTCGGACAACTTCCGAACAGCCTCGATTCAAGGAGTGATGAAAAGAATAAAGGCTAAAGGCATAAACGTTATTGTGTATGAACCTAACTTAAATGAGAACTCTTACTTCAACTCACCAGTTACCAACAACCTCGAAAATTTCAAGTCTGCCTGTGATCTCATAGTTGCCAATAGGTGGGAGGATGAAATTCGCGATGTAGCGTCTAAAGTATACACTCGAGACTTGTTCGGGAATGACTAATAGCTCGCTTTTGCACACCCGCACCTAATCGCAGTTACGGATAGATATGAAAATGACTATCACCACTAAAATACAGCAAATAATATCTGAACTTCAGGCGGCTGAAGAACTCTTACAAAAACAAGCTCTACCAGGCCAAACTTCAAATGCTCGACAAGTCTCGACTCTGGCCTCAGTAAATCCCACCTATTCCCATCAGAAACCTGATAATAGCGCCTCTAGTCTAGGCACACTCCCAGGACGTCCAGTTCTTCAGGAGGAAGTAGCGATTGACTTAACGCCCGAACTAGAACGACTTCGCAATGAAAATCAAAGACTTTCCCGCGAACTTTACGACATTCGCAAAGAAAGTCTGATCAGTAAAAACGCTGAGCGGCAAGCATTAAGTGAAAATGAGCTGTTAGTAGTTGAGCTTACGAAAGTTCAGTCAGAACTCGAGCAGTATTTTGAAGATAAAATAGCTCTAGAAGCAGCCCTTGCGAACACAAACGAGTTGATCGAAAAGGCATCACAGACCATAGAATCACTGCAATGTCAAAGCATTTTTGGCGCTAAATAATCTAGATTCTGCTTAACTGGAATCGGGACTAATCATGGGGCGATGAGTTCATGGGAATACTGATTTCTAGCTAAAGTTTTGCATATTTTTTCAAGCATTGATGATACTGGTGGATGTGATTGGGATTTAGGCAAACTGTATCAGTTTTAGTATCAGCGTATTTTTGCCACGGACGAATTAAGTCGTATGAAACAGAATTACGGTATAGCAAATTTTCGGGTAGATACCAATGTCTAAATCAGTCTTAGAATCGCACTCACCATCCTTGTTGGACACTGAATGGTATCTTGCGACTTATCCAGATGTGGCTCTTTCGGGGATGGATCCGCATGAGCATTACGCGAGACATGGTCTGCGAGAGGGTCGCATCCCTCGTCCGCTCAAAGCGTACGATCTAGAATCGGCAATGTGGGGTGGATTCTCACGAAAAGCGATACCAGACTTAATAAGTTTGCAAGAATACTCTATCGATGATTATGAAAGATCCTACGCATGCTGGGCTTTGGCGAGGTGGTACGCTAGTGTGCTCGATTGGTCGAACGCCTTGACGTATCTCAAAAAGATCACTCTCCCGCTACCGCCATTCATAAATAGTACAGGCTACACCCTTCTTACGACAGAAATTCAATTACATAGTGGCCATCCGTCAGCCGCTCGACGAAGTGTTCAGCACGAATTGAACGCTCAAGGCATCCTTCCCGACCTGTGCTTAGCCGCGGCGAACGTATGCCTTCCTCATCATGATATTGCTGATCAGACCAGTTCTGATCTTAAGTTGCATTGGATAAATCGAGTATTTTCCTCAAAAAATCTCTATCCATTAGTCAAAATTGATCAGGATACTGAACTAACCATTGACAATATTAAATGCGATGGCAACGTGGGTGCCACACATGCAGGACAAGCAAAAATCAGCGTAATTATGCCAGCATATAATGCTGAAAAATTCATCCAAACTGCGTTACTCAGCTTGCTTGCTCAGACCTGGTCCAATTTAGAGATATTGGTTGTAGATGACTGCAGTACAGATGGCACAGTTACCAGGGTGTTGGATCTCGCAAAAAAAGATAAACGCATCAAAGTACTACATCATCACACCAACCAAGGTTCATACGCAGCGAGAAATTTAGCACTGCAGCATGCTACTGGCATCTTTGTCGTAAACCACGACAGTGACGATTGGTCTCACCCCCAGCGTCTTGAACTGATGATCAGCCCGCTTATAGCCGATAGCAACATTGTCGCAACAATGGCCAACTGGGCACGCTGCCACTCAAGCTTACACTTCCAAACTTGGCGTGTTGAAAACCACTTGATAGAACCAAGTGTATCAACAATGATGTTTCGCGTAGAGGCAATTCGTCGCCTTGGTGGTTGGGACGAAGTACGCGTAGCTGCTGACTACGAGCTGAACAGGCGGTTAATTCATTATTATGGACCAACAGCTGTAGTCGATGTGCTTCCCGGTATACCGTTAGTATTCGCCCGGCAGTGCTCTAACTCTCTGACAATGGCCACAAGCACACATGTCCGCACATCATTTTATGGGCTCAGAAAGCTCTACACATCTCTGGCGGAGCATTGGCACTCGAGTTCAGAGGATCCAAGCTCCTTATATCTCAAGCCCGGCGAAGACAGTCGCCCCTTTCCAGCGCCTCTTTCTATGCTAAAAAAACAAAACTCGGAATTGCCTAACTTCGATTGGCTTTTAATAGCGGATCTAAGCTCGGAGTCCATCCATAAGGATATTCAGAACTCCTTACTCGACACGCTTATAATGCGCGGCGCACGCTTAGCCCTGTTTCACTGGCCAAGTTATCCAAACTCGAAAGACGTAAGCGCCGACGTCCTTAACTTAGCGATTGCCAACAAACTAACGCTAGTTTTAGCCGAGCAGACTATATTTGCACCACACATTATTTTTATAGATAGCAAGCTATTAGAACACCCTCTGGATGATCTACCAGTGTTAAAGGGATTCAAAGGTTGTCATCTAATCGATTCTGAAGCAGAGGCTAGATCTTTTTTAGAATCCGCTGAGAGTAAAAAACTTTTAACGTTGACGGCTAAACCACCACTCCGTTCGCCATTACAATCGCTAGACAGTAATGCAGAAGAATCGGAACCATTGCAGTGCGGCCCTGATAGCATTATAGATGATCAAGCGGATTCGCTATTTAATCCAAACTGGTATTTAGAAAGATATCCCGACGTATTGCAAGCAGGCGTTGATCCCCGAGAGCACTACATCAATAACGGGTATACTGAAGGGCGCGAACCCGGCCCGGATTTCAATACTGCTTGGTATCTACAACAGTGCCCAACTGCACGTAGCAGCGGAATCTCACCGCTTGTGCATTATGAAAAAATAGGCCGCGCCGCTGGGTATGATCCTCGCCACCCAACGCTTAAGGGTAGTCTCACTCTGCGCGAAGGAAGTCCCACAATTTTGATATGCGCTCACGCTGCGAATCAAGAATTGTATGGTGCTGAGCGCAGTTTATTAGATGTGCTTGACGCATGTAATGACCTGCATATAAACGTCATCGTAAGCGTGCCTTCATTATTGAATATGAGCTACGTAGACGCACTACGCTCACGTGCTATAGCAGTAACTTGCGTATCCACGCAGTCTTGGAGTGCCACCACCCCGCCCTGCTTACTAGCGGTGGACAGGTTTCGACGCATCATTCAAGAACACAATGTTGATTTGGTGCAGGTCAACACTATTATGATGCGTGAACCCTTATTGGCTGCCAAAGAATATAAGATACCTTCGGTAATACATGCCCATGAATCTCCATTGCATGATGCTGAGCTGTGTGCATCGATCGGCTTAAGTGCCGAAAAAATCAAAACTCATATCTTGGAAGCTTCAGATTACGTAATTGCAAACTCTGATTTTACTGCTAAGCATTTATACAAACCTGACGCGACGTATGTGGCAGGAAACATAATAGACGCCAAAGCATTTAATATTCCTAATGATGTAAATAAGGGCGAGATCACTGCCGCCCTTGTCAGTAGCAACCTACCAAAGAAAGGCATTCAAGACTTTCTACAGCTAGCATTGGAACTTTTGCCTGATACGCCAAATCTCCGATTATTGCTGATAGGCCCGCATACACCTGCTATCGCCGCGCTCCGCACTCTAGAGTCGCGCGGGCAACTGCCGCAAAATATCTCCCTTGTTCCTTATACGGCTACCCCGCAGGATGCAGTTTCAAAAGCAAACATTATTCTTAACCTGTCACATTGCCAAGAAACTTTTGGACGTACCTTACTCGAGGGCATGGCTGCAGGCCGCCCAGTTCTAGCTTACCGTTGGGGCGCTTTACCAGAACTTGTTGAGGACGGTGTACAAGGTCATGTTTTAGAATATGGCGACATCAAAGCTGTTGCAAACCGAATCAGACAATTATGTCGAAACCCGAAAAAAATTCGCACTCTCGGTAATGCTGGACGTAAACGAGCCAAACAATATAATTTGAAGCGTTTGTCAAAGCAACTAGGAACAGCTTATGAAGCGATCCTTGGCACTGTGCAATTTAACGCGGAACTTAATGCATCCCAAGCTGAGAATACACCATGAACGCGCATTAGAATTAAATGCATTGAAGGCTAATGCCTTGCGTCAATTTGGCATGCGCATATCTTCAAATTACACTCACAAAATTCCAAGTTGTTTTGGTCTATTGTGGCTCGCATAATCGGCTAACGGCTCTAGATCCCAAACTCTCTAGAGCCGGTTCTCCGGTTGGGTTCACTCAATCGGAGCAGGTCAATAAACAGCGAGCATTCGCGTCTGTTCGATTCATTATAAGAGCCACCTTAATTTAAACATATTGTAAGATTGGATGGATCTTTTTCTATTTGAATCTTTAGTCCCTACTGGGCATTTCTCGCAATAGCAATAAATTTTACTCCTCTTTCCGAAACTACAATCACATGCACCGAATCGTATTGTTTACCACCATCAGACATTAATTCGTTATAATCATTAAGCTGAAAGATTGAATGCATTTGCTCAATCCAGTTATCACCAGAAATCTGAATCAGGGATTTAACGAACTCCCCACCAACATCCTAAAGCTTCTGTTTAGAAGATTTTCATACTTAGCTCGCGTCGCCCAAGCTATTTTCGCGAGGACATTCCGCGCTTTGTATGCGACAGGCGAATGTGCTATGTTTGACACTCCCATCTTCTGACACTTATTTGCGATATAAACATGAAGTTTTTTACATACATGAAATTTGCAAGCGCTAGATTTTTATTCCTACTCATAACGATGCTAGCTTTCAGCAGTTCTAGCTCAGCTTTTGAAATTCATGCTTTCCTCCCCTATCCATCCATTCGCCAATCTCCTCAGAGCTTAGCTGCTATTGCTGACTCACAGCAGTTTGGAATTAATAGAATTGCTGTAATCTACGAAAATGAGCTACTTGATCCTCCAGAAAAATTCAGCCTGAACAAAAATAGAATCAATGAAAGAAAAATCAAAAGCACTGCCGCCAAATATTCGAAGACAGGGACAACCATAATTTCTTTAGACTTGGAATCGTGGAATAGATTCGACCCAACCACACCTAGCCTGTATTTGCAAGTAATCAAAATCTTCAAGCAAGCCAACCCCAATGCGCTAGTCGGTCTCTATGCAACAGTGCCGCAAAATACGTACATATGGTCGGAGGAAAAGCGTGCTTTCTATGATAACCTGAACGCTAAATATGCTGACGTTGCCAAGGCAGTAGATTATTTCAGCCCTTCTTTGTATAACTATAGCGGCGATGACTTTTCCTCCTGGAAAAGTAATGCCTCTTATAATATAGCGGCTGCAAAAAAATATGACAGTCATAAAAAAATCATTCCATTTATAACTCCCGAAGTTCAGTTGCACGGCGCAATACGTTTGTTAGATTATGATGAGATGAAAGCTCGGCTTGAAGCACTCCGCAACCTTGGAGCGGATGGATGTATTATCTGGGGAAGTAGCCGCTCTAGGACCGGCACTGGATCTCGTCCTACTCTTGATCCAAAGTCAGGCTGGTTAAGAGCAGTAATGGACTTTTCTAACGGTCTTTGACTTTACCTTGCAGACATATACTTAGAGCGATAACGCCGAACGCTTTATCCGATCTAATTAGCGCTAGCATCATTTACCTTTGGGACGGGCGCCATTGGCGCCAACCTGAAGTATAAGGCCGCACTAACATATCATTATAATTTTCTGATTACCTTTTTATATAGCTTGTTCTTTAGCCCCTATGCGTGCGGCTTAGGTACTCATGGGCCATACTGGCAGCCTAGTTCAAGTATAAGCGCCATTTACACTCATGCCATATCTCCCGACATGCACTCTTAGGTACAGTAAAATGCTTCTAGATCACCCATAATCTAATCAGTAGCTGATTATCCGCTTCCTGCTTCGCGGTATGCGCTCCACACCTAAATACATCAACCCCCACTATCAGTGATACGACAGCATTTACCAGCATAATTTGAATAGCATCATTTTACAGCGGTCTCGATCTTTAACACCTCATCACCATTGCTCGCTAAATATGACCTTATAACAGGTATACGTCTCAAATCGACTACAATTCCCTGATAGCTATTAAATCGAAACTGAGCGATACCTAGCCATCACTGCTGGCGGTGCTGTATCCTGAGCGGCATTAATGACACAGATGTAGATGATTCGCTCGCTGAGCGACTCGAAAGACCTTAGCTGTCAGTGTTAGTAGACGCCAACTTAAATTCAGGCCTAACTCATGATTCTAGTAACAGGCGGAGCCGGCTTCATCGGGTCAAATTACGTTCTGCAGTGGTGCGCGCACCATGAGGAACCCGTCCTCAACCTCGACGCCCTCACCTACGCAGGCAACCTAGCCAATTTGCAGTCCCTTGAAGGCAACACACAGCATCACTTCGTCCAAGGCGACATCTGCGACGCGTCGCTCTTGGCCAAGCTGTTCGCCGAGCACCGCCCCCGCGCCGTGATCCATTTTGCAGCCGAATCTCATGTAGACCGCTCTATCACTGGCCCCGAAGCATTCGTCCAGACCAACGTCATGGGCACCTTTAGACTGCTGGAAGCCGCACGTGCGCACTGGAGCAGTCTGACCGGGCAGGAGAAAGAAGGTTTCCGCTTCCTCCACGTCTCAACAGATGAGGTGTACGGCACACTCGCGCCAAACGATCCGGCGTTCACTGAAACCACACCCTACGCCCCCAACAGCCCCTACTCCGCTAGCAAAGCCGCCAGTGACCACCTGGTGCGTTCCTACTTCCATACCTACGGTATGCCAGTCCTCACCACCAACTGCTCCAACAACTACGGGCCGTTCCACTTCCCCGAAAAACTGATCCCGCTCATGATCGTCAACGCGCTCGCGGGTAAACCGTTGCCGGTCTACGGTGACGGCCAGCAGATTCGGGACTGGTTGTACGTCGAGGACCACTGCTCCGGTATCCGCCGTGTGCTGGAAGCCGGCACCACAGGCGAAACCTACAACATCGGCGGCTGGAACGAGAAAGCCAACATCGATATCGTGCGTACGGTCTGCGGCCTGCTCGATGAGCTGGCGCCAGCGTCCGCGCGCAATGTGATCAACCAAAAGACCGGTGCGCCTGTCGGACACTACGCCGAGCTGATCACCTACGTGACAGACCGCCCGGGCCACGACCGCCGTTACGCCATCGATGCACGCAAGATCGAACGCGAGCTAGGCTGGAAACCTGCGGAAACGTTCGATACCGGCATCCGCAAAACTGTCGCCTGGTACCTTGCCAATCAGGAATGGGTGCAGGGCGTGATGGACGGTTCGTACCGTGATTGGGTGGCTAAGCAATACGGGGCAAATGAAGCGTGAAAATCCTGCTGTTGGGGAAAAACGGGCAAGTAGGCTGGGAGCTGCAGCGGTCTCTTTCGCCGCTCGGTGAAGTTGTCGCACTGGACCGTCAGGGTGACGGCGAGCTCTGTGGCGATTTGAGCCAGTTGGATGCTTTGGCGAGCACAGTTCGTTTGCTCGCGCCTGATGTAATCGTCAACGCGGCCGCTTATACAGCCGTGGATAAAGCAGAGGGTGATCCTCAGGCAGCAGCGCTTATCAATGCTCAGGCCCCTGCCCTACTGGCGCGTGAAGCCGCTCGCTTGGGCGCTTGGCTGATTCATTACTCTACTGACTACGTGTATGACGGCAGCGGTGATCAGCCTCGGCAAGAAACCGCAGCCACCGGCCCGCTGTCGGTCTATGGCCGTACCAAGCTTGAGGGTGAGCAGGCCATAGAAGCCAGCGGTGCCAAGGCCGTGATCCTGCGCACCAGCTGGGTGTACGCTGCCCGCGGTAATAACTTTGCAAAGACTATGCTGCGCCTTGCCCAGGAGCGGGACGCCTTGAGCGTGGTAGCTGACCAGTTCGGCGCCCCAACCGGTGCTGACCTGATCGCGGACGTTACAGCCCATGTCGTGCGCCAGGTGGTCAACCAGCCCGCGAACGCTCACCTTGCCGGGATCTACCACTTGGCTGCATCGGGTGAAACGTGCTGGCACGCGTACGCGCAATTAGTGCTGCAGGACGCGCTTTGCAGGGGCATATCGCTTAAAGTGAACGCTGATCAAGTATCAGCGATCAATACCGACGCTTACCCTGTACCCGCGCCGCGCCCGCGAAATTCGCGGCTGGCACTGGGCAAGCTCGAAAGCGCGTTTAAGTTGAAAATGCCGCCCTGGCAGCAAGGCGTTAAACGTATGCTAGACGAAATCCATAAGTAAGGATTCCCATGGCTCGTAAAGGAATTATTCTGGCCGGCGGCTCAGGCACACGCCTGCACCCCGCGACGCTCTCGGTATCGAAGCAGCTGCTGCCGGTGTATGACAAACCCATGATCTATTACCCGCTGAGCACCCTGCTGCTCGCCGGTATCCGCGACATTCTGATCATTTCAACGCCGCAGGACACCCCACGCTTCGAGCAGTTGCTAGGCGACGGCAGCCAATGGGGCCTGAACCTGTCCTACGCCGTGCAGCCAAGCCCTGATGGCTTGGCTCAGGCATTCACCATCGGCGAGGCCTTCATTGGCAACGACACTTCTGCGCTGGTGCTGGGCGACAACATCTTCTACGGCCACGACTTCCAGTCGCTGCTGTTGAACGCGGGCCAACGCGAAACGGGCGCCTCTGTGTTCGCTTATCACGTCAACGACCCTGAGCGTTACGGTGTAGCCGAATTCAATGAGGCCGGGCGCGTATTGTCGCTGGAAGAAAAGCCAAAACAGCCGAAGTCCAACTATGCGGTGACGGGCCTTTACTTCTACGACAACCAAGTGGTTGACCTGGCGCGCAGCCTGAAGCCATCGGCCCGAGGCGAGCTGGAGATCACCGACCTCAACAACCTGTACCTGCAACAAGCGCAGCTGCATGTCGAGATCATGGGCCGTGGCTATGCATGGCTGGACACAGGTACTCACGACAGCCTGCTCGATGCCAGCCAGTACATTGCGACCATGGAGCGCCGCCAAGGGCTGAAGGTGGCGTGCCCGGAAGAGATCTGCTTCCGTGCAGGCTGGATTGATGCCGAACAACTCGAGCGCCTTGCCCAGCCATTGCTCAAAAATGGCTACGGCCAGTACCTGCGTAACCTGCTTAGCGAAAAGGTTTTCTGATGCACGCTACCCCTCTGGCCATCCCTGATGTCCTTCTGTTCGCCCCCAAAGTCTTCGGCGATGACCGGGGCTTCTTCTACGAAAGCTTCAACGCCAATGTGTTTGAAGAAGTCACTGGCCTGCGCCCCGATTTCGTTCAGGACAATCACTCTCGATCAGTGAAAGGCGTGCTTCGGGGCCTGCACTACCAGCTGTCCCCTCATGCCCAGGGCAAACTGGTGCGCGTGGTCCAAGGGGAAGTGTTCGACGTGGCGGTCGATATCCGTCGCTCCTCCCCCACTTTCGGCAAATGGGTCGGTGCGGTACTTTCTGCGGAAAACAAGAATCAGCTGTGGGTCCCGCCAGGGTTCGCGCACGGTTTTGTCACCCTGAGTGAAACCGCTGAATTCTTGTACAAGACCACCGATTTCTACTCGCCTGCCAGTGAGCGGTGCATCGCGTGGGATGACCCGGAAATCGCTATCGAGTGGCCGATTGATTTCAGCCCGAGCTTGTCTGGCAAGGATCAACTCGGCGTGGCGTTGGCTAACGCTGAAGTGTTCGAGTAATCCTGCAACGGGGCCAAGCCACGTAAGGCTTGGCCTTGTCAGCAATTGCAGCCTAAGCAGTTCTGATTGCCCGGCACCTGGGCTCGCCCTAGTAAGAAACGCTTGCGAGCGATTCACCCGCTTCGATGATTAGAGCGGCCCGCTTTTCCCGGTAACCGACTGAGTCTGGTGTTAAGCACGCAGGCTTAAGCTTCAGAAAGCAAAAAGATCAGAATCTGCCCCTTCCTTGTAGTCCGTTTCCCAAAGATACTCTGACCCCGCATTTACCATTGCGACCTCGTTTCTACGCTTCTACTCTCGGGGCGTCGTTGGTCATCAACGACACGGCTTTGACAGGTCGTAACGGTATTATGCACGCAGCTCGCTTTGTGGCGGCTGTACGTGGGGCACGCTTGCGTGCGCCGGAACTTGCATAGTCCGCCGGTCTGTCAACCTACGTACAGCTGCCTCCCTCTGTTTGACAGCAGTCGGGAGGGGGCCCGATTGGAAGGTACTATGCGATGCTTAAGATCGTCCCCGACCCACCGCAACACATCCACTCCCTGGAAGACACCCTGGTTCAGGCCTCGGATCACGCGCTATGCGCCGCAACCATCGCGCATCAGGCCTTGCTGCTACAGCCCAAATCCCCGACATCGATTCTGATCATGACGTCTCTGCACGAACTCGAGGCGCTGCGGGCATTGCTGGAGTCAGCGCTTCTGCAGGTGCAAAGGCCCAGAGAACCTCGAGCAATGCATTGAAGCCAGCTGGGGCTGTGGTGGGCTGACCATTGCCAAGCAAGGTCGCCCACATGGCAGCCCTGGTAGCAAACAAGCAGGGAGACCAATCAATGACCGCACATCACACCGGCGTTACAGCCGGCAAAACCAAGTTCTATCAAGGCAAACAGCAAACCGAGCCACTGTTCTGCATCGAACCCGGCATACCGTGTGAGCACGCCCGTGCTCAAGCCTCTGAGCTGATGGGTTACGCGCAGGAGCTGACCATCAGTGGCTTGATGGACGAAAACCCGAAGTTGATATGGGCTGCGTACTATCTGGGTGCATTGGCCAAAACGCTGATGGACGATGCTGAGGCAGGCATGGCGAACTGAGCAGCGTGCCCACCCGGCAGTCAGTGTTTGTAGATTCCTCGGTCACCAACGGAAAGTAATCCTGGGATGGCAAAACCTTAAGAAGTCTCGGACGAAGATTTAGCGGTGTGTTAACAGGTTCGGGATCGACGAAATAACAGAGCACTGGGGCGAATGCTCGAGCGCTTATACCTGAGGCTGACGCACTTAAAACCTCGACCGAGCCGATTGACGGTGCTGGTGTGATGATCCCTCAGAAACTGAACGGGCTACTCGACGGTTTCGAAGTCGTCGCTTCCATGCGGATAAAAAGATCGATCCTGGAATGAGGAGCGCCGAGGAGCTTGGCTCGAATCCGCGTCGCTCCTTATGCAGAAGAACGCTCAGCTTCAGACGTTGCAAAGCGCAGACAGACGATGCCGAGCTTCTGCGATCACCGGCTTAACAGACCTTGTTAGAGGCTTCCGTTACTTTCCAGTTTTTACCTTCATAACTCTTCAGCGCAGACGCTTGAATCTATTCTCAAGCACCTGAGCTTCGCACCTCTGAAAGCAGAAAAATCAGAATCTACCCCTTCCCTGTAGTCCATTTCCCAAAGATACTCATCCTCCCTATTTTCCGTTGCGGCCATTCTGGAAGCGACCTAGTCTCGCCCTGTCGTTGGCTATCAACGGCACGGCTTTGACAGGCCGTCACGGTACATAGAAATCAGCTCGTCCTTGATGGCGGCTGTACGTGCGGGCACGCTTGCGTGCGCCGGAACTTGCTATGTCCGCCGGTCTGTCAACCCACGTACAGCTGCCACCCATTTGTTTGACAGCAAGAGGCGGCCGCACTGATCAAAGGACATACGCGATGCTTAAGATCGTCCCCGACCCACCGCACCACATCCACTCCCTGGAAGACACCTTAGTTCAAGCCGCGGATCACGCGCTCTGCGCCGCAACCGTCGCGCATCAGGCCTTGCTGCTACAGCCCAAATCCCCGACATCGATTCTGATCATGACGTCTCTGCATCAACTCGAGGCGCTGCGGGCATTGCTGGAGTCGGCGCTTCTGCAGGTGCAAAGGCCCAGAGAACCTCGAGCAATGCATTGAAGCCAGCTGGGGCTGTGGTGGGCTGACCATTGCCAAGCAAGGTCGCCCGCATTGCAGCCCTGGCAGCAAACAGGCAGGGAGATCAATCAATGACCGCACATCACACCGGCGTCACCGCCGGCAAAACCAAGTTCTACCAAGGCAAACAGCAAACCGAGCCACTGTTCTGCATCGAACCCGGCATACCGTGTGAGCACGCCCGTGCTCAAGCCTCTGAACTGATGGGGTACGCGCAGGAGCTGACCATCAGTGGCTTGATGGACGAAAACCCGAAGCTGGTGTGGGCTGCATACTATCTGGGTGCGCTGGCCAAAACGCTGATGGACGATGCTGAAGCTGGCATAGCGAGCTGAGCGGCGGATTCATGCGGCAGTAAGTTTTGGAGATTCCTAAGCCATCGAAAAGACCTGCTCACGAACCCTGACACAGGCTATAACCGCAGCACCCAATCGCGCTGTGTGGGACATCTCCGCACACAAGCTCAGTGGGTGCTATATCCCAAGCCAGCGTATACTCCGCCCCCGGCAGGGAGGGCTCATGATCATGGTCATAGGCCCAGGTGGCAGCGTTCAGCGTCAGTACACACTTTGAAAGCGCCAGTGACCGCAATGCCGGACTCAGTTTTGGCTGGATCAACATTTACCTTCCTTACCTCCTTTATCAAGCAGCACACATGACTCTTTCTAACCCCAGTAATCGGCTCTATACGTTGGA
>Ga0308168_1001458_pt1 | contig 21590 bp, 17 predicted proteins | sample PhyCR2_FD_202133 | JGI IMG/M metagenome (GOLD analysis project Ga0308168, IMG submission 202133) | Phyllosphere microbial communities from UC Gill Tract Community Farm, Albany, California, United States - DLSLRC.R2 | ecosystem: Host-associated > Plants > Phyllosphere > Unclassified | place: USA...
AGCAAGTCCAACACCGACTGTAAATGAATCTCCAGCCGTATATGCTGATCCGGAAGTGGTAACCCCACGAGGAGAGTAAAGATGAATTTTAAATTTGCAAAAAATGGAACGGTCATTATTGCGAAAATCATCAAAATGACAGTGCTTTCGCAAAAAGAGCTCTTACTTTCTCCAAAGAATTGGTCCCGTATTGCTACGCTGTGGCAGCGTTTACAGCAAAGCTTTCGACTCATGGTTGGTGTGCCAGATTATCAAACCTATTTGGAGCATATGAAGGCTCATCATCCTGATTTAACACCAATGGATGCTAAGACTTTCTATCGTCATTGTGTTGATGTGCGTTATCCATCGGCAGGCGGTACATTGAAGAAATGCCCTTGTTAAGTTGAGGATTGTTGCTCAGCTAAAGAAAACGGTATGTGGTTAAACCATGTACCGTTTTTCTTTTTTGGGAAATGAAAAATAGTTTGCTTAAAGTCTGCTCATTTGTATTTTTTTCAATTGAAAATCACTTGTTTTGCTTTTGAAAAATGAATATTATGCTTTCCATTCTAGGTGTATAGCTCAGTTGGTTAGAGCGCTACGTTGACATCGTAGAGGTCTCCAGTTCGAGTCTGGATATACCTACCAAGATATTAAAATCATATAAACTCAAATAGCTTTATATGACTTAGAAAAGCCCTAAATTATAATGATTTAGGGCTTTTTTATTGCTTTATATAAACTAACATAAACTCATATAGCAGATCGATCCTTGTATCATCGTGTGTATCATGATTCAATTACTGAACTCATGATACAAGCTTGTTTGCTATAATTTGTATGAAAAGAACCGCAATTAAGAAAAGACCCTTATCTGATACGACTTTGGCCAGCCTTGAGCCAGAAGATAAAGACTATAGGGAATTGGATAGTAATGGTCTGTATTTCCTCGTACAAAAGAAAGGAAATAAATCTTGGCAATTAAGATATAAAAAGCCTGATGGCAAATGGTCATGGATGGGGTTAGGAGCTTATCCAGCTATTAGTGGGGCATTAGCTAGAAAGAAGGCAAATGAAATATTAAATAAGCTCTCTAATGGTGAGATGATAGAAACTAAGGCAGATATAAGAAAACAGGCCACTGAGCAAAAAGCGCTGCTATTCAAAAATCTAATGTATGACTGGTTAAATACTAAAGAGCCAAATTGGGGATTTGATACTTTTGATAAAGCAAAGAAATCTATCGAAAGACATATTATTCCTAAATTTGGAAATAGAGACTTTACTGGTATTTCACCTAAAGAGTGGTTTGATTTCTTCCAAAGTCTACAGCGTGATTTAGGTATTTATACTCAAACTGAAAAGCTGACGTCTTATTGTCGAAATGCATATGATTGGGCAAAGTTCCAAGAGAAAATAAAATTTAATCCGTTAGAAGGCATAACAAAACATCTTGATAAAAATCAGGGCGGGAATATGAAGTTTGTCGATATTGATGAATTTCCTGCTTTGATTAGAGCTATCAGAAGTTATCCTAAACGGGATAAAGCAATTGGTTTGGAATTGTTTGCTTTATTGTTTCCACGTCCTGTCGAATTAAGATATGCCACTTGGGATCAATTTGATCTTGATAAAGCTGTGTGGATTAAGCCAGCTGTAATCATGAAAAAAGATATTCCTCATGCTGTACCTTTACCACGTCAGGCCATAGTCCTTTTAAAAGAATTATTAACTTATAAAACTGAGTCTAATTTTCTGTTCCCTGGCAGAGGAAGCTTAAGCGAGCCGGTATCTGATAATACGTTTAATACTGCATTAAATCGATTGGGATATAAAGATAGACAAAATCCTCATGGCTTTAGACACATTGCCAGTACTCAGCTAAACAATAGATTTAGTGATAAAGAGCAGGTAGTAGAAGCCACACTGGCGCATTTAAAGAAAGGTGTTAAAGGTGTGTATGACAAAGGAGCCCATTTTGAGGAACGAATAGGGATGATGCAGTGGTGGGCAGATGAAATTGACAGACTTATTTGTGCGCCTTAATTTGTCGCTTAACTTCAACTCATATGTATTTATATAGTTGAATATACTCTATATTCAGTTTGCTAAGTCTAGGTTGATCCCCGAAAGTCGAATACCTAATTCGATTGGCTTAGCTATTTTTATTGGGATGCTGCGGGAGGCATACGTGACTATAAAATATGATGATCCTAATCATGAAATCATTCGCTACTTAAAAGAAACATACAATTCCGATAGTGGCTTAATGGATGATCTTTTTAATCTTTTTGATTCAATAGGTATTCAAGATATACAACTATTACATGAATGTATGACTAATATCTATGAAAATAAAATGACTCCTCAAGTGGTAAGTGTTTTTGAAAAAAATGAGAATGAAATTATAAAAAAAATTAGAGATGCATCTAAGATAAAAATGGAAGATTCTGCTTATACTTCTTTATCCGATGCTTACACGACTTATCAAGCATGTTTTTATATCTTTGATAAAGAAATATTACCAACGGATGAAGAAATAGGCTTTGCAATAGATTCGTTTGATAGAATTTACAGCGTGATAGGAAGAATTTACTCCCATATAGCAAATGGCTCTAATGTTTTTGGAAAAATACAATCATTAGGCGGAAAAAGTAGGGCACAAAAATATGATTCTTATAAAAGTGAAATTTTTAGAGAATGGGAGCAAGGTACCTTCCACAGCTATTCTAAATGTGCGAGAGATTTTTCTAACAAATTTAATCTAAATCCAAAAACAATAGAACTATGGCTATCAAAAAAATATAGCAAATCTTAAAAGTCACCCAAAATGGAAGTACAATACCCATTGTTCTAGCATAATGGGTATTATGCTAGAACAAATATTTTTCAATATAAAAATCATAAACATACTAGCTCCACAATATAGACCTATGTGGAGCTAAATAAATGCAACCAATTCGAGTTACGTATAACCAAGCATGTGAGTTATTGAGTATTAAGCGCAATGCTTTACGTGAACTCACTATAAATGATCCAACTTTTCCTAAAGCTTATAAAGCTGGTACGACTCGCCAGGCGCCAGTCTATTTTGATTATGCACAACTAATTGAATGGCATAACAACCAAATCAAAAGCCAAACCAATGCAGAATTGGAGGCTTAACTCATGAATCAATTAGTTAATCCATCAATTCTTAAGATGACTAGTCTGGAAATTTCCGACTTGGTTCAATCTGAGCATAGAAATGTAAAAGTCTCAATTGAGAGACTCATGCAAAAAGGCGTGATTCGAAATACTCCAATGACGAATTTCGAAAGAATCAATAACTTAGGGCTTACTTCAAAAGTTGGGGTATATATTTTTGAAGGTGAACAAGGTAAACGAGACAGCATCATTGTAGTGGCTCAGCTTTGCCCTGAGTTCACGGCGCGTTTAGTCGATCGTTGGCAAGAACTTGAATATAAGGTTAAGGATGAAGTGGTGATAGATATTTCTAACCCTCATGCTTTACGCCGTGCTCTTTTGGACTATACAGAGCAAGTAATTCATCTTGAAACTCAGAACCAGTCTTTAGAAAGAACCATCGACACCATTACTCAAACACCCGCAGGTGTGAAGTTTCAGCAAGCATGCAAAATCTTAAATATTAAAAGAGAAGTATTGGCAAACTGGTTACGTAAACATGGTTGGGATCGCAAGCTTAACGGAGTACGTGCTTCAACTTACTACAGTCAGGAGCGTGGTTATTGCGAAACCAAGTATGAAGAAGTGGCTCGGATTCGACCTAATGGTGATCCATATACCTTTACCAAAATAGAGTTCTTCATCCTTCCTAAAGGTATGAACGTTCTGGCTAAACATTTTGGTAAGGGGGCTTAAGATGAAGAGTTTTGTTTTAGCTTCATTTGCTCCGCTTACTGAAGAAGACGATACGGCTGATTTGGTTGTGAATAATCAAGCCATGAAGTTTATTGAAATGCTCGCCATAAATGGCGAGCTTCAAGAAGTTAAAGATACTCGAGAATTATTATTGCAAAAGCCTTGTGTGCAGGATGTCTTAGTACTGCATGCTGGCAGCCTTCAGGTATTACTCACCAGCATTATGGGGGAACCACCTTATGGAAAAGCATAAGAAACTGTTACCCATATTTTTAACAATACTTCTTGCAAGCTGTCATGTGCCTAGTTATGCTAAGGACGTTCATCAAAAAGCAGATGAGCTAACCTTGGCCGGTTACAAGTTTTCACTAGGCGCACAGTCCGCTCATAGGACTTTTTTTGTGCGTGAAATCTCTATGCACCTGCATGTTACGGCGGGGCTGGAGAGGGACACCTTCGGGTGTGCAGGTGACCTAGTGAGCCTGTCGGCCAACCCTTTTCAGCTTCGCCACCCTCATTTGGCCGTGAATGGTGAAGCTTCTAATGAATCGCTAGGAGCGCATTAATCATGCCTAATAACAACTCATCTTTAAAAAATTCTCATATAGAAATTGCTATAAAAACTTATGATGCCAGTGATGTTTCTGAAGGTTATGCATTGGCCTATGAACAGGTTGCTGACCTCGCCGTAATGCTTGATTCGATTCGTAGTAAATATGAAAAAACAGAAGAGTACCTGCAACAAGTCTATAACGTGCCAGAAAGTGTATTTAAGGATTTAAAACGTCTTTTGAGTATTACAGATAGCATGATTGATGAAAATCTGGAGTTTTCAAAAGCACAAGAAGATCAGTTTCAAAAAGAATATGAGGAGTCACAAGCATGACTAAACGTGACGCCTCAAACATGACACCAACTGAAGTTTTGGCTCATTGTCAGATATATACACCTAATCAAACTGAATATTTTCAGCATAAAATTATCCAGCGTTTTGGTGGACCAAATCAGTCTATCTATATTGATAAAAATAGAGTTGAGATAGATAACGTTGAATACTCTAATCCCTTAATTCTACCGATCTATAACGGTGAATTGAGTATCATCCAATGCGCCGTTATGGAAAGTGGAAAAACTATTTCTGTCTTTCCTGAAGGGTTGGCCAGAGGGTTTGCTTGTTATGGTGAATTACAGCATGACAAGCCTGTAATTATTACTTATAGCCTTGAGTCTTACTTTAAGGTCGCTTCTAGTGAGTTATCTGTAGTTCTGGTCGTACTCAATAACTTATGTGCTCCTCGCTTAGCAAAAACGCTTAAGGCTTTCGATTTTGAGCAGATCCAGTTTGTCATTAATCAATTGGCACAAGCTGGATTTAAAAAGCTTTACCTACCTGTACGACCTGAATATTTCAAAAATGATGCCTTCCAGAAGCTCGAGCAGAATACTTGTGTTCGCTTAATTAACCAGTACCAGAAAATTGATGAGAATGAGTTTCTAATTGAATTAAATAAGGAAGAAGATCCAGCAGAAGTTTCTGCATTTTTAAAAGAAGCTATTGCTAGACTTCCTCATACTGAACCTTTACCCAAAGGCCATTTGGCCAAGCCGTTTAAATGGGGGGATGGACGGTTTCATCTTTTAGAAACAGGATTGTATTTTTTAGAAACGAATAATAAAGGAGATGACTATAAGCGTTATATCTCTAGTCCAATTAAAGTTGTTGCTCTGACTCGAGATAATTCAAGTACCTCATGGGGACGGTTGCTCGAATGGTACGATCCAGATGGTATTAAGCATCTACAAGCTGTTTCTATGGAGTTCTTCCAGTCTGATGGTGTAGAACTCCGTAAAGCACTTTCATATCAGGGGATGACAATCGCGCCAGATGCCAAAGCAAGGAGTCTGTTGCAAAGTTATTTAATGAGTTATCCAGTCGAGCAAAGGGCCTTATGTGTCGATCGTGTGGGCTGGCATGATGAAGTGTATGTGTTACCTCATTGTGAAGTTGGCCAAAGTAAAGATAACGATTTAATTGTCTATCAGGCTATTCACGGTTTAGATAATCGCTACCAACGTAACGGCACATTAATTCAATGGAGAGAAGAGGTATCTAAACTCGCACAGAACCATAGCAAGTTAGTATGTGCTATTAGCACGGCGTTTGCTGGCCAGCTTTTAGGTCCACTTGAACAACAGAATGGAGCAGGTGTTCACTTTGTTGGGAAGTCATCAAAAGGTAAATCAACTGCATTATTTTTAGGTTGTAGTGTATGGGGTAAGCCAAGCCGTTTTTATCGTACATGGAGAGCTACCGGTAATGCACTGGAGCATACAGCTTATATGCACAATGATAGCTTTTTAGCTTTAGATGAGATTGGAGAAATTGCTAACCCTAAAGAGCTGGGCAACATTGTGTATATGCTGGCCAATGGATTGGGTAAGGCTCGTTTAAACAAGCAAATCACAGCTAAGCCTGCTTTTAACTGGAAGCTTATCTTTCTATCCAGTGGGGAAGACGGACTCAAAGATATTATGGCCAAGCATGGTCAAAAGGCCAAACTAGGACAAGAGATCCGCTTAATTGATATTGATGTAGACCAATCAGAATATGGTGTGTTTGACAGTATTGATTTTGCTTCAGATGGAGCAATGCAATCTAGAATGTTAGTAGAGCATTCAAACATGTATTACGGCGAAGCAGGTATAGCGTGGCTTGAATATCTCTGTAGCGATAAAAAAGAAATTATTAAACAAGCTCGACAGTTATGGGAACAATATCGAGAGCCATTAATTGATGGTCATTCAGAAGGTCATATTATTCGTGTAGCAAATACATTCGCTTTGATTGCTGCAGCCGGTGAACTAGCCACCCAAGCTGAAATAACAGGATGGAAAAGCGGCACCGCATTTATTGCCATACAAGCTGTTTTTGAACAATGGTTAGGTAGTTTTGATCAGGTTGGTAACTATGAAGATATGGAAATCCTAGCTCAAATTAAAGCATTCTTTGAAGCACATGGTAATAGCCGTTTTGAAGGTATGACACCAGATGTTGAACATCTAGATAAAGTTATTAATCGAGTAGGTTATTGGAAGATTGAGAACGGTGAAAAGAAATATCTGGTATATCCAGAACAATTCAAAAAAGAGCTTTGCAAGGGGTTAAATCCTAAACGTGTTGGCAAGTTACTTATACAACGTGGATGGCTAGATCATCTCAATAATGGTAAGTCTACAAAGCTCACTCGAGGTATAGATGGCATGCCTAAAGCTATTCCCATGTATGTATTTAATGAAAAGGTACTCACAGATGATCTGGATGAACTCTAGGAATGGCGAAAAAACTGAGGTTACAAAGGTTACTGAGGTTACAGCCTTCTGGGATAAGGCTTTCAGGGTGTAACCTTTTAGAAAAGTGAAAAGGTTACAGATTTCTGAGGTTACACAGATTTATCTAATTCATTAATACGTGGGCAATAAAATGACAATGAGTAAAAAAGAGTTTTTGAGGATGCTTGAGCAGCAAGAAGGGTACGCCGTGAATGAGTGGAAGTCTCTTAAAAAAGAGACTCCACCATATGGCCAGTCTATTATTACGTTAGGTAAAGATGACGAAGGGTATTTCTATCACACCAATAAGGAGTTCCTGAAAGGGGATGAGGAAATCCTTATAGAAATGGGAGTAACGGATTGGCAGATAAATGTACTAAAGTAATTGATTAATCTTATAGATTTTTAGAATTAAATATAAGAATATCATTCTCTTTAGAAGAATTGAAATAATTTATTGGGCCATTATAAGACAATACTTGAAAAACCAAAGAATTAAATAAGTTAATGCAAAGTATAAAATTTTCCATTTTTTCATATTGTTTAGATAAATTGTAATCTTTAACTTTTGGGTGTGCTACTTCATTTCTAAGCACTTTCCAAGCTTCGATTTCAGCTCTCTTTAGAAGTGCTAAGTCTACTAGTAAATTTAGCGCCTTATTAGCAGTAATATTTTTTAAATAAGAAATAGAGCCAATAAGTCTATCTTTATATATTGGATCTATCCCTAATTTTTTTATTATATTTTTAATTTCTTTAATATCATTTTCTAATTTTTCATCTCTTTTTGTTTGTGTTAAGATTGGTATAAATATATCATTTAATAAACCTTCAATTGCTGTTGTTAATGTGAGATTAATGATATCTTGCTCAGAATTGTAAGAATACCAGACACGTTTCCATTGAGCATAGATACTACGAAAAATTTCTGGCTTTTCTTTGTTCAATTGAATAGAGTTTCTTAAAATATTAAAGTGATATTCTCCGTCTCTAAATTCTTCATTGCTTAAAGGATAGGGAATGGTTGTAATAAAAGTTTTATTTAGATAAATTTTGTTCGTACTATATAATGTAATAGTTTCTTGATTATTAGAAATATAATTTGAATAATAAGGTTGTAATAAAATCCCTGAAGTCAAACCAAGGTAAAATGCCAGACAATCCAATAATTCCTCAGAATCTTCAGCGCCCTCAACCACTATAAAATTTTGATTATCTTTATCATTATTAACTATTCGTATTTTATAATTTTCTTTTTCAAAATTAATTATAGATTCATTCCATGACGAGGAACTAATACCTAAAGTAGAAGTACTTTTATTTAATTTATTTCTAGGAAGACTTAAGCTTTGATTAAATTCTAAATAAAGGTGATTTTTAGAGACAATCGAAGGGGAGATAATTTTTAAATTATTTAATAAAATATAGTGAATAGATGTTTTATTAATGGATGTTAAATTCAAGGATAATCGAAAACCTTCAGTTTTGTAGATTCTCCCTTGCGTGTCAGTTGCTTCTAAATAGAGAGTTTGGGACTCATCTAAAATATCACTAGGAATTTTTATTTCCCATTTTATAGGAGGGATATTTTCTTTCTTTAAACAGATGAATTCTAAATAAAAAGTACCAAAATCATTAATTTTTATGATTCCATATCCTTCTAGAATTAAACCATGCTCTTGGTAAATTTTTACCAAAGGGCAGTGAGTTTCGAAGGTATAATCCCGAATATTTTTACGCATTTCATCTGAAATTATATTTACCATTTATTATGCCATTTGAATGTTTATAGTAAATTGTTAAAAACTGTCTTTAAATATTTACTCAAATCTATTTAAAGAATCATGAATACTACTAAGTTAGCTTGATGGTAGACCTAGCTTATCAAAAAAAGCTCTATTCCTTTCTTTTGCAGAATTCACTAAGCGATCAAAGGATATAACTTCGATATAACAATTAATATTTTTTTTATAACCAAAGAATCCTAATTTATCTTCTGTTTCTGTTAGATCATGCACATCTCTACAACGTTCCTTCATAGAGGAAGTTAAATCACAAATTACATAACAAAAACCTGGTATATCTTTAGAGTCAGGAATAGGGCGCCCAGATGATGTAGTTGTATTACCATTTCTAATTCTTTTTAGGTAACCAAAAACTTGCTCAACTGGATCTTTATCCTCTCCAGATGAAGTGTCATTCCTCATTGGTCTTTTAATTTCAATAATTGTAAGGGTAGCTAAAGGAAGTTTTTTACCCTCCGAGACTAGTAGAGGTTCATCGTAAACATTCAAAGCACAAATATCGGGCTCTTTATTCTCCTTATTATCTGTAATAGGCATAGAGTTTAAGGTCTTATCAGATGCTAAGAAATCATGAAAGGCGAGTCTCTCATCAATTAACCATAAATTGCAATTTTCTAGTAAAACTTCATCAGATGTTTTTCTCATTGGCATAATAAGTTGATGAATTAAGTCTTCCCGCGCATATTTACCATCAGGTCCACGTTGGATAGCTTTTTCAAGGATATCAAGGATGACTTTTCTGTTACATACATAACCTGCGAGATCTGATTTTTTTATATCATCAATTTTTTCCATATATTTTGTTATTTCAGTTTCATATTCATCCTTTTTACTAACGGTTTTATTTAATATCTCATGACCTTCAGCTAATACACTATTTTCAACTTCAGAGAGTTGTTTATGAAGAAGTAGATCTAAATCTTTATCTGTTATTTCTGGGTTCACAAAAAATAATGGTTCTGGTATGTATTTTAATATTGATCTATATCGGGGAGCTTTTTGAGCTACAAAGTCATTTACTCTTTTTTTTCCAAGCTCTTTACTCTCATTTAAATATTCATTGAGATAGGTAGAGATTTTGGCGTAAGCGGCTTCTCTAATTTTTGGCTCTGTTATGCCGGTTGCATACAAATCTTCATCATTAAGATTCGATAAATTGAAATCTATACGTTCAGGACGTACATTTTCATCCAAAAACTTAGAAGTTAAGTAGCAACAGTAAGTAAAATCTTCACCCTTAGCTTGTATACGACCATGCAGACCAGGGATCTTTCCTGAGGTTATATTCTCTTCTTTCACTACTCGACCAGCAGCACACCAAGCAATACAAGATTGTTTCGCTTTTGATTTAAGTTTTATATGTAAAAGTTCAAACTCTACCTCTCCAATTTTGAAAGAGTCTGAAGAGGCCGTACCATACATATGTTGATCAAAAAGATCATTTAAATTAATAGTTTCTTCTTGATCTTTAATAAAAATATTAGGTGCCCCATTTTCTCTAACAAAGTACCATAGACAATGTTCAAGTAAGCTTTCAGCGATATTTATACAAGATTTAGGCGCTCTTTTCTCATATTTATCTATAAAATCTTCTAATGTAATCACAGTTTTATTTTCTTCTAAAATAGCTAACTTTTTCTCTTCTAGTCGATATACCCCATTTTTTGCATTAAATAAGAATGTCTTCAATTTCGGATCATGATTTTCATCAATAAATTCACTATAAACAGAAACATTCGTGAAAGCTTTTAGCCACATTAAACGACCAATACCTCTACATCCTTGACTAGCTTTATACTCGCTGTCTAAAGTTTCGAAAGACAACATGTTGTTCTTAGTAAAGCCAATACCATTATCAATAATTTTAAAACCGTAAATAGGCGTAGATTTTTCTTCTTGAGGTACAGCAACATTCAATGTATTTTGAATTTTTCTCATAATTTCTATTGTTATTGTACCAGTTGCTAATATTTTAGCTTCATCTATAGCATGAATAGAGTTTACAACGGCTTCAAATAAAGGCATTAAACTTTGACTATAAGGTAAAGTTGTATTACGTAAACGACCTTGTAAAGATGTATTCAGAGCCATGCCTATTCCAAGCGAACATTTATTATTGAGATGAGTATAGGCTATTAAAATTCATCTATTCAATAATAGTAATTCATATAAAGTTAAATCTTTCCTTAAAATTTTGCTGGACATTGGTCATCTAAAACACAGTTCACATAGCTCTCAAGTCTTTATAGCAGAAGACTTACTTCAACTTTTCTTAAAAAGAATTTCGTCTAGCTACGTCTTGCAAAAATTAGTCTTACGGCGCTATATCTTTGGATACCAGAAAAATAGGTTCTAACCTATAGATTGCAAGCTTTACGTCTATTTTGACAAATACTGTTTCGTAAGGCTACGCAAGAGTAAATAAGTACAAATTCATTTTTAGATTTTGTATGAGTACGTATAACAAAAGAGAAAAATTTAACTCAAAATCACTTCTCATTTCCTTGATGGCCAACTTATAGAAAGATCATAAAATTGTTCTCAAAAGCCCATGAATAATACCTCTCATCTTTTTTTGAGAATTGATATTTTATCAAGGGACATCAAGGAAACTTCTGCTTTTTGTGTATATGAAGAGTTTGCAAGTTAGGTTGATATAGATCTCCTAAAAAAAGAAGACCTTTCTCAAATTTTTATATAGCAAGGTTTGTAGGCAATTTTAATAGATTAGAAAAGTTGAATTTCATCAACGTACATCAACGTAAAATGGCATCTTAAAATTGTTATTTATCTAATAATAAAGAATTAGCTGTAAAGCAATATTTGGAGGAAATAACTTCTATGCTAGGCAGTGCAATGGTTTTGGCTCTTTTATAATTTTCATTTCGTACAGCTACGTACAACAAAAAACATGATTTATATTCGATTCTGTCTAAGTACGTCTAAGTAAATTTTGCTTTACAACGATTTATATAAAATACGCTGTATCACATATGCCATAAGGGTTAGTAGCTTTTTTCAAATATTCATCTCGTAAAGCTACGTAAAGCAAAAACATGATTTTTATTCAATTCTATCTAAGTACATCTAAGTAATTGCTTGGACAACTCAGCTATTGATCATATTTTAAAATCCTCTATAAGCTATGTGTATCAATGGATACAGTAGATTTCTAGAAAATATGTTTATCTAAAACTGTCCAAGTACGTCCAAGTAAATTTTGCTTTACGGCGATTTAGGAAAAATACGCCGTACGCTATGCGCCATAAGGGTTTTAGCTTTTTTTTAATTATCCATCTCGTAAAACTAGGTAAAACAAAAACTAATTTTGTTGGACGACATTTATGCTTAATTTACCTAAAAACTATATATAGAAACGCTTTGATTAAGTTCTGCAAGTTTGAGTTTGTCCAACTACGTCAAACAAAAAATTATTTTTTTATTGATTAAAATTTTAATTTTTCAGGAGCAACTTGTAATAGGTTTCACTTCATTAATAAAGTTCAAATGAGAAAAACTCATGGATTGAATACTTTTACTCACTTTTTATTAAAATATATTTATGAGATTTTATGGGCTTTACAGGGAGGTGCATCAACACTGTATAGGTAGGCCTTATACATTAGGAAAAGTCATGGTTTATTTAATATTGCCATGTTCAAAAACTGAATTTCGTAGTAAATAGCTTGGTAAAAGAACTCGAATTGGAAAAGAGTTTCTACGGAAATGGGACAAATTAGGAGTGTCCATGAAGATTAAGCCATTACCCCCAATGAATAGCTTGATTGTGTTTGAGGCAGCCGCACGCCACCTTAGTTTTACACAAGCAGCAAATGAATTAAATGTTACTCAAGGAGCGATAAGTCGCCAAATTCGACAATTGGAAGAGTATCTAGGTAAAGAATTATTTATTCGAGCAAATCGCAATATTTCTTTAACGCCCATGGGCTTGCAATATTACCAAACGATTTATAGTGCTTTATTAAATGTTGCTCAAGCAACTGCTGAAATTAAGAAATGGCAAGGTGAACATCAAATAACTGTTGCTACGACTAATGCAATGGCTGCTCTTTGGTTATTACCTAAAGTGGCTGCTTTTCAGCAAAATAACGAAGGTGTAGATTTAAGAATATTAACGACAGAAAATATCTTGGATTTACAGAAAATGGATTTTGATTTGGCACTGTTTTATTGCCGAACACCTCCCGTTGGAATGAAAGTTACTACTTTATTTCCGGAAGAAGTATTCCCCGTGTGTAGTCCTAATTACTTGGCACAATTTCAAGCTAATAGCTCTCCAGAAGAGATATTTGGTAAAGCATTGTTATATTTAGATGATTCTCAGAAAGATTGGATTACGTGGACAGAATGGTTTGAAGCCGTTAATTATCCTGTAGTAAAGCCAAAAAATAGAGTAAATATTAATAATTATCCAATGTTACTCCAAGCTGCAATTAACGGACAAGGTGTTGCTTTGGCTTGGGGATCTTTAGTGGATGATTATTTAGAGAATGGTTTACTGGTGCGTCCAGTCGAAACTGTATTACGCACAGAAGCAAATTTTAGTATGTTAGAGCCATCAGATCGAGGTTTGGTTCCTTCTAGTGTAAAGCATTTTCGCAGCTGGTTATTAGATCAATTGCCAGGGCAAGTAGGTCAGAAAGGTTTAAATTAGTTTCTTATAAATCCATCAAAAATTAAAAAGGGATCAATTAGATCCCTTTTATTATAATAAGCGTGTTTCAAATGGATAATGAGTTAAAACCTCGTGTCCATTTTCAGTAATAAGGACTTGATTTTCTAGCTTAACGCCAGGACCACCTTGCTTATGACCTACGTAACTCTCTACACACATAACCATACCAGGTTCTAAAACACCATCGTACCCATAGCTATCCCATGCTTCTTTAAAATAGATACCGGGTGCTTCATCACATAAGCCCACCCCATGATAGAGGAAGGAATAGTGATTATATTCAGTTGGATCGTATTGTAGAGCTTGATGAGTCAGTTCTTTATAAGTTACTCCAGCTTTTAATAATTCAGTATTAAATTGAATCTGCTCATATGCCATTTGGTAAATCTTCTTTTGCTCAGCCGTTGGGGCTTTATCACCACATAACCATGTGCGAGAAGTATCAACGCAGATTCCATAAACACCAATCATATCTGTATCAAAACCTACGAGATCTCCATTTTGAATGATACGACCACTACATTCTTGGTACCAAGGATTGCATCGAGGACCTGATGAAAGCAGACGAGTTTCAATCCATTCACCACCACGGGCAATATTTTCCGCATGTAAGTAAGACCATAAGCGCTGCTCAGAAACTCCCGGTTCTAAATGGTCATGCATAACTCTTATTGCTTTATCGGTGGCATGTACTGCGCAACGCATTGCATTAATTTCATCTTTGCCTTTAATAGCTCGAGCAAGCTCAATGATCTCTTCACCATTTTCAATACTAAGACCAAGATGTTCGAGCTCTTTTATTCCCTCATCATTACATTTGTCGACAGCTATTCTTTTATTGCCTTTTCCAAATTGTAAAATTACGTCGTAAATTTCATTTGCCCATTTTTTTACTTGCTCATCAATACGTGTACCAGCGCAGAAATAAAACCATGATACGCATGGCCTTACTTCAGTAATAACTTTTGAATGTTCTGCTAAGAAATCACAATGATCAAACTCCCAAAGCACAACCTCACCCTCAGCTGATACATAGGTATAACGCCCAGCATTATGTAGTAGCCATACCTGCATATTAGTCGTGCCAGTGGCATAACGGATATTGATTGGGTCGTATAATAATATTCCAGCTAATTCTCGTTGCTTCAAGAGAGTGCAGATCCGTTCTAAGCGATATTCTTGCATTTGATCCAAGTTCGGAATTGACAGGCCTGCTTGATGCCATTCAGAGATGGCTAAGTCACCTGGCCCAATCTGATGCATATTTAAATGTTCTGGATGTCGATTTCCGATTTTATTCTGAAAGACTTGTTTAGTATGCATATTATTTCCTTAAGAATATCTATTTTTACTGATTTCACCTTCAGTAATACTTTTTATATACGGAAGGCTTTAATGATTTCTTTGAAGTATGAGGGTGAATAAAAATCACACTTTTATTTATTTTTTTATTTGAAAAAAGAGAGCTATAAAATATAGCTCTCTTAATCAAAAATACGTTCTAACTTTCAATTAGGCCTCAGGTTTAGAGTGAGGTTGCGTTGCAATTATAGTATTCGAGGTTTCTTGAGACTTTACCAAAGTAGAGTTTGAAGAAAGCAGAGATAAATCATCACTTTTATCAGTTTGTTGTTCTAAGATTGAATTATCTTCCTGTCGGAATGCTTTTAAGAGAGTAAAAACCATCAGAGTCAATAAAACAATTATAGGAAAACCAAAGAGTGTAACTGCCGCTTGAATTGCTTTTAAGCCTCCAATATAGAGTAACCCTAAGCTAATTGCGGTTACGAAGATACACCAGATTAGGCGAGTCCGAATGGGGGTATCTTTTTCAGACATTGTATCAAGGAAACATAAAACATGTGTACCTCCATCTTGAGAAGTCACAAGATAGGTGATTAATAGAAGACATGTAGCAATACTGAGAATTTTTCCAAATATTCCACTATCAACTGAGTCGAAAAGCGCAAAAACTGCAAGTGTACTATCTTTTTGTGTCGCTTTTACAATTGGTCCACCTGTAAACTCTGTGTTTGGCTGAATAGTTTGTGGGGTAGAGCTAATAGAAGCTTGAGGTTGTATAGAATGTGATTTTTCAATTACTAGAGCTTGTTGTTTCTCATACGCATGACGATTTTCTTGCTCAACTTTTAAGGCAGATCCACCAAAAACTGCAAACCAAAAGAAAGTGACGAGTGTTGGAACAATTAACACCCCAGCAATAAGTTGTCGTATGGTACGGCCCTTCGAAATTTTGGCAATAAACATACCTACGAAAGGTGCCCATGTTGACCACCATAACCAATAAAAAGCAGTCCACCAATTCTGCCATTCTGAGTCTTTTTGTGTATCACTCCATAAACTCATACCTACAAAATTCGACGTATAATTACCAATTCCTTCTAAGTATGAGTTAGTAATATAACGAGCTGGCCCAATAAACATTAGAATAACAATAAGGATGATTGATAAAATTATGTTAATTTCAGAAATACGGCGCATTCCTGTACCAATACCACGAACTACAGAGAAGGTCGCAATACTTGATAAAGTTATCATTAGGATGAATTGGACAGTAACGTTGGTGTCTAAACCAAATACCTTATGGAGACCAGCATTAATCTGTAAGACTCCAAGAGCAAGCGTTTGAGATATTCCGAAAGTTGTAACTACGATTACAATAATATCAACTATATGGCCAATTGGACCATAAATACGATTTCCAATAAGGGGATGTAAAATCGAACGTAAAGAAAAAGGCATACCCTTACGATAAGAAAAATAACCAATAGCTAAAGCTGCAATACAGTAAACAGACCATGCATGTAATCCCCAATGAAAATAGGTAATTTGCATTGCCATGCTGGCAGCCTCATCAGTCAACCCTTTAGTAAATGGGTTGCTGACATAGTGGTTCATAGGTTCTGCGACACCCCAGAATACTAGTCCTACGCCCATAGCACATGAAAATAGCATTGAAATCCATGCAAAGTAACTATATTCAGGTTTATCAGAATCTTTACCAAGCTTGATTAAACCATAACGGCTACACATTACATAAATTAAAAAGAAACAAATGGTGGTAATAGATAAAAGGATAAACCACTTCATATTGTGGAGTAGAGTTGTCGATAAATGTGCAAATATTTTGGCCGCTTGATCTGCGTAAATTGCACAGAATAAAACAAATGCGACCACTAATATTTTAGAAACGATCGAAACCATCATGCTGGATTCGGAAACCCCTGCTGTACGCATAACTCCTCCTTGGATGCGTTTTTAAACAGCTAAAACCATTAGCTGTTCCATATTGATAATACAGAGTAATAAGGAGTAGGAAGTTTGCTCAACCGATTTATTTTCACTTATGAGTGAGTTTTAGTCATGGGTAGTATTATGAAAAATAACTATTAAGACTTGTTTTAGTAAAAATAAGTTTTTATGGAAAATTATTTATTATTTTATTGTTCAGTTAGGAGTTAATTACTCCTAACTGAATGAAATTTATTTAACTTCTGTTATAAGTGAAGGAGGAGAATCTTCAAAATCTTGATGCTTTTCTTTTATTATTTTTTCTGATGATTTTGCAGTTTTCTCTGACTCTAGCGGAGTATATTCTATCTTTTTACTTAGAGCTTTGGGGTCTTGCCTTAAACTTTTGAGAAGAGAAATACACATAATTCCCAGTAGAATGGAGATCGGGAATCCCGCAATGATACAAGCAGTTTTAATAGCAGATAGACCTCCTGCGAGAAGGAGTCCTCCTCCAATTAATGGAACCACTAAACTCCATACTAAACGTATTCCCACAGAAGGGTTTGTAGCTCCATTCGAATCTAGAAAGCAAAGTACTAATATTCCTGAGTTAACAAGCGTAATTATATGAATAGCTAATAATAGGCATAATAGAGCACTCAGAAATATTTTCGTATTTTGTCCAGAAGCAAGATGATCAAAAAACACAAATACTGCTCTGGCTGGATCTTGCTTAGTGGCTTCTGTAATAGTCATAGGATGTGGTATCGATTTTTCTTCATGTAAAACAGAAGAATTTTTCATAACTATAGTGGTTATAGGCGTTTGTTGTACTGATTTCTCAATTTTCAGTGCAGCACCACCAAAGGCCGCTATCCATAGAAAGGTGAGAAGTGTAGGAGCAGCTAGAGAACCCAGAATAACTTGGCGTATAGTGCGGCCTCTAGAAATACGAGCAATAAACAGTCCTACAAAGGGTGCCCATGTCATCCACCAAGGCCAATAGTAAGCTGTCCATGAGTTTTGCCAACCTGAGTTTTTTTGAGCATCACTCCATAAACTCATACCAACAATATTTTGTAAATAATCACCTATCCCTTCAAAAAATGTATTCAGAATATAATGAGTTGATCCAATGAAAATAATAATGAAGACGAGAAGATAGGAAATAATCATATTACCTTCGGCAATGATCTTAAATCCTTTACTAATCGCAGACAGTAAGGAAATAGTGGCTAAAGCACACAGAATTACTACCAAGACTAATTGGATTTTGACATCCATACTGATTCCAAAAGTGTGATTCAAACCAGTATTGAGTTCAAGAATACCCATACTTAAAGATTGTGAAATACCAAAAGCTGTAATAACAATCGTCAAAGTATCAACAATATCTCCAATTGGCCCATATATTTTTTTTCCAATAAAAGGATATAAAACTGATCTCATAGCGAACGGTAAATCTTTACGATAAGCAAAGTACCCCAATGCAACAGCTACAAGACAGAATAATCCCCACGGATGCAAGCCCCAATGGAAAAATGTTAATTGCATCGCCATGCGGGCAGATTCATCTGAGAGTCCCTTAGTAAATGGATTACTTTCATAGTGACTAATTGGTTCTGCTACTGACCAGAACATAAGCCCAATTCCCATCCCACAAGAAAAGAGCATACATATCCAAGCTAAATTACTGTATTCAGGTTTTTCTGCATCCTTACCTAATTTTATATGGCCATAACGACTTATACATAAATAGATTAAGAATACTAATAGACCAGTTGCTAAGATGAGGAGATACCATTTTGCATTTTCTAAAAGAACATTTGAAATAAGCTGGAAATACTCACCTGCTTGTTTTTCTTTAAAAATACAAAATGCGATAAAGATAAATAATAACAGCTTAGAGGCAATCGTAACTGTAGGGTTAAGCCCTCTCAGGACTCCTGTTGTTGTACGCATAACTACTCCTTGGATGCGTTGCAAGCAGCTAAAACCAGTTAGCTGTTTATGCAAATGACACAGGGTAGTAATTAGAGAGATTGATGCTCAACCTACTTATTCTCAGGGTTTAATGAGTTTTTCTCATGGGAATTATTATTTGATGTACTTTTTATTCATTACAAAAACTCATAGTTGCCTAGCCAAAAAGTCGTTTGCTGGTCGGTCGTATATTTAACACAATCTCTAAAGAAATCGCAGAGAGTGCAAATCATCTCAACGCAGGGAGTTCTGCGTTAGTTTTAAATATATGGAGATCATCAGATGAATAGTCGAGTTAGCCAGCAATTAATTACAGTTCAGCAAGTCGATAATGTTTTGAACCCTATTACTGAATCAAATGGTATGCCAAATTTAGCGTACACCAGTAACGAATATTTTAATTTTGAACGCGACAATATTTTAAGTAAAACTTGGGTGTGCGTAGGTTTTGCTTCTGATTTACCTAAAAAGAGCTATGTAAAGCCTGTTAATTTTATGGGTATGCCTTTAGTAATGATGCGAAACCGTGAAGGGGAGCTTCAGGTTTTCCATAATGTTTGTAGCCATCGCGGAATGATTTTGGTGCAACAAGAAGGCACTATTGAGGGTGTGATTCGTTGCCAATATCACTCTTGGAGTTATGACTTAAACGGTAATTTAAAAGGTACTCCACATGTTGGTGGTATTAATCAACATAAAGATGAACGCTTTAAATGTGAAAAACATGGCTTAAAAGCTCTCCGTTCAGCGGTCTGGATGGATATGGTGTTCGTCAATATCTCGGGTGATGCGCCAACTTTTGAAGAGCATATTGCACCACTAGTTGAACGTTGGAAGCCTTTCTTGGGTGAAAATGGTTTAGAGCTTATTCGTACCAGTAAAGTAGGCTCAACTTTTGAGTTACCTGTAAAAAGTAACTGGAAACTTACAGTTGAAAACTATTGCGAAGCTTATCACCTACCTTGGGTACACCCAGCGTTAAATACGTATTCAAAACTTGAAGATCATTACAACATTATGTTTGAAGATCGTTTTGCTGGTCAGGGCAGTTATAAATATAACTTGTCAGCTACAGCGGGTACGCATTTACCAAAATTCCCAAGCTGGCCAGAAGATCAACTTCGTCATGCTGAATATGTAGCAGTGTTCCCTAACGTATTGTTAGGTATTCAAGCGGATCATGCATTTGCAATGATGATTGATCCAATCGCTCCAGAGCAAACAATTGAAAAATTACGTTTGTATTACGTTGGTGATGAATCACTAGACACTAAATATGATGCATGCCGTGAAGCAACTTTAGAATCATGGAAAGTTGTATTTGCTGAAGATGTATTTGCGGTCGAAACCATGCAAAAGGGGCGTCACTCACCTGGTTTTGGCGGCGGGGTTTTCTCACCAGAGATGGACTTACCAACTCACTTCTTCCAGAAATGGTTAGCAACCCAAGCTAAAACGGCATTGGAGGCATAATATGCAACATTACCTCAACTATGTTGATGGCCAATGGCGAGATGCTTCTCGCCAATTGGAAGTTATCAACCCTGCAACTGATAAGGTTTTTGCAACAGTTGCTCGTGCAAGTGTAGAAGATGCAGATGCCGCGATGGCAGCCGCTCGACGTTGTGTGAGTAGTGGTGCTTTAACTGATGTTCGTCCTGCTAAACGTACAGCGTGGATGTTAAAAGCGGCTGAGGCGATTCGTGAAATTGCTGAAGAGGGTGCATTAATCCTGTGTCGTGAAAATGGCAAAAATGTTGATACAGCACGTGAAGAGTTCGATGAGGCAGCACGCTATTTTGAATACTACGCGGGTATGGCAGATAAAATTGAAGGGATATCAGTACCTTTAGGTAAAGATTACGTTGATTTTACTTCATATATTCCGATGGGTGTATCAGTTCAAATCGTACCTTGGAACTTTCCCGTCTCGATCTGTGCACGCTCATTAGCGCCTGCTTTAGCGGCCGGTAATGCGGTTGTAATTAAGTCACCTGAAGTTTCACCTTTAGGAATGGTTTTACTCATCAAGGCTATTGAGAAAGCTGGTTTCCCACAAGGTGCAGTGAACTTGCTTTGTGGTAAAGGTTCAGAAGTTGGTACTCATCTGGTTAAGCACCAAGATACGAACCAGATTGTATTTACCGGTTCAGTGCCAACAGGCCAACGCATTTTGAAAGATGCGGCTGAACGTGCAACACCTTCCGTAATGGAGTTGGGTGGTAAGTCAGCTGCAATTGCTTTTGCTGATGTTGATGTTGAGCAATTACTACGTAGCGTTAAAGTTGGGATTTTCTATAACTCTGGTCAAGTTTGCTCAGCGATGTCTCGCTTATTAGTGCACCGCAGTCGCTATGAAGAAGTTAAAGCAGCCGTAGTTAATCTTGCAGAGAGCTTAACTGTAGGTATTGGCGAAAGTAATGCCGAACTTACTCCAGTTGTATCTAAAGATCAGCAACAACAGATTCTTGCCATGATTGATAAGGCACGTGAAGAAGGTGCCAATGTTTTAACAGGTGGGAAGGCTGCGGATCTAGAAGGTTACTTCGTTCTGCCAACCATTATTGAAGCAAAAGATGATATGTCGATTGCTCAAGAAGAAGTGTTTGGTCCTGTAATGGTGATCATGCCTTTTGATGACGAAGACCAAGCAGTTG
>Ga0308168_1001470_pt1 | contig 21423 bp, 33 predicted proteins | sample PhyCR2_FD_202133 | JGI IMG/M metagenome (GOLD analysis project Ga0308168, IMG submission 202133) | Phyllosphere microbial communities from UC Gill Tract Community Farm, Albany, California, United States - DLSLRC.R2 | ecosystem: Host-associated > Plants > Phyllosphere > Unclassified | place: USA...
GTTCGTGAACCCATCAGGAGAGATGGATGAGTGGTTTAAGTCGCACGCCTGGAAAGCGTGTATAGGTTCATAGCCTATCCGGGGTTCGAATCCCCGTCTCTCCGCCAAGACATAAGTTGTTGATTTGAATGAATAAATCCTCCTCTCACGGAGGATTTTTTTTGCCCTCTGTACTATAGAGCGGGGCTGTACTATTCAAATAGCTACCGCAGGGGTTTTACCAGCTCGGGCCGGCGCCGATACACCCGCTCCGTGAGCTTGCTGTCGGCGTGTGCGAGCAGGCTTCTGGCATGCTCCAGCGTCGCCGCATCACTCGCGCATTTTGCCCGCAGGTCGTGCTCGGTGAAGTGCTCCTCGACCTTGGTTTCGTCCATGACGCGCGTCATGAAGTTCTTCCACAGCGATTCCCATCCGCCGGCCCGGCCTTTCTCGTTGAAGTAGCATTTGCCCTTCAGCGTACAGAACAGGAACGGCGACAGCTCCACTGGCCGCGCCGCCTTCGCCATGGCGACTGCTGCGCGCAGCTCGTCCGACCATTCGATGATCATCCGCTTCCCGGTCGTGCCCTCGGTCTTGCCGGGCTCGATGTAGATCCCGTCGTCGCGCAGATCGGACATCGTCAGGCGCAGCATGTCGCCGCGGCGAATGCCCGTCAGCAGCTTGAGCCGGATGTACGCCTGGGCGGCCAGCACGCTGCCCGACTTCCGGCGCGGCACCAGCGACAGACACTCGACGATCTCCCAGTCTTCCACATAGCGCGTGCGCGCTTTCTCTCCTTCCAGCCTGATTTCGCCCTTGAACGGGTGGCGGTCCAGGTATCCCCACTCCACGGCTTTCGTCAGCGCGTGCGACAGCAATTCCATCTCACGCCGCGCCGACGTTTTTGCCTCGCGTCGGTCGATGTATTCGTAGACGTGCCGGGGCTTGATGTCTAGCAGGGCCATCGGGCCGAACGTCGCGCGCACCGGCTTGATCGCTACGTTATTCTGCGCCTGCGTCGTGATTTTCTTTTTCGGGATCACCTCGAGCGCGTATCGATCGAGCAGGGCCGTGACCGTCTTGGCCTGGTCGACCGTCTGCAGCCGCTCGGCCCACACCTTGTACGCCTCTGGCAGGCTGGCGCCGAGCCGGAACGTCTTCTTCCCATCCCACGCGGCCTCCTGGCCCGGCGGCACCTGGTAGTAGTAGCCGCCGTGCGTGTGCCGCCAACGCTTCGGCAGCCCCTGATTTTCCTTTTTACGCGCGCGCGGCATTCATCCCACCCCAATTCGGCTCCGTCGGCGTCTTTTTCCGTTTCGAGCCGGCCGACGCACCGAATGCCTGCTCGACATGCGCGCGCAGCACGGCGATGCTGCCGTCCGGACGCGCGCGATGCTCGATGCCCATGGACCGCAATACCCGCGCCTGGGCCGCGTGCTGCACGCGCAAGGTCATGCTCGAAATCTCGTCATCGCTCAAAAACATATCGCTCACTTCGTTTCTCCTTTCAGCGTGTCGTGAGATGCAGCTGGCGATGCTGCTTTCTTATCCCGCTGGATGATTTCGGTGCACCACTGCTGCCCATGCCCGCAGGCGTCCGGCATGCCCTCCGGGAATGTCATGCAGCAATCGGCGCATACCCAGCCGCATTCCCCGCGCGCTGCTTTCGCCTCCCATTCTTGGGTGGCCTTGTCCATCGCCGAGATAGCTTCGGAAAAATCTCCGTTGAGTGATTCCGCAATGAAAACGCCGATCATTTCGCCTCCTCAGTCTTTCCTTGAGATGCGGACATGGCGGCGCGCACGGACGGTTGCTCAATCTTCATCCAGTAGCCGCCGAAGTTGTCGCACCAAATCGCCTCATCGATCCCGTATTGGCCGATGCTGACGAAGCACTTTTTCGCCGTGCCGCTCCACAGCACGTGGTAGATCATCGGGGCATGATCCTCGTCGCCATCCCAATGCCAGTAGTCAGCCTGCTCGGTTGGTGGCTCTTTCGACCAGCGCACCTCTTCCGCAGCAGGGGCAGGAGCGGTGATCAGCGAGACGAAATGTTCGAACTGCGGCACGGTGAAAACCATTTTTCCGTGGTAGTCGGTATCGGCGCCGCACCGACGAAGGGCATCCTTCACCGATACGGTAGGCGCTCCGGCCTGCTGGGCGATGACCTCGTCGGCAAAGCGCAGGTATTTGGCCTTCACTTCTTCGGTCTGCTTATGCGGCTTGAAGTCGAAGATGCGCGCGGCGATGTCGAGCACTGATCGATCCGCCAGTTCGCTCCCGCTGGTGGCGGCGGCTCGGTCGGACAGCAGGGCATCGATGCCGTCGGCGGTTTGAGCCGCCAGGTCTGGCGACGAATTGCCGTACTGGTAGCTGCGTAGTGCGTGGCCTGCTGCCTGCAGCGCCGCGTACAGAGCATCCGCCCCGGCAGCGGCTGTTCCGTCGCTCCCGCTGGCCGATTCAGGCGGATGCGCAGGGCAGGGCCAGCGCAGGCTACCATCGCCGCTCGGGCAGGTGCACGTCGCGTCGTGGCGCCCAATGGCCGGCCGGCGCGCATCCTGCAGCCGCTGCAGCGCGACCACAGCCGCCTCTGCCTGGGCGCGCGCGTCGTCAAGCGCGTTGTGGTGCACGCCGCGCGCACGGTCTACCTTCACGTCGGCCAGCTCGTACAGCGTGCGGGTGTCACGCACGTTCCAGAACTTCCAAGGCGACGCCATGCCGCAGGCGCGGTACGCGGCATCGAGCAGCGGGGCGTCAAAGTTCGCGCCCTGGCACCACGGCTTCTCGGCGTCCACGAGTTCCAGCCAGCATGTGAACTGCTGCAGCACAGCCGCCAGCGGCTCGGCATCGTCGCGGAATGCCGCGGCGCGCGCGGCGTCGCTCTGCTTCATCCACCACGCCACCGTATACGGGTCGATCGTCAGGCCGGCCGCCGTGCACGACGCGAGCGCGATTGGCGCGTAGAACGTCTCGCCGAGGCCGGACGGGCCGAACATCACGGCGCTGATGCTCAGGATCGCGGAGCCAGGCGTCGTCCCCATGGTCTCGATGTCGATCATGACGTCGCCCAGGTGCGCCGCCGCGGGCGCCGGGTCCGTCCAGGTCAGGGCGCCGTCCGGGCGCGCGTCGTCCTTGCGGCGGTTCTCGTTTTTGGTATCGGACATCATCGTTTTCCTTGTCGGGTGTGTTGCGTTCTAATTTGAATGTGGGCCTGCCGCAGGCGCTCCTCGGCGCGCTGGCGCAGCTGCTGCTGCAGCTGCAGGTCGATGCGCATGATGGCGACCTGTTCGAACATCGCGCGGGCCATCTGCTCGTCGCTGCCGTAGAGGGCGCGTGCCTGGTCGAACGTCATGCTCATGCGGCGACCCGGGCGAGCTGCTGCTCGTGCACGAAGTTCGCGCGGATCAGCGCTTCGGACACCGGCGGGCAAACGCTGTTGCCGCACATGCGCACTTGGGCCGACTTCGTGAGCGGCACGCGCGGCAGTTGCAGCGGATCCGCCGCGGCCTGCACGCCGTCGGCGAACAGCAGCGCCGGGTCCGGGATCTCCTCGATGACGTAGTCGGCCGGGAAGCCCTGCGCCGCGTACAGCTCGTGCGGCGCGAGCATGCGCAGGCCGATGTCGACGATCTCGTAGTCGACGCCCTGGATCGTGACCAGGCCGAAGCGGTCCTTCGTCGTTACGGTGTGCAGCGGCTCCTCCAGGCGCGGATCCTGATCGGCACCGTAGTACTTCACCAGGAATGCGCGCACCTCCGCGTGATGCTGGCCGCCGGCGCTGACCGTGTGCAGCGGCTCGTCGACTGGCGCCGTGCTGCTCGTGCCGCGGAGCTTCACCAGCGTGCTCGCGACCACGGCCGACTTCCCGCCGCCGCCGGCGGTCGTCGTCGCCAGGGGCGCGTCGACGGCGTGGCCAACGCTGCGGCCCATGTCGCGCTGCACGTGCGCCACGACGACGGCCTGCTGCGATCCGGACGCGGTCAGGGTCGACATCGGCGCGTCCATCGGCCGGCCGGCCTTCACGCCCACGCGCTCCTTGTTGTGCTGCGCCATGAACGCCGTGACGAGACCGAGCGCGTGCGGCGCGCCGGCGGGGTTTTCCTTCGGTCCCGCCGTAATGGTCGGCACCGGCTCGGCAAGTTCGCTGCCGGTCGAGCCCGAACGGAACTTCGTCAGGTGCGCCGATACCAGGCCAAAGTGCCCGCCCTTCACCTGGCCGCAGATCGTGCGCATCGGCTCGTCGGCTGCGAACACGCGCTGAGTGCTGGCGTTGGCGTGCTCATTCAGGAAGGCGCTGACCAGCGCGTGCTTGCCGCCGCTGACGATCGTGCCGAGCGGCCGCTCGATGTCGAGCGCGCGCGGCGCCTGGCCGTCCCGCTCGCCGTAGCCGGTCTGTACCAGCGTCGGCGTCACAAGCGCTCGCTCGCCGCGGTTCGCGCCGGTCACGGTACGCATTGGCTCGTCGACGGCCTCGACGCGGTCCGCGCCCTGATGCGTGAGCGGCACGATGAACGGGTTCGCGGCGTCGACGACGTAGCGCATGATGCCCTTCGCGATGCGGCGCATCGTTGCCTCGGCCAGCGGGCGCTTGCGGTCGAAGATGCTCGGGCACGGCAGCGACCAGTCGATGCACTCGGCGGCCGTGCGGTGCGGCGCCTGCAGGCCAGCCAGCACGGCGGGCGACGTCGGCGCGCCATGTGTCGGCGCCGGCCAGCGGATCGGCAGCCCGTCGCGGCGCGCCACCAGGAAAAAGCGCTTCCGGATCGTCGGGGCGCCGAAGTCGCACGCGCGCATCTCACGCCATTCGACCTGGTACCCGTGGGCGCGCAGCTGACGGACGAAGCTGTCGAACGTCTTGCCGCGCTTCGCCGGGTCCGGCCGCGCCTTGCCGTCGGCGTCGATGATCAGCGGCCCCCACGTCTTGAACTCCTCGACGTTCTCCAGCATGATCGCGCGCGGCTTGCACTTCGCGGCCCAGCGCAGCGCGACCCAGGCGAGGCCGCGGATGCGCTTCTCAACCGGCGCGCCGCCCTTCGCCTTGCTGAAGTGCTTGCAGTCCGGCGACAGCCAGACCAGCGCGACCGGCTGGTTGCCGGTGACCGCGATCGGGTCGACCTCCCACACGCTCTCGCACAGATGCTTCGTGTGCGGGTGGTTCATGGCGTGCATCGCCAGTGCTTCCGGGTCGTGGTTGATCGCGATGTCGACCGGCCGGCCGAACGCGGCCTCCAGGCCCGTCGACGTGCCGCCGCCGCCGGCGAAGTTGTCGATGATGAGTTCGTGGCCCAGGTCGAGCGACAGGGTGAAGGCGTCGCGCTTCATTCGTTTACCAGGCGCGTCGAAGGATGGAAGAGCGCGCAGGGCGGCGAAGTGGTGATGATCTTGGGAGGGGGCGCCGGCATGCGCATCCAGTGCGTCACGCGCTCCGACACGATGGGCATCGAGTCGACGTAGCGCCAGATCCCGGCGTCGCGGTAGCCGGTCCACACGTCGTCGTCATTCAGAGCGATGAGTACCAGTGCCTGGTCGTCCGGTAGCGCGGCGGCGGCATCATTCCATTCATTCGTTTTCATGCGGTTTCCTCGCGGTCGTTGGCCTGCAGCTTCTTCACGTCGATGCGATCGCGGCGGATCTGGTGCCGGCGCGCGACCGCCTTGATGACGATGTTCAGGGTCGGGTGCTTGAGCGCCTCGTCGAGCGGGGTGAGCATGTGCAGCACGCTGTACACGTACTCGATCGCGGCGCGGTCGGGTTCGAACTGTTCCATGTCACGCCCCGTCGGCGGCCGGGCGCGGCGCATCGATGCCCAGCACGCGGTTGATCGCGCTCTCGACGGCAACCTCGCCGTGGGCGCTCAGGATGCCGGCCAGGCGCGCCGCGAACATGCGTGCGCGCTCGTTGAGGTCGACCGGGCAGTCGCGCACGGCGCCGTCAGCGGCGTGCAGCACGACGTCGCGGATCTGCTTTGCGGTGGCCATCAGCGCGCTCCCGCGACGACGGTGATGCCGCACGGCTGGTCGTACTTGGCCGCGACGTCCACAGCGGCCTGGGCGCTCGATTCGGCGAAGTGGGTGGACTGCTCGGTCGCGGAGGCGGTGCGCACGGTGATGAGGAACGGGCGCATGTTCAGCTGCTCCCCAGCTGGGACATTACGACCAGGATGACGACGACGGCCGCGATGGCGATGATGCCGTCGACGATCAGGTCATGCTGGGTGTAGCGGGTAGACGCGAGCAGCTTGTCGTACTCGGCGTCGTGGGTGGGACGGACTTCCATCGGTGTTCTCCATGCCTGTCGGGCTCGGTTGCGATGGAGTCATGTTAGGACAAGCTAATTAAAACGTCAATAGGAACTCCTAATTTTTTGTGCGAACAGATTCCAGCCCTAACACTTCGGGCGCGCGAGTCCGGCACCGGGGTAAGAAAAAGCCCGCGAGTGCGGGCATGGACGATGGGATGGAGAGTTTTTTGTTACTGCGACGGGCCTGGATACCCAGCGTGCCGTGACGCCTTAATCAAAGTCGCCCGCTAAGCATTTCTTATATCCGATCAGTCGAGCCGATTCTGGCGACGGCTTTACTGTGAATACATAAGCGATCATGTTATCGCTTATTGCTTTAGTAATTTCATTGCTTCGTCGCGCTGCATTACTTTTAAAGTCACTATTGATCGTTGATTTGCTGTTCATGGCAATTAAATCTTTCTCTGTGCCACCTAATTCTAATATTCGCGCTGCCGAAGCTGTTAACTTACCCATTTTCACGCAAAAGGAATCGCTATGTGCATATGCCATCGCAAGCTCATCATCTCGTGAGGCCGCGCGGCCAAAAGCATTATCTGGCACCTCAGGTGCTGTTGTTACGGGTGAAGCGGAGTTATTAATTTTCCTACAGCTATCACTCATAACATCTTGACTTACTATGTACTTGTGACCGTCCGTAGAGTCGATGCATTCCCATGTGCTAGCTAGTGCATTACCGCATAACAGGAAAGTTATCGCCGCGAGCATCAGTTGCTTCATTTATAAACTCTCCCGATTGGCATCTAAGCGTGCCGGGTCGCTTCTTACAGGCGCTCAGTCTCGCGCTTTACAACACGGCCGATAATAATGCAGCGATCACCTTCACAAATCTTGCGCGGGTATTTCCGCTGATCTGGGTTATCCGAGGTCAGCCACCACCGACCATCGTCGCGCATCATGCGCTTTACCACCGGCTCCCCTTCATAGTTGATAGCGAATATCACACCGTCAGCGGGTTCTTTATCTGCCGTGTTGATGATTACCGAGTCGCCATCGCAGAGCTTGTCATCCATGCTGTCGCCTTGGATGCCAATGGAAATCAAGTTCTCCCGTTTAAAGCCTTTAGCCCGAATCCAGGCGGTAGGGATCATCCAGTTCGCGTCTTCACCCAGCTCTGGCTCGGCTTCGAAGCCGCTGATGCCTGCTCGTAACCGCAAGCGCACGCGCGGAATGAGCGCCATGCGCGGGTCATGTTCGTCTACGGCCTCGACGCGCATGAACGTGCCTGGCTTGAGCCCAAGAATTGGGTCAAGGGGCTGCTCGGCGCCGCGCATCGGACCCGATCCCGTAGCAAGCCAGTCCTGATTCACGTTTAGCGCCCTTGCAGCCTGCAGCAGGTTCTCCCCTCGCAGGTATTTCGACTTGCCGCTGAGCCAGCCATGAACACTCGGTGGCTTCACGCCACACGCACGCGCGAGATCGACCTGGCTCATGCCAGCTTCGTCCATCGCCAATTTAATTCTCTCGGATAACAACATTAGGCAATCCTAATAGTTTTTCAATTAGGAGTGGCTATTGACTTAATCGTTAGCTACTCCTAATATGTCGCATGACCCAACCATTTCCACGGACAAGCGATGACCCCTACTTCAAGTGAACTGATCGACAAGCTGGGCGGGCCCGCAGTCGTTGCCAAGCTTCTCGGCATCAAGCCGCCATCGGTGGTCGGCTGGCGAACTGGCGGCATCCCTGACGACAAGCTGATCCGTCTGGCCCCAGTGTGCGAAAAGCAGGGAATTGCAACACGCCAGGAATTGCGGCCGAACGACTGGCGCGAGATATGGCCGGAGCTCGCCGCTGCCCACCCCGAATCCCAGCCGCAGTGACCCTGCGGTTTTCTGCTGTCTGAAAAATTGCCAGCAGGAAGAAGCCGTTTAGCAACAGAAGTACGTACCGAACTACCCCATAGCGAACCACCTCACAAGGAGAAGTACCGTGTCTGCCAAAAACATCGAAATCAAAGCACTGCTCAGCGCCGACGAGTTCGTCGACTACGACACCGAACGCGAACTCGCTGACGTCAAAACCAGCCCCCTCATCCGTGCCTTCCTGAAGCGCTGGACGGCTGAGCAAAAGCATAAGCGCACCCAGCAGCAGAGGGAATGGCCAGATCATGGCCAGAACATGGCTATGTCGTTGCCGGGCCGCGCCACGCCTTACGAGCTCGACCTCCACCTCTGCCGCCAATAAACCGAGGAACCCATGCAAGATCAGGCACAGCCCAAGACCACCGACAACGACAAGATCGGCTCGGCCGCACGCATCTGGCGCGCGATCGACAAAGCGGCGATCGCCAACAAGACAGACCAGGCCACGCGCAAGGCCGAGTACCGCGCACGCCAGGAGCTTCGCAAGGTTGTTGATGAGGCGGGAGAGCAGTGATGGCAAATTCCTCGGAAACCGTGGGCGCTCACTGGCAGTTGCTGAGCCGCGTGCGCAGGATGGCAAAGAAATGAGCGCCCGTTCGAATTACAGGGCCGCTGGCGCGCTGGCCGCGCGCATCGTGGAAACGTTGCGAGTCAGACCAAGCACCATGCTGCAGTTGTCCGACGAGCTGCGTGTCAGCCACGCATCGATCCGCGTTCGCCTCTACGACCTGATGGAAATCGGCCGCGTGCATTACGTGGAGACGCCGACCTGCGGCGGGCGCGGCCTCGCGCATGTCTGGCACCTCGGCGCAGCATCGAAGGAGCAGCTGGACGCGCTCGATCAGAAGCGCGCCGCGCGCAGTGCGGTCAAGGATCGCGGTCCGATTGGCGTTCCGCTGCAGGTGACGACGCGGGCCTACGCGCCGACGAACCGCCGCGACCCGCTCGTGGCCGCGTTGTTCGGCAATGGCCCGGGAAGGAGCGGATCGTGAGCGCCGCCAACAAATCGAATCTGCCAGCGCCGCTGGTCCCTGCTGATTGCGACCTGCGCGACTTCGCGTTCATGCCGCTCGACGTCGTGCGCCTTCGCGACAGCGACCTGGCAGTGACGGCCGAAGCCGACGAGTTCCGCTGCGCGGTGCTGCTGTGGTGTGCAGCGTGGCACCAAGTGCCGGCCGCAAGTCTGCCTGACGACGACAAGGCACTCGCGCAGTACGCCGGCTATGGCCGTGTCGTCAAAGAGTGGATGAAAGTGCGCGAGGGCGCGCTGCGCGGCTGGGTGAAGTGTGCTGATGGCCGCCTGTACCACGCTGTCGTAGCCGCGAAGGCGAACGAGGCGTGGCTGGCGAAGCTGCGACAGCGCCTGAAAACAGAGTGCGCGCGCATCAAGAAACACAACGATCGACACCCTGGCGCCAATGTGCCGTTCCCAGAATTTGATGCATGGATGGCGGCAGGTTGTCCCGTGGGACATCCGTTGTTTGTCCCTAGGGACAGCAACGACAAACAGAAGGGACAGGGTAGTGATGTCCCTGATGAAAACGACTCCAAGGGACAGGGAGAGGGACAGGGAGAATTAATAAATACCCCCAAACCCCCTGGCGGGGGCTTGCCGGCAGCCAAGGAGCGATCACAACGCATTGCCTTGCAGACATTCCTCGACGAATGCAAGGCAAAGAACGAACGACCCATCCGCGACTACGCCCCGGTCTGGAAGCATGCCGAAGAAGCCGGATTGCCGCACGATTTCGTCGCCTTGGCATGGATCGAATTCAGCCGCCGCTTTGGCCGGGGCGGCATCAAGGAGGCGGGCCGACAGCGGAACTGGCGGCAGGCATTCCGCAATTACGTGGAAGGCAACTACCTGAAGCTGTGGGCCATTGACGCGAACGGCACGTATTTCCTGACCACCCAGGGCAAGCAGGCCCAGAAAATTTACGAAGCGAGAGAAGCAGCATGAGCAACGAGATCAAACCGCCGCCACACAGCCTTGAGGCCGAACAGAGCGTCATCGGCGCACTGCTGCGCGACAACGACGCCATCGACCGTATCGGTGACCTGCGCGCAGAGCACTTCTTCCTGGGCGACCATGCCACGATCTACCGCGAGCTGATGCGGCACCTGGTTGCCGGCCGCAGCTGCGACGTGATCTCGCTGGGCGACGCGCTGCGCGGCAAGGTGGGCGACTGCATGGCCTACCTGAACTCGATGGCGCAGAACACGCCGTCGGCGGCGCACATCGGCCGCTACGCTGGGATCGTGCGCGACAAGGCGATCAAACGCGGGCTGATCCAGTTCGCTCGCGAGGTCGCCGAAGGCGCGGCCAATTCGCCAGAAGACGCCGGTGAGATGGTCGACCGGGCCACGTCGGCTCTGGAGAAGCTGGCCCAGGCGCGTACTCGCATCGAGCCAGTTCTCGCGGCTGACGAGCTGACCGCGCACGTCGAGGAGATCGAGCGCCGCATGAACGGTGTCGTGAAGGCGATCTCAACCGGCTTCCCGGACGTCGACGACAAGTTGAACGGCGGGATCCGCCGCGGCGAGCTGATTGTGCTGGCCGCGCGCCCGAAGATGGGCAAGACCGCGTTCGCGCTGAACATCGCGTGCAATGCGGCCGTCGACCATTCCGTGCTCGTCCTGTCGATGGAAATGCCGAAGTCGCAGCTGCACGACCGCAACCTGGCCAGCCAGGGACACATCCCGCTGGAACACCTGCTCAAGCCGCTGATGATGACCGACGAGGACTGGGAGCGGCTCACGCACGCGACGATCAAGGTATCGGGTATGCGGCTGCACCAGGACGACCAGGGCGGACTGCGCATGCTGGACGTGCGTCTCAAGGCCAAAGCCGTGAAGCGTAAGAGCGGCCTCGACCTGCTGGTCATCGACTACCTGCAGCTGATGGACGGGGACGGCGACAACCGGAACGCGCAGATCGAGGGCATCACGCGCGGCCTCAAGGCGCTGGCGAAGGAGCTCGACATCGGCATCGTGCTGCTGTCGCAGCTGAACCGCAAGCTGGAGGAGCGTCCGAACAAGCGCCCGATGCCGGCGGACCTGCGCGATTCGGGCGCCATCGAGCAGGATGCGGACGCGGTCGTGTTCCTGTACCGCGACGAGGTTTACAACCCGGATACACCCGACGTCGGGGTGTGCGAGGTCGACGTCGCTCTGTGCCGCCAGGGCAAGCCGGGCCGTGTCGCGCTGACGTACATCGGCGAGCAGACACGCTTTGCGCCGCTGACGCGCGGCTGGACGCCGACGAAGCCGACCGAGCGCCGCAACCGCGGACTGGCGGCCCACCTATGAGCGCGACCGTCTTCCGCAAGGGCCGGATCTGGCACTTCCGCTTCCAGGTCGGGAACGCGCGCGTGCAGCGCAGCACCCGCCTGACGAGCAAGGCGCGGGCCGAGGAGATTGCGCGCCGCGAGTATGACGCCGCGGTCGTGCGCGCCAACGGCGGCCAGCCAGTACCCACGCTCGACCAGCTGGCCCACGACTGGATCGTCGTGCACCGCCCGGTGGCGAGCGCCGCGCACCTCCGCAGCGTCGAGACGTTCCGCCGGCTGCACATGTACGACCTGGGCGCGCTGCGCATCGCGGACATCACGACGGCCGACGTCGAGCGCGTGCGCAACGAGCATCTGCAGGACCGCAAGCCGGCCACCGCCAACCACTGGCTGCGCGTGCTCAAGCTGCTAACGATGTGGGCCGTGAAGCGCGGCATCCTCGCGGGGTCGCCGTGGCGCGTGTCCATGCTCAAGGTGCAGAAGAAGCCGCGCCCGTTCCTGCCCCTGGACGTCGCCCGGACGTTCTTCGATGCCGTCGACGGCGCCACCTCGCGCGCGCCGGCGAAGGCCGTGGCCGTGCGCCTGATGTTCGGCCTGGGGCTGCGCGAGGGCGAGACGCTCACCGCACGCTGGGAATGGTTCGACTGGGAGCGCTCGACGTACACGCCCGGCATCACGAAGGGCAGGGAGGCCGAGCCGGTACCGATGCCTCGCTGGCTGCGCGACTACCTCACGCCGCTGCGCCAGGTTGAGGGCCTCGTGGTGACGAAGGCGAGCGGGCAGGCGTACGGCGCCGGCTTCACGCGCCAGGTGCTGGGCAAGGCCAACGCCGCGTGCGCGATCAAGGGCATCACGCCGCACCGCCTGCGCGGCACGTTCGCCACGCTGCTGTCGGAGGAGGGCGTGCCGATCCAGACAATCCAGAAGGTCATGCGCCACAAGAGCTTCACGACGACGATGGGCTACCTTGAGAAAAACCTCGACACCGCCGTGCGCGCGGCCGACGTGATCGGTGAAAAGACCGGGTTGAGTGGCGCAAATGTGGCGCGCATCGCGGCATAACGCCCGTAAATCCAAGCAGTACAGATTATCTACAGTCATCGGATATAGACCATGCGCACTCGCAATCCAGACTTCATCTGCGGCTTCTGTGAGCACTTCACCATGAAGGACGCGGAGCAGCAGTACGCCGAGCTCGGCCTGGGCCGGTGCCACGGCTTTGACAACGACGACAACTCGCCGGCCCGCTACGTCGAGTGGGACACGCAGTGCGTTTTGTTCCGCCGCGATGCCGTGAGTTGGCAAGCTCGCAAGCGCTTCGTCGAGCAGCAACGACAATTGAAGGAGGCCAGTGCGCAACAGGGCGAAAACGGTATAAAAAATATGGGATGACTGCCGGAAATTTCCGGTTGGAACGGGATAAAATTTCACCTGTAACCCAACAGGAGAAACACCATGTCCACCATCGCGATCCCCGGCATTTTTGCTACATCGAACCTCCGCCGCGTGCGTCGCGAGGAGGTTGCAAAACCAGCATTCCAGAAGCCAGATCCGTACGGCCTCCTCATGGCGTTCTGGGTCGACTTTATGCGCATGGACGACCGCGACGTCGGCATCAGCGGCATGAAGCTGCAGGGCGACGCGGAACCCGATGTGAATGTGCACGACGCACAGCGCGCCGCCGATCTCAAGATGGGCGAAGCCGTCAACGCGATGGTCGACAGTCTGACCGTGCTGCAGCGCGCAGCCGTCTACAAAAGCCAGGGCCTGGCCACGGCCTGGCGGTTCGCGAGTTCCAACTACGAGGTCGTTCTGCTGCAGGCACGTGAAGACCTGGAGGAGAAGCTGCGCAAACATGTTGCAACCCGGCTTTATTTCTTGTAGAGTTCGGTCACTGGGCGATTTCGCACGTCCAGACAAAAGCAAAGCCCGCCATCAAGCGGGCTTTTTTCGTTTACGTCTCCGCGAAAATGAACGCGTTGCTGGCACCGGCCAGACCAGGCGAGCGCACCCCAGGCGCGCAACGTCGCCGCACGCTGTAAGCGGCACGAATTCCCGCTGTCTCCAGCCCTGACCCATCAGGGTTTCGCCGCCCACGCATGGATGCGTCGGCGGCTTTTTCTTTCTGAGGTCCCAATGTCCACCGAGAACAAACGAAAGCCGCGCCGCGCGGCCAGCCTGGTTGCTGGTCAGGCGCGCGCTGTGTCGACGATGGCCGCGACGATGGCCCTGATCCTGGTCGAGCTGCAGCAGCTGCGCGCCGAAATGAAGGCGCGTGATGCCTACTATGAAGCGGTCGGGGTGCCGGTGCGCCCCGTCGCAGAGGGCTGATCGTGAGCGTCCAGGCCGAACTGTACTGGCTGCGCTTCATGGCCCAGGTGCGACGCGAAGATGCCGCCATCGACCGGATGCGGAGGACGCATGCCTGACGACCGCCTGATCTACCGCGACCAGATGATGCGCGCCGTGCTTGGTACTCGCCCGGTGATTCTGGTGAAGGAAGCGGACACGACGGTGCTCGACCGCTTTGCGCAGCGCCTGGCCGATGCCGACGAGGCAATCAGGCTGTTGCGTGCGAATGGCTGCGGCACCCGCGCGCAGTCGCTACCCGACATGGTGCGCATGGCGTTGGGCATCGAGCCATGACCACTGAGCGCCTGCGCGGCCGCGCGCTGCAGCGGCAACGCGAGCGCGTCTGGCTTCGCGATCAAGGGCTGTGCGCACGGTGCGGCCTCATCACCACGTTCCCGTCCGGCTTCGAACTGGACCACCGTGTTGCCCTCGCCAACGAGGGGACGAACGACGACAGCAACATGCAGGTGCTGCACCACGAGTGCCACGAGGCGAAGACGAACGAGGACCTGGGATACACGCCCAAGGTCGCGGTCGGCGCAGATGGATGGCCCGTCGAGGCCGCGCCCGCCGGATCGGTGACGCGCCGAACCGCGCGATGGAAGCGCGTCAGCCGGGCCTGACCCCCACCCCGGGGGCGGGTCGAAAGTCTGCGCCTTGGTCGCGGGAAACCGGCCATGCAGCTTCAATTTAACGCTAACCCACAAAACGACGGCAAAAATGACCACCACGACCAAGCCCACGACCACCGCCAAGCCGCGCACGAAGCGCGCACGCGCGGACTCCGCGGCCAGCGCCGTCAAGGCCATGGTCAACGCGGCTCAGCCGGACATCGAGGTGCCGGCCTGGGTGACGCTGACCGAATCGGCGCGGCCGTTCTGGGTCGGCGTTGTGCGCGCGCGTGCGCGAGACGAATGGCAGGACGTCGACCTGGTCGTGGCGGCACAGCTGGCGCAGTGCCAGGCCGACATCGCGGAAGAGGACGCGCAGCTGCGCATTGAAGGCCGCGTGATCACGAACGACCGTGGCACCCAGATCATGAACCCGCGCACCACCGTGCTTGAGCAGTTGGCCCGCCGCGAAATGGCGCTGATGCGCACGCTGCGCATGGGCGGCCGTGTCGCCGGCGACGCGCGCGACGAGCACGGCAAGCGGAAACTTGAGCACGGCGCCCGCAAGGCACGCGCGCAGGTCGAGGCGGAAGACGACGGGCTGCTGGCATGACGAAGCGGTCTGCAAAGGCCGCTCCCCAGCTCGACACCGACGACAAGTACTGCCTCAAGAAACCGCTGACGCGCGGTGAAAAGGTCTGCGCGTTCATCGAGCGGTATTGCGTGGCGCCGGAGGGCGACCACATCGGCCAGCCCATCCAGCTGGAGCCGTTCCAGCGCAAGTTCATCCTTGAAATCTACGACAACCCGCACGGCACGCACAGCGCCTACCTGTCGATCGCGCGGAAGAACGGCAAGACCGCGCTGATTGCCTCGATCCTGCTGGCGCACCTGTGCGGACCCGAGGCGGTGCAGAACTCGCAGATCGTCAGCGGCGCCCAGTCCAAGGAGCAGGCGGCCGTCGTGTTCGAACTGGCGCGCAAGATGGTCGAGATGTCGCCCATTCTGTCCGGCCTGGTGAAGATTCTGCCCAGCGGCAAACGCCTTATGGGTCTGCGCAAGAACGTGCTCTACCGCGCGCTGGCAGCCGACGGCAAGACCGCGCACGGCCTGTCGCCCATCCTGGCCATCCTGGACGAGGTGGGGCAGGTCATCGGGCCGGTCGACAAGTTCGTGTCCGCGATCACGTCGGCACAGGGCGCGTACACCAACCCGCTCCTGATCGCGATCAGCACGCAGGCGCCGACGGACGCCGACCTGTTCTCGACCTGGATCGACGCGCAGACGAATTCACCGGACCCGCGCGTGGTCTGCCACGTCTACGCGGCGCCGGCCGACTGCGCGCTCGACGACCCTGCCGGCTGGGCCGCGGCGAATCCCGCGCTCGGCGTGTTCCGCTCGCTGGACGACCTGCGCAAGCAGTGCAAGCAGGCGATCGACATGCCGGCCAACGAGCCGGAATTCCGCAACCTGATCCTGAACCAGCGCGTCGAGGCGGTGTCTCCGTTCGTTGCGCGCTCGGTATGGGAGGCCAACGGTGGCGCGCCGGGCGACGCGGCCGGCCTCAAGGTGTGGGCCGGCCTGGACCTGTCCAGCGTGAACGACTTGACGGCGCTGGAGGCGGTCGACGAAACCGGCGGCGTGCACTCGCAGTTCTGGTTGCCGGAAGTAGGCCTGCGCGAGAAGTCGCGCAAGGACAAGGTACCGTACGACCTCTGGGCGAAGGAAGGGTTCCTCGACACCACCCCGGGCAGCGCAATCGAGTACGAATACGTTGCCGCGCATTTGCGCGTGTTCTTCGACCGCTTCGACGTCCAGGCGCTCGCCTTCGACCGCTACAACATGCGCTTTCTCAAGCCGTGGCTGGTCAAGGCTGGGTTCACGGACGCCGAGCTGGAAAAATTCGTCGAGTTCGGCCAGGGTACGGCCAGCATGACGCCCGCACTGCGCGAACTGGAGGTGAAGCTGCTCAACAAGAGCCTGCGCCACGGCAAGCACCCGGTGCTGAACATGTGCGCGGCGAACGCGAAGGTCGTCGGGGATTCCGGCGCCCGCAAGTTCGACAAGCAGCGCGCACGCGGCCGCATCGACGGCATGGTGGCGCTGGCCATGGCGGTGGGCGTCATGCCGATCGCGGAGCCCGTCGACGACATCAACGATTTTCTCAACGCACCGATCAGCGCATGAACTTCAATTTCGTAAATACCCTCCGCACCTGGTGGGGCAACGGCGGTGCGATCGCGGAAACGACCGGCGTGCAGACGCCGATTCCCGGCGCGCCGCTGATTCCGGACACGAACGGCGTGGGCGTCGACGGCGCCCTGCAGATCAGCACCGTCTGGGCCTGCATCGACCGCCGCGCGTCGACCATCGCGAGCCTCCCGTTCTTCGCGTATCAGCAGGTCAGCGGCGAAAAGCAGCTGGCGCGCAGTAGCCGACTGTACGACATCCTGCACGACTCGCCCAACAGCCGCATGACGCCGTTCGAATTCTGGCGCGCGATGATGATGTACCACGACCTGCGCGGCAACGCATACGCTCGTATCGACCGCGATGCGCAGGGCGAGCCGGTGGCCATGTGGCCCATGCCGTCTGATCAGGTCGAGGCAATCGTCCTGCCCGACGGGTCAATGGTCTACAAGTACACGATCGGCAACAACGTCGCGGTGCTGGCCGGCACCAACGTGCTGCACCTGAAAAACCTGGGCAACGGTACGGTCGGCCTGGCCAAGCTGGAGTTCATGCGCGCCACGACGGACGAATCCACCAAGGCGCAGGCCACCGCGGCCAAGACGTTCGGATCCGGCGGCAAGCCGACCGGCGTGCTGATGGTGGATCAGGTGTTAAATGCGGCGCAGCGCAAGGCGGTGCAGGAGCGCTTTGCCGAAATGGCCAGCGGCAGCACAAATCGCCTCTGGGTGCTTGAGGCGAACATGAAGTACGAGCAGATCAGCATGTCGCCGGAGCAGCAGCAGCTGCTGGAGACGCGCAATTACGGCGTCGTCGAGATATGCCGCTGGTACGACGTCCCCCCGGTACTGGTCCACCATTCCAGCGATACGACCTGGGGCACCGGGATTTACGAGATCAAGGACGGTTTTTTCACGCTCGCCATCAGGCCGATGATCGTCAACATCGAGCAGGCGGTACGCAAACGCGTCATGACGGCGCGCCAGCGAGCCTCGATGACGGTGGAATTCAGCCTGGACGCGTTGCTGCGCGGCGATCCGGTCAAGCGGGCCGAGATCAACGCCAAAAACGTGCAAAACGGTCTTCGTACCCGCGCCGAGATCCGCCAGTTGGAAGGCGACCCATTCATCCCCGGCACCGACGTGCTGACCGCGCAGAGCAATCTGGTGCCGCTCGACCTGCTCGGGAAAATCACCGCGCGCGGCGGATCCGGCGCAGATATCGCCCAGTAGCGAAGGAAAACACATGTTGATCAAGAAAACTCTGCCGTTTGGCGACACCGAATTCAAATTTACCGAGGATTCGGGCGTCTTCAAGGGCTACGCCAGCGTGTTCGGCGGGGTCGATTCGTACCGCGACACCATCCTGAAAGGCGCCTATCTCGATACCCTGCGGGAAAACGGCATGCCGAAGATGTTTTACAACCACAAGTGGGACATGCCGATCGGGAAATACACGAACGTCGACGAGGATTCCAAGGGCCTGTGGGTCGAAGGCGAGCTCACGCCGGGCCACAGCCGCGCCGCGGACGTGCGCGCGTGCATGCTGCACAAGACCCTGGACGGCCTGAGCATCGGCGGCGTGCTGCGCAAGGGCGACTACAAGGACGGCAACGAGGGCGGCCGGCTGATCCACAAGTGGTCGGTGCTGAAAGAGGTCTCGCCGGTCGTTTTCCCGGCCGACGGCGCCGCGCGCATCGACCTGGACAGCGTGAAGTACGCCGACGAGATGGCGAACATCGAGACCATCCGAGATTTTGAGTATTTCCTGCGGGATGCGGGGAATTTCAGCAAAGGGGCGGCCCAGGCACTGACCGCCCGCGCCAAGGCGCTGTTCACCCTGCGGGATGCAGGCGACACCGACGAAGCGAAAAAGGCGGAAGACCAGATTCTGGCCCGACTCCGCAAGATGAGCCAATAACCCGCATCAGAACCCCAGAAAGCCGCCGCGAGCGGCTTTTTTTTCGACCAAAGGAATCACATGTCCGACGCAATCCTGAAAGCCCTCGACTCGGTCGAGGCCAAACTGAAATCCATGTCCGAAAAGGCCGAAGGCGAGATGAAAGACCTCGGCAAGGTCTCGGCCGACACCAAGGCCGCGATCGACAACATCGGCATCGAACAGCGCGCGCTGGCTGATCGCATGCTGCAGCTCGAACAGAAGTCGAGCGCACAGCAGGACGACACCCCGAAAGAAGAAAGCTGGGGTGACCAGTTCATCAAATCGGCCGCGTACAAGACCGTGCAGGGCGCCGGCGCGCAGCCATTCGGCCGTCAGGCGGTCGAGGTGAAGAACACCGTCACCAACGCGATCGGCAACACGTTCAGCGAGCGGCGCCCGGGCATCGTCGACGGCGCCTTCCGCGTCTTCACGATTGAGGATCTGCTGGTCAGCATCCCGACGAGCGCGAACGCCATCGACTGGATCCGCGAGAACGTCTTCACCAACGCCGCGGCCGAAACCGGCGAGGGCCTGCAGCTGCCGCAGTCGAGCATTACGTTCTCGCCGGGCACGATGCCGGTGTCGAGCATCGGCCACTTCGTCAAGGTCACGCGCCAACTGGCGATGGACAATGCCGCCCTGGTCGCCTACATCAACCGTCGCATGGTCTACGGCGTCAACCTGAAGGTCGAGAACCAGCTGGTTGCCGGCAACGGCACCGCGCCGAACCTGAACGGCCTGACGAACGCCGGCAACTTCACCGCGCACGGCTACACCGCCGCATCGCTGACCGCTGCCGGCCTGGCCAACAACCGCTTCGACCTGATCGGCAAGATGATCGGTGACTGCGCCCTGGCCGACTACCCGGCCGACGTCGTCATCCTCAACACCGGCGACTGGTGGACCCTGCGTCTGTCCAAGGACAGCCAGGGCCGCTATCTGCTGGGCGACCCGGGTTCGAACGTCGTGCCGATGCTGTTCGGCCGTCCGGTCGTCGCGAGCAACGCGATGGCGCCCGGCAAGGTCTGGGTCGGCTCGCTGTCGCAGGCGGCAACGCTGCACAACCGCGCCGGCATCGCGCTGGACCTGTCGGACTCCGACGAAAACAACTTCCAGCTGCAGCTCGTGACGATCCGCGCGACGCGCCGTCTGGCGCTGACCGTCGAGAAGCCCGCCGCCGCCCGCTACGGCGATCTGCTGCCGGCCTAATCAATCAAGGGGCGGGCCTATCGGCTCGTCCCTCACCTGGAGAAGCACATGGCTGACGCCGAAAACAACCTGGTCGAGGTCGAAATCCTCGGCATCGTCACCACCGCGCAGTACGGCTCCCTGAACAGCGGCGACATCCTGCGCACCACGCCTGAATTCGCGAAGCATCTGGTCGACGACTGCAGCGCGGCGCGCTACCGCACCGCCGAAGACGCTGCGCCGTCCGAAGAAGAGTTCGATGTAAGCGCCGCGCACGCCGACCCGGCGCCGGGCGCCGCCGTCGCGCGCCGCACCGGCCGCAAGAAGCCGTAACAGGGGAGGGCGTGCCGTGATCCACCTGACGATGACCCCGCAAACGTCGGCCATCCGTGCTTACGACCAGCCAGCCGGCTACGAGAACCGCCTGCCGTACCTGGCCATCGTCACGGTCACGCACCTCACCGACAAGATCGTCTACCTGCACGGCGCCGTCGGCGTCGTCTGCCGGGAGACATGGACCAAAACCCTCGATCTGCTGCGAGACCACGGCATCACAACCGTGATGCTGGAGCGGCATGGCCGAATGAAGACGATCGAGCTGGCGCCGCACGCCGCCGATCGACCAACGGAATAACGAAGGGCTGCCGATGGCTACTTTCACGAAAATTAACGCGTTCGTCGCCGCGCTGGCGCAGAAGAAGCACAACCTCGCGACCGACCAGCTGGTGATCCTGCTGACGAACACGGCGCCGAGCGCGGCCGGCAGCGCAGTGACGGCTGACATCACGCAGATCGCTTACACGTACTGCTCCACGCGCAACCTGACCACCTCGTCGGCTGGCCAGACCGGCGGCGTCTACAAGCAGGTGCTGGCCGACCTGACGCTGACCGCCAGCGGCGGCGCCGTCGGCCCGTTCCGCTACGCGGTGCTGGCCAACGCCACGGCGACGAACGGCGACCTGATCGGCTTCTTCGATTACGGCTCCTCGATCACCCTGAACGACGGCGAAACGCTGCTGATCGACCTGGATCAGGCGGCCGGCGCTTTTACCCTGACCTGATCATGACGCCCGCACAGCAAACCGCCCTGCGCGCCGAGCTGGTCGACGACCCGAAACAGCGGGGATACCGCGCGCATCTGCCGAGCGATCCCGCGCGCGTCGTCGAACTGCTCACGGCGCCGACCGAAACTATGCTGGGCCCGCTGCGCTCGACCACCGCGAAAGCGTGGGCGGCGCGCGGCCCGTACGCCAAGATCGTTGACGCGAGCAACGACGCGCAGCATGCGTGCCGGGCGTCGTGCCTGGTCATCCGCGAATCGTTCGCCTGCGGCGACATGATCCACGTCGAGGAGGCGGACCTGCAGGACATGCTGGGCGCCTGGATCGTCCACGGCGTCGCCACGCAGGCCGAGGTGGACGCGCTGTACGCGCTCGCCCTGCAGCCCGCCAGCCGCGGGGAGGTCATCGGCGTCCCGGCGCCGAGCGCGCGCGACGTCATCGATGCATTGAAAGATTGATATGCCTGGAAAAATACTACTCAGCGAACAGGCCGTTGTCACGCTGACCTCGGCGGGCGCCTCGCTTACGACCGGCTCGGCCGGCTCGGCGGGCACGCTGGACTGCCGCGCCAGTGGTAACGCGGCCGACATGTTCTCGGCGCTGCTCACGCTGGCCGCGCAGTGGGTAACCGTCACCGGCATCGC
>Ga0308168_1001472_pt1 | contig 21410 bp, 17 predicted proteins | sample PhyCR2_FD_202133 | JGI IMG/M metagenome (GOLD analysis project Ga0308168, IMG submission 202133) | Phyllosphere microbial communities from UC Gill Tract Community Farm, Albany, California, United States - DLSLRC.R2 | ecosystem: Host-associated > Plants > Phyllosphere > Unclassified | place: USA...
CCGCCATTCTCTAAAATCATCGTAATGGCGACGCGTGGGTTGTCATAGGGAGCGAAGGCGGTCATCAATTTATGATCACGCAATCGCTCTGAAATTTTATGTGCATTGTAGGTCTCGTTAGCTTTCAGCCCAAAAACTTGAGCAGTACCCGATTTCGCGGCAATTTTATACGGGGCGCTGACGAAACTTTTATGCGCCGTACCATTAGGACGGTTAGCAACGCCATACATTCCATCTTTAGCAATTTCCCAATAGCCAGAATGCACATCCCCAATCACCTCAGAAACGGGAGGCTGGTAGGGGTAACGGCTACCGGCCCGATTTGCTGACAATAATAAATGAGGGACTTTCAGTACTCCATCATTGATTAACGCCATTAAGGCTTTGTTCATTTGCAACGGCGTAGCTGTCCAATAGCCTTGACCAATACCAACCGGGATAGTGTCACCCTGATACCAGGGTTTTTTGAAGCGGTTAACCTTCCATTCCCGTGTTGGCATATTCCCCGCGCTCTCTTGGGGCAGATCGATTCCTGTACGTTGGCCATAGCCAAATTTCATCATCCACTCAGATAGCCGATCAATGCCCAGATCAAAGGCGACTTGATAGAAAAAAGTGTCTGCAGACTCTTCAAGAGACTTGGTCACATTCAGTCGACCATGTCCCCATTTTTTCCAATCGCGGAAGCGCTTCTCACTTCCGGGTAATTGCCACCAACCTGGGTCAAATAAACTGGTGTTTTTGGTTATTACGCCAGCACTTAATGCCGACACTGCAACGAAAGGCTTTACAGTCGAGGCTGGCGGGTAGGCCGCTTGAATGGCACGGTTGTACAATGGACGGTCAGGATTGGTCAATAATTCTTTATAATCTTTATTTGAAATGCCTTCGACAAACAAGTTCGGGTCGTAACTGGGCATGGAGACCATGGCGAGAATTTCGCCATTACGAGGATCGCTAACCACAACCGCCGCACGGCTACCGGCCAGTAAAGTCTCAATATATTGCTGCAAGCCCAAGTCTAAGGTTAATGTAATGTCTTCACCGGCTTGCGGAGTGACCTCATTAAGTTGCCTGACAACGCGACCACGGTTATTGACCTCAACCTCTTCATACCCGGTGTTACCGTGTAGAAGATTTTCATAATAGGCTTCGACGCCAAGCTTGCCGATATCGTGGCTAGCACTGTAATTACCCGCCTTTTGCTCACGGTTTAATCGTGCCATATCGCGGTCATTGATCTTTGAAACATAACCGACAATATGGGTGAGGCTAGGGCCATAGGGGTAATAGCGGCGTTGATAGCCCTTGATTTCCACACCGGGGAAACGATATTGGTTGACGGCAAACCGAGCGATTTGCTCGTCGTTTAATTCATTTTTAATGACCACAGGGGCAAAGCGTCGTGCTTGCTTACGCTCTTTTTCGAAGGTCACCAACTCTTCGTCAGTCAAGGATAAGACGGGTTGTAACGCTGCGAGTGTCTGTTTCAAGTTACCGACTTTTGCCGGCAGGATTTCAGCTTGGTAGATGGTGCGATTTAACGCGAGTGCGGTGCCATTACGGTCGTAAATCAAGCCGCGACTGGGGGCAATCGGCACGAGTTTGATACGGTTCTGATTAGATCGCGTGCGGTAATCATCATACTTAACAATCTGTAGATGGCACATGTTAACGATAAGAATAGAGAGTAATAGAAAAACACCCACAAGTGCGATGGCGGCCCGTTTCACAAATAATTTTTGTTCGGCGCTATAATCACGAAAAGCGTAGGCGGTCAATTTCATGCAAGTGTTTTCTACTTATTCAAAGGTCGAGAGTTTATTCGCGATGGTAAGGATGGTTAGTCGTAATACTCCATGCACGATAGAGGCTTTCAGCAACTAATACTCTGACTAATGGATGGGGTAAGGTCAATGGCGAGAGTGACCAACTTTGATCTGCCGCAGCTTTACACGCGGGAGCAAGACCTTCAGGCCCACCAATCAGTAGGCTGACATCCCGGCCATCTTGCTTCCAACGATCAAGTTGTTGTGCAAGCACGGGTGTTTCCCAAGGCGTACCAGGGATGTCTAAGGTCACAATACGGTTACCTTTTCCCACTACAGCTAACATCGCCTCACCTTCTTTTTCTAGGATCCGCTTAATATCGGCATTCTTACCGCGTTTACCTGCAGGGATTTCGATAAGCTCAAAAGGCATATCGCGCGGAAAACGACGTAAGTAATCCATAAAGCCGGTTTGCACCCAATCGGGCATTTTAGTGCCTACGGCGATGAGCTGTAATTTCACTCATTAACTCCAGAGTTTCTCAAGCTCATAAAGCTGACGAGCTTCTTCTTCCATGATGTGGACGATGACTTCACCTAAATCGACGACGACCCAATCACCGGAAACTTTACCTTCTGTCCCCATTGGCTGTAAGCCTGCGAGTTTTGCTTCTTGCTTGAGATGGTCTGCGATAGACATAACATGACGCGATGAGGTACCGGTGCAGATCACCATACAATCAGTGATACTGGATTTACCGTGAACATCAATGGAAATTATATTTTGTGCTTTAAGATCGTCAACTTTGTCGACAACGAAAGCTTGGAGTGCTTGGCCTTGCAAAAGCTTCACCTTCAGTAATGATGGTTAAAAAATAAAATCCCTAGCCGCCAAAAACTGCGTTTGCTAGGGGTTGAGGCTCATTGTAACACGCTGTCAACGGGGGCGATATAAGCCAGTTTCAGCGATATACTCGATGACTGCATCGGGAAGCAAGTCTTGACACGAAAGGCCGTGGTGTAAGCGTCGGCGAATATCCGTTGCAGAGATCGTGTACAGCGAGGTATCGGCAAGAAATATTCCGCCACAGGGCTTATGCTGTAAGCTGGCCGCGTCAGTCAGATGACGAGTGATCCACGATTGGATTTTATGATCGGCATGCTGGCTGGAATAACCTGGTCGCTGAGCGACGACTAAATGGCAATATTCCAGTATCTCTTGCCATCTTTCCCATTGGTTAATACTGAGTAGCGAATCCTGACCAATAATAAAAGCTAGGGGCGCCTCTGCACCGACTTCTTCACGCAGGAGCGTCAGGGTATCGATGGTCCATGATGGGGTATCGCGCTCAAGCTCACGGCTATCAATCGAAAAGAGTGGATCATTCTCTACCGCCCGTTTCAGTATTTCTACGCGTTGTGCTGCACTGGCTTCTGGCTGAGACCGATGAGGCGGCACGTTGTTAGGAAGTAGGGTGACGTTTTCAAGATCGAGCAGCGAGGCAATTTCACGCGCACAATGTAAATGACCGTTATGGATGGGGTCAAAGGTCCCCCCAAACCACGCAGAGAGCTTAGACATGGTAAAGTCCTGTAGGAAACTGAGGTTGACAAATAAGCACGCTGAGCGCGTTTAATGCGGGCCAACACTCGGTAGAGAAATCTTTTTTCACAGCGATCTCTAGTGAGGCTAAATGATGAACGATATGACGTAGACGAACGCGATCCAGTCGCTGTAAAGCACCGGTATAAAGTTGACGTCTATTTCGCCAGACGCGGAGTTTGTCCATTGCCGCGCGACGCGCATCCATCGGGATAGCGGAAACTTCAAGTAAGATCATGACCTCACGTTGCAGCGTCCTCAGTAGGATGATCGGTTCCTGATCTTCTGACTGCAGCTGTTTTAACACGTGCAAGGCGCGTTTACTTTTCCCTGCCAGCAAAGCATCGATCCAATGATAGGGGGTGAAGACAGCGGCATCATAGACGGCTTCTTCTACTCGCGGCAGGGTAAGTACCCCATCAGGCCATAGCAATGACAGGCGCTCTAGTGCTTGTGATAACGCTAATAAATTTCCTTCGTAATAATAACAAAGGAGACGTAACGCTGGCTCATCGATCGCTAATGACATAGCCCGACAGCGCTGCTGCACCCAACGAGGCAGTTGTTGATGGTCTGGTGTATGGCAGGTCACCCATAATCCACCGTCAACTAACGCTTTATACCATCCACTGTTTTCTTGAGCTTTGGTAATTTTTGCAGCATGTATGATCAGTAATAAATCGTCATGCATCAACGAAATGAGCTGTACCAACTGACTGGCTTGGGCAGCGTTTGGACCATTTTCGGCGAGCTGCAAGATAAACACTTGTCGCTGGCTAAAAAGACTCATCGCTTGGCACTCACTAAAGAGTAAGTCCCAATCGGTATGTTGATCGATGGCGTAGGAGTGATGCTCTTCGAAGGCCTGTGCCCGAGCGGCAGCCAAAAGTGTGTGCTGACTCTCTTGGTGCAGAAGGGGGTCGCTACCGACTAATAAATAGTAACGACGCAACCCATGGTTGAGTTGCGCCGTTAGTTGTTCCGGGAACACTCTGGTCATTAGTTACCGAGCGCTACACCGGCGTTGCTGCTTTGTTCTGAAGTACTGGTAATCACCTCAGGTTGCCCTAATGCCGCAGGTGGGGCGACAGGCGCAGTACCATTAATTTGCTGCTCAGCAGCATGAACAGCCAGTAACTGACGGACTAACTGTTCAGACGCTCTTACACGCATTTCTTGGCTAATCATGTCTTGCTCTGAGTCTGCGGCAAGCGGGTTACCGGAGTTATCAAAGTAAGAACGATAAACCGTGGTATGCAGTGGGAAAATACCTTTACCTGGGATGAGGATTTGGCCTGTTATGGTCATCACCAATTGGTACTCCGCACGACTACCGTCTAAGAATACAGAGGCCGTATCACGGTGATTATTCTCGCCCGCTAGGCGTAAAGTTGGCACATTCACCCGCTGCGTGGCAGAGTCTTCAACCAATTTTATACCGCTTAACCGTAATTGCTGGCGTACTGCACGTGCGAGTGGGCCATAAGGATCATCGCTCGATAAAATCATCGTTTTCATATCTTGAGGAATTTTAGTATTCCCACGGGTATGAAAACCACAACCGGCGGTGCTGAGCACCGCGGTTGCCATCATTAAGCAGAGTAGAAAATGTCGCACATTACCTCCGGAGTTACCCAATCACTAGGTTTAGCAGCTTGCCAGGGACGAAAATGGCTTTACGAATGGTCGCACCGTCTAAATATTTCGCCACTAAATGGTCTTCGGCAGCAAGGGCTTGAACTTGCTCTTGCGTAGCCTCAGCAGCAACGTTAATTTTGGCGCGTACTTTACCATTAATCTGAATCACCATAACCACACTCTCTTCTACCATGGCTTGCTGATCGGCGACAGGCCATTCTGCCTCATCAATCGTCGTGGTCTGGCCTAAGGCTTCCCATAACACAAAGCAGGCATGTGGGGTAAATGGATAGAGTAGGCGTACCACAGCATTCAAGGCTTCATCCATTAGCGCACGGTCTTGCTCACTCTCTTGCGGCGCACGCGTTAGCTTATTCATTAACTCCATCACCGCCGCAATCGCTGTATTGAAGGTTTGGCGACGACCGACGTCATCAGAGACTTTAGCGATGGTTTTGTGCACTTCACGACGCAATGACTTTTGTGCATCATCGAGCGCATCAACGACCAATGGTGCGACAGTACCTTTGCTGGTGTGCTCATGCACTAAACGCCAAACACGCTTAAGGAAGCGGTTAGCGCCTTCAACGCCAGATTCTTGCCATTCCAACGTCATCTCTGCCGGTGAGGCGAACATCATGAATAGACGAACGGTATCCGCACCGTAGCGTTCTACCATTAATTGTGGGTCGATACCGTTATTTTTGGACTTCGACATCTTACTCATACCCGCGTAGACCACTTCGCGGCCAGTATTATCAGTCGCTTTGATAACACGTCCTTTGTCATCGCGCTCGACCGTTACGTCGACAGGGGAAACCCAGTTACGCTCACCGTTTGCGCCGACATAATAATAAGCATCGGCCAGCACCATGCCTTGGCAAAGCAGGCGTTTCGCTGGCTCATTGGAGTTTACCAAGCCTGCGTCACGTAATAACTTGTGGAAGAAGCGGAAATACATCAAGTGCATGATGGCATGTTCGATTCCCCCAATGTATTGGTCCACCGGTAGCCAGTAGTTGGCTGCTGCGGGGTCGAGCATACCTTGGTCGTAGTGAGTGCAAGTATAACGCGCGTAATACCATGACGATTCCATAAAGGTATCAAAGGTATCCGTTTCGCGTAAGGCAGGCTGTCCGTTGACGGTGGTTTTTGCCCACTCAGGGTCGGCTTTAATTGGACTGGTGATACCGTCCATCACCACATCTTCAGGCAGCAAGACGGGAAGTTGATCTTCCGGTGTCGGAACGACGGTGCCATCTTCCAGCGTCACCATTGGAATAGGCGCACCCCAGTAACGTTGGCGGGAAACGCCCCAGTCACGCAGACGGTAGTTCACTTTACGCACGCCAACACCTTTCGCAGCAAGCGCATCGGCAATCGCATTGAAGCCTGCAGCATGGTCCAGTCCATCAAACTCACCAGAGTTAACTAACTGGCCTTTAAAGGTCATGGCTTCGCCGCTGACATCAGGAACATTACCTTCTTCGTCGCAAACTACTGGCTTAATGGTTAATTGGTATTTGCTAGCGAATTCCCAATCACGTTGGTCGTGTGCGGGAACGGCCATTACTGCACCCGTACCGTATTCCATGAGGACAAAGTTAGCGACCCATAAAGGCAGTTTCTCACCGGTCAGCGGATGGATGACATGGAAGTGAGTCGCATGCCCTTTTTTCTCCATGGTAGCCATCTCGGCCTCAGCAACCTTGGTATTACGACACTCTTCGATAAATGCAGCCAAAGAAGGATCGTGTGCCGCCGCTTCTTGAGCCAATGGGTGCCCAGCCGCAACAGCGACATAGGTTGCCCCCATAAAGGTGTCAGGCCGAGTGGTATAGACGGTCAAGGTATCACTGCGATCAGCCACCGCAAAGGTGATTTCCACCCCTTCGGAACGGCCAATCCAGTTACGCTGCATGGTTTTAACCTGTTCAGGCCACCCTTCTAAGGTATCAAGATCGTTAAGCAGTTCTTCTGCATAATCGGTGATTTTGATAAACCATTGTGGGATCTCTTTACGCTCGACTTTGCTGTCACAGCGCCAACAGCATCCATCTACCACTTGCTCATTCGCTAAAACGGTTTGGTCATTCGGACACCAGTTAACCGCAGAGGTTTTTTTGTAAACTAAGCCTTTCTCATAAAGCTTGGTGAAGAACCATTGTTCCCAACGGTAATACTCTGGCTGACAAGTCGCTAACTCGCGGCTCCAATCGTAACCAAAACCCAGTAATTTTAACTGGTTCTTCATGTAATCGATATTTTCATAAGTCCAAGGCGCGGGCGCTGTATTATTTTTCACCGCAGCCCCTTCAGCCGGTAGGCCGAAAGCATCCCAACCAATAGGTTGAAGGACGTTTTTACCTTGGAGACGTTGGTAACGCGCGATCACATCACCAATGGTGTAGTTACGCACGTGCCCCATGTGGAGTCGGCCAGAAGGATAGGGAAGCATCGATAGGCAGTAATATTTTTCTTTACCTTCTTGTTCTGTCACTTTGAAGGTTTCTTTTTCATCCCAATGGGCTTGAACGTGTGATTCTATCTCTTCCGGGCGGTATTGCTCTTGCATGGCGGCCAGTGATCCTTATTAATAAGCGCGGGGCTTGATACAATGACTTTACTTAGATCCGCATAGCATACCCATAAGGCTGCCGCGCAACAACTGCCAATTCTTGTAAGTCATCATTTGTCGAGGAGAGAGCCTCCGAAGAGGCTCGAATTAGTGGGGCATTTTACGCCGTCTAAGGGCGACGATGGCACTCAGCAGGCTGATGATCCAAATTGTGGTATCACCGGTCAACGCATAAGGCGTCGCTCCACGCGTAGGCGTAATCTCTGCAGTCAGCACATCAGGCTGGAATTGAGGGAGTTGTTTCACCACAGTGCCATCGGCCGCGATCACGGCGGTAATACCATTGTTGGTATCACGTAACAGTGGTTTACCTAACTCAAGCGCTCTCATCCTTGCCATCTGGAAATGCTGCCAAGGGCCGATGGAGTGGCCAAACCAGGCATCATTAGACACGGTCAACAGGAAATCAGTATCTGGGCGTAGGTTATCGCGTACCTGCTGACCCAAGACGATTTCATAGCAGATCGCGGTCGTGAGCTGATATCCCCCAAGATAAAGCGGAGATTGCGAATAGGCGCCTCGACTAAAACCTGACATCGGTAAATCAAAGAATGGGGCTAAAGGCCGTAACAGTGAGGCTAACGGAACGAATTCACCAAATGGGACCAGATGGTTCTTCTGATAGCGGTCCGGGCTGTAGTAGCTGTACGGGGACTGATTGCCTAAGGTAATCACGGTATTGAAGTCGTGATAGCGGTTATCGGACATTAAGCGTGAATCCACGATTCCCGTTGCCAACAAGCTCCCCCCTTGGCGCAGTTCATCATCAAGTTGATGAAGAAAGGCTTGTTGATTGGTTTCTAAATCGCTGATAGCCGACTCAGGCCAGATAATCAGTTTGGTATGGCCAATTTGTGGTGCAGTTAAGCGAGTATAAGTCTGTAAGCTACGGGAAAGCTGCTGTGGATCCCATTTCATACTCTGCGCAATATCACCTTGGACTAGCGCAACGGTAGTTTTTCGTTCGGGCTGTTCGTGATACCAATGGAAATAGCGTAGCGGCCAACAAACGAGTAATACACCTACCGCCGCAATAAGATAACGGATGCGACGTTGTTGGAGTGCAAGGACCAGTGCACCAGCCATCACCATCAACAGGAAGTTGATGGTTTCAACCCCAGCGATGGGGGCAATGCCTTTAAGTGGGCCATCAATTTGACTATAGCCAAATTGTAGCCAAGGGAAGCCCGTCAATACCCAGCCGCGTAAAAACTCGGTCACTTGCCATAACGCAGGTGCTGCAAGTAGTAGGCGGGCAGTGCTCGCCCTCGGCCAGAAACGGTTCAATACTAAAGCAAAGAGTAACGTAAATAGCGATAGCCAAGCGGCCAGCAGTATCACTAACAAGACATTGACGGGGCCTGGCATACCCCCGAAGGTGGCGATACTGACATAAACCCAGTTGATTCCACTACCAAATAATCCCATACCCCAGCAATAGCCAATTGCGGCAGCTTGTCCGGTTTTACGGTGAGTGGTCAGCCACTGCAACCCCATTAAGGAAACGAGAGCGGCAGGCCAGAAATCGAATGGGGAAAAAGCAAGGGTGCCAACGGCACCCGTAATCAGAGCAAGGAGAAGGCGAATCGATTGTCGATCGATGATTTTACTGACTGCCATAAGCTTTAGTCGTCGCTAAGAGTGATAGGGGAGGCATCCTCAGGAATTCGGACATGCACTTGAATGATACGACGACGATCGGCCACGGCGACTTTGAATTGGTAGCCGTCAATCGTGATACTTTCGCCGCGAGCAGGGAGGTGCCCAAAGCTTTGCATCACTAGTCCGCCAACGGTATCGACTTCATCATCGCTAAAATTGGTGTCGAATTGCTGGTTAAAATCGTCGATGGACATCAGGGCCCTGACCGTATAAGTATGACGGTTGAGCTGACGGACATCGGCATCTTCAACATCATCGTATTCATCTTCGATCTCGCCGACGATAAGCTCGAGGATATCCTCAATCGTCACCAGACCTGCAACACCGCCAAATTCATCGATCACGATAGCCATATGGTAACGTTGTGAGCGGAACTCTTTCAACATGCGGTCAACACGTTTACTCTCTGGGACAACCACCACAGGACGTAGCACCTTTTCGATGCTAAAAGCTTCGGCATCGCTACGCATAAAGGGCAGCAGATCTTTGGCCATTAAGATGCCTTCAACGTGGTCTTTATCCTCGCTGATGACAGGAAAACGAGAGTGCGCGGTATCAACAATGATATCTAGGCAGCTATCAAGTGTCTGGTCGCGTTTTAGCGTGACCATTTGTGAGCGAGGGATCATGATATCCCGAACCCGTTGTTGCGCAATATCCATTACGCCTTCGATCATGTCACGGGTATCTTCATCAATCAGATCTTTTTGTTCAGAATCTCGGATCAGTTCCAAGAGTTCATCACGGTTTTTGGGTTCACCGTGAAAAAGCTGATTAAGAAGTAATGAGAAAAATCCTTTTTTATTACTAGGGGTATCATTATTTTGAGAATGGTCGTCGCTCATGGCGGTTTTATTTAGATCTCTCGTTAAGTAAACGTTGGTGGTAAGGACAACGACACTTACCACCCCTTACAGCTATTAGGCTTCTTTTTCCGAAATGTACGGGTCAGCATAACCAAGCGCAAGCATTATCTCTGTTTCTAAGGCTTCCATTTCTTCCGCCTCTTCATCGATAATATGGTCGTAACCCAGCAGATGTAGGCTACCATGGATCACCATATGTGCCCAATGCGCTTCCAGCGTTTTGTGCTGTTCTACCGCTTCTTGTTCAACCACTTGACGGCAGATGATCAAATCACCTAGCAGCGGAAAGTCTTCAATGCCGGGTGGGGCCTCAAAAGGAAAGGATAGCACATTAGTCGGTTTATCCTTTCCTCGCCAAGTATGGTTCAATTCATGGCTTTCTGCCTCATCCACTAAGCGAATAGTGACTTCACTCACTGGCTGAAACGGGCTGACTGCGGCAGTCAACCAGCGATGAAATTGTGCTTCAGTCGGTAAACCTTCTGCTGAGGCGCACACATTTTGTAAATCTAAAATAACGTCTTGTTCCATTAGTTATCCTGGGCAGGGGCTTGTGCTTCACGCTTTCGTTCTTCTGCGCGTTCAGCACGGCGTTGCTGTTCCGCTTCTTCCCACGCTTCATAGGCCGTGACGATACGTGCGACAACGGGATGCCGTACGACATCTTCGCTGTGAAAGAAGTTAAAACTCAGTTCTTTGACCTCTGACAGCACTTCGATAGCATGTTTTAAACCAGACTTAGCATTACGAGGGAGGTCAATCTGAGTAATATCCCCAGTGATCACCGCTTTAGAATTGAAGCCAATCCGCGTTAGGAACATTTTCATCTGTTCAATCGTGGTGTTTTGACTCTCGTCTAAAATAATAAATGCATCGTTTAGCGTACGTCCGCGCATATAGGCGAGGGGAGCGACTTCGATCACATTACGTTCGATTAACTTCTCGACACGTTCGAAGCCAAGCATTTCGAAGAGTGCATCATACAGAGGACGTAAGTAGGGATCGACCTTTTGGCTGAGATCTCCCGGTAAAAATCCGAGTTTTTCTCCCGCTTCGACTGCTGGGCGGGTCAGCAGAATACGCCGAATTTCTTGCTTTTCTAACGCATCGACAGCTGCGGCAACGGCCAGATAGGTTTTCCCCGTCCCGGCAGGACCAATACCAAAGGTGATATCGTGGCCAAAAATATTGGCAATATACTGGGCTTGGTTTGGCGTGCGCGGTTTAATTACGCCACGTCGCGTCTGGATATTAATGGCTTTACCGAAGTTAGGGACGCTGTCGGCAGTCTGTTCCAGCACACCACTCTCTTTGATCGCTAGATGAATATTCTCAGGCAAAATATCTTGGGTCTGACCACGAACCGGTGCGGTATCGACATAGAGATCTTTTAAGATGTTTTCTGCTGCCGCGACAATTTGCGCGCGACCGGCGAGTTTGAATTGGTGATCGCGACGAGTAATCTCGAGTCCTAGGCGGCGCTCAAGGTGTTTAAGGTTGTCATCAAAAGGCCCACAAAGGCTGAGTAAGCGCTGATTGTCGGCAGGTTCAAGCGTGATTTCATGGGTTTCAATAGTCAAATTTGTCCTCTTTTATCACTTGGGTCGATCGATTACCGACGGTTGAAGAAAGCATAATGAGTCAGATTATTTACGCTGTGTGCAGGGTATGCAAGCTATCTCCCAGATGTTGGGGCGCAATCTGTAAAAACAAGGCTCGCTTCACGGATGGAGTCCCCTGCGGCAGCGACCACGCTGGGCAGGGCACAGATTCACCCTATCGATAGAGCACTGATTCCTTAATTTCCCCGATAGGTCGAATAGCCGTATTGGCTTAATAACAGCGGGATATGGAGCTTTTCATTTTCTTGCGAGACGCTAAAAATAACTGGAATTTCAGGGAAGAAACTCGCTTGTTTCTGCTGTGCAAAGTAGTCGCCGGTCTCAAAAGTGACTTTATAGACCCCTTTAGCCATTGCAGAATCCTGTGGGTAGAGGGATTTGATGCGGCCATTACTATCGGTTTTACCGGTCGCTAATGTCTGCCAACCCTTGTCGGTCTTTTTTTCTAGGACGACGGTAACCGCTGCAGAGGGTTTACCCGTTTGCTGGTTAAGAATATGCACGCTTAATGTTCCTTCAGGCGCGGCCATGGCGGCAGGTAACCCAGCTAAACAGAGTACAGGGATGAGTGATGCAGCAACTTTCATACGGGCCTCGTAGAGTAAAATAGATTTCCCTTTTAGCATAGTCACAAAAGGCTGCGCTGTGGAGCATAGCTTGCGATTTCGTGACACATTCATCATTACGCTTTTTTCGGCGCTAAGTTAGGGGACGTTCCGCCGAAGTATCAAGAGGGATGCTTAATTGTTTTGAGTCGAGGTTTAAATGAGTCAACGCCAGGATAAGCCACTGCGCCACGTCGGCTGCAGAACAAGAACTGATCTAGGGTGTAGTGAGGATCACCGCTTGTGCAGCAATCATACATTGCTTTGCTGAGTCGTAGGCGAGGCTGGGGGAGCCATAAAGAATATAACCGCGGTCTAGCATTTCAGATACTCGGCGACAAAAACTCGCATCGTCAGGGCCGGTGAGGAGTCGATAACGTGGGAGTGGTGTGTCTTGTTCGGTCATCCTAGATCCTTTCTCTGGTTTAGGTTTAAGAAGAAGAGATTTCTGCAGCAATAGATATCGGCGTTATAAAAAAGCCCTGTATCACACAGGGCTTTGTAGAGACGAGTGAGTAACAGATTCTGTTTTGGACATTAAACCTGTATTTAAGCGAAGGACTAAGGCTGAAAAACGCCCACACCCAGCTCGTTCTCTTTACGAGTACGGGCAATAACCGAGGCTGGACTTTCAACGACTCGTAGTCCCATCTCATCTTCTGTACGCACCACTTTGCCACGCAATGAGTTAGGTAGCACGTCGGTGACCTCGATATCGACAAACTTACCGACCATATCTGGCGTCCCTTCGAAGTTCACCACACGGTTATTTTCGGTACGTCCTGACAGTTCCATTACATTTTTACGTGATGTACCTTCCACCAACACGCGTTGCTCAGTGCCTAACATACGACGGCTCCAAGCCTGCGCTTGCTGATTGATACGATCTTGCAGAATGTAGAGACGCTGTTTTTTCTCTTCATCGCTGACATCGTCAGGCAGATCTGCGGCGGGAGTGCCTGGGCGAGCAGAATAGATAAAGCTGAAGCTCATATCGAAATTAACATCGGCAATCAACTTCATCGTCTGTTCGAAGTCTTCTTGGGTTTCGCCTGGGAAGCCGATAATAAAATCAGAACTGATCTGAATCGTTGGGCGAGCAGCACGAAGCTTACGAATGATAGCCTTAAACTCTAGGCCGGTATGCGCGCGTTTCATTAACATCAGAATACGATCCGCACCGCTTTGTACTGGCAGGTGTAGGAAGCTGACCAATTCTGGCGTATCGCGATAGACCTCGATGATGTCGTCAGTAAACTCAATAGGGTGGCTAGTGGTGAAACGGATCCGGTCAATGCCATCGATGGCGGCCACTAAACGAATCAGTTCAGCGAAGGAACAGATTGCACCATCGTAATGTTCACCGCGATAGGCGTTAACGTTTTGTCCCAGAAGATTGACTTCACGGACGCCTTGCGCGGCCAGCTGAGCAATCTCAAACAAGATATCATCGCAAGGGCGGCTAACTTCTTCACCCCGGGTATAGGGGACGACACAGAAGGTACAATATTTATTACAGCCTTCCATGATCGACACAAAGGCCGTAGGCCCTTCAGCACGAGGCTCTGGCAGGCGGTCAAACTTCTCGATTTCTGGGAAGCTAATATCGACGACTGGGCTTTTATTGCCTCGTACACTGTTGATCATCTCTGGTAAGCGATGCAGGGTTTGCGGACCAAAAACGATATCAACATAGTGCGCACGCTGACGAATATGATCACCTTCTTGTGAGGCGACACAGCCGCCTACCCCGATAATCAGTTCAGGATTACGCTCTTTTAAGGCTCTCCAGCGACCAAGTTGGTGGAAAACCTTTTCTTGTGCTTTTTCACGGATAGAACAGGTGTTGAGAAGTAACACATCTGCTTCGTCGGCATTCTCGGTTAAAGAATAGCCGTGAGTGCTATTGAGGAGATCTGCCATTTTAGATGAATCGTATTCGTTCATCTGGCAGCCCCAAGTCTTAATATGTAATTTTTTCGTCATCGAACGGGCCATTGATTTAGTGCAAGGATCGGCTAGCCGCATATTGTAATGCTTTGCTGCTGTTGTGACCAGTATAACGGATAATCTGTTTACTACGAAAATTACGGTACACTATATAGATTATCTTAATTTCACGAAGCACAGACTAAGTGTTTCGTCGCAGAGGATGTGCTATGCAGACAGAGCATTTTGACGTGGTAATCAATGGGGGAGGCATGGTCGGTGCGGCCTTGGCCTGTGGCTTAAGGCAACAAAATTTTCGTGTAGCGGTGATTGAGCGCCGAGAGCCTGAACCCTATGTACCATCCTCTCTGCCTGACGTGAGAATTTCTGCTATCAGCCGCACCTCTGTCGCGTTATTAGAGGAAATCGGGGCTTGGTCAGAGATTTTGGCAAGGCGCTGCGCCCCATACCGTCAATTGGAAACCTGGGAATGGCAAAGTGCGAAAACGGAATTTAGCGCTGCACTGCTTAACTTACCGGAATTGGGCTTTATGGTAGAGAATCAAGTGTTACAGCGTGTACTGTGGGAGCGGATGCAAGCCTTAGCGGTGACGTTATTTTGTCCTGCGACGCTCGATACTATGACCTATCTGCCTGAACAGGAAAAGTGGGCGGTGGTCTTAGATCAAGGTACTGCAATAACCTGTTCATTATTAGTCGGAGCGGATGGCGCACATTCTCAAGTTAGACAAGGCGCAGGTATTGGTATTCAAGGGTGGGATTATCAGCAATCTTGCATGTTGATTTCAGTGGAGTGCGAACAAGAACCTGGAGATACCACGTGGCAACAGTTCACGCCGCACGGCCCCCGGGCCTTTTTACCCCTCTATGATCGCTACGCCTCATTAGTATGGTACGACAGTGCTACACGCATAGAACAATTGAAAAAACTGACTCCGACACAGTTAGATGAAGCGATCGTCCAGCATTTCCCCGCGCGTGTAGGCAAAGTGAAGACTTTACGCAGTGGTGCTTTCCCCTTAACCCGTCGGCATGCAACCGCCTATGTTAAACCTGGTATCGCGTTAGTCGGCGATGCTGCGCATACGATTAACCCTTTGGCGGGGCAGGGCGTCAACCTCGGCTATCGCGACGTCGATGCGCTTATCGATGTATTGGTCAGCGCGCGTCGAACGACAATGCCTTGGTGGCGGCTTGAGACATTAAAACGTTATCAGCGTAAACGCCATGCTGACAATTTGATCATGCAAACGGGGATGGATGTATTCTATTTTGCGTTCAGTAATCAGCATGCTCCGTTGGAAATCCTAAGAAATGTCGGATTGATGGCGGCGCAACGAGGTGGATGGCTAAAACGAAAAGCATTGAGTTATGCATTAGGATTGTAGAAACGAATAGACGTCAGCGAGAGTTGGCGTTTTTTTGTGGCTGGGATACCTGGATTCGAACCAGGGAATGCCGGTATCAAAAACCGGTGCCTTACCGCTTGGCGATATCCCAATAGAATTTGATAGGGGGGAGAAAGATGAATGGCTGGGATACCTGGATTCGAACCAGGGAATGCCGGTATCAAAAACCGGTGCCTTACCGCTTGGCGATATCCCAATTGAATTCATTACAACTATTGGTATTTAAATGGTGCGGAAGGCGAGACTTGAACTCGCACACCTTGCGGCGCCAGAACCTAAATCTGGTGCGTCTACCAATTTCGCCACTTCCGCATTAAAGATGGTGGCTACGACGGGAATCGAACCTGTGACCCCAGCATTATGAGTGCTGTGCTCTAACCAGCTGAGCTACGTAGCCTTTAATCAGTGTTAAACAGTCGATGGCTGGGATACCTGGATTCGAACCAGGGAATGCCGGTATCAAAAACCGGTGCCTTACCGCTTGGCGATATCCCAATTTCGATAGTCTGTAGAACATTGATTGGCTGGGATACCTGGATTCGAACCAGGGAATGCCGGTATCAAAAACCGGTGCCTTACCGCTTGGCGATATCCCAACATGCTTCGCTTATTAAGATAGTACAAAATGGTGCGGAAGGCGAGACTTGAACTCGCACACCTTGCGGCGCCAGAACCTAAATCTGGTGCGTCTACCAATTTCGCCACTTCCGCATTAAAGATGGTGGCTACGACGGGAATCGAACCTGTGACCCCAGCATTATGAGTGCTGTGCTCTAACCAGCTGAGCTACGTAGCCATCTTTACTCTTTTGCGCTACCTTTGTCGGCGTTGCGGGGCGCATTATGCTAATTTGCACTGACTCGGTCAACCACTTTTTTAAGCTTTTTATTAAATTACGTTCCTTTTGGTTGCAGAATACGCAAGCTGGTGGCAACTTAACCAAAAACCTGAATTTAGTCGGCTGTTTTGGCGCATTGCCGTAGAGAGAGGGCGAAAAAAAACCCTCATCAATGAGGGTTTAGATGTACTGAGCAGAGAAGGTTAGTAAGCCGATTGGTGAACGCCTACTGCACGTCCTGATGGATCATCCATTGTTTTAAACGCTTCATCCCATTCAATTGCTTTTGCAGAAGAACAGGCAACGGATGGCCCGCCAGGCACACACTCTGCCGCACTCGCTACAGGGAAAAGTGACTCAAAAATTTCACGATACAGATACGCTTCTTTCGACGCAGGGGTGTTATAAGGGAAACGGTAGCTTGCCGTCGCCAACTGCTGATCTGTGACTTGCTGCGCGGCGACCTCTTTTAGAGAATCAATCCAGCTATAGCCGACACCATCGGAGAACTGCTCTTTCTGGCGCCAAGCAACGCTTTCTGGTAAGTAGCTGCTAAAGCATTCACGCAGAATGTGTTTCTCCATTTTACCGTTTTGGCCACACATCTTATCTGCCGGATTGATACGCATTGCGACATCTAGAAATTGTTTATCTAGGAACGGCACCCGAGCTTCAACGCCCCACGCTGACATCGCTTTGTTAGCGCGTGCGCAGTCATACATGTGTAATGCTGCCAGTTTACGCACGTTCTCTTCGTGGAACTCTTTCGCATTAGGCGCCTTATGGAAATAGAGATAGCCGCCAAAAATCTCATCTGCGCCTTCGCCAGAAAGGACCATTTTAATTCCCATAGCTTTGATCTTGCGCGACATCAAATACATTGGGGTAGAAGCGCGAATGGTCGTCACATCGTAGGTTTCGATGTGATAAATCACATCTTTGATGGCATCGAGACCTTCTTGTACGGTGAAGTTGATCTCATGGTGGACAGTACCCAAGGCATCGGCGACTTCTTTCGCTGCTTTAAGATCCGGTGCACCTTTTAAACCGACGGCGAAAGAGTGCAGTTGTGGCCACCATGCATCGCTCTGATCAGCATCTTCAACGCGCTTGGCCGCAAAGCGCTTAGTAATAGCGGAAATAATTGATGAGTCCAATCCACCAGAGAGTAATACCCCGTAAGGTACGTCAGACATCAGGTGGCTTTTTACCGACTCTTCGAGCGCATCTTTCAGGACCTCTTTATCGGTGACCGCTTCAGCGACGTTGTCGTACTCCATCCAGTCACGTTGATAATAACGGTGGATTTGATGATCCCCGCTACTCATGTAGCTTCCAGGAGGGAATTCATTGATCGTCCGACAGACTGGGACTAGGGCCTTCATTTCTGATGCGACGAATAGGTTTCCGTGTTCATCATGGCCGTAATACAACGGGATAATCCCAATATGGTCGCGACCAATCAGCCAGCTTTGTTTGACGGTATCGTAGAGGATAAACGCAAACATGCCTTGCAGGTCATCGAGAAAATCTATCCCTTTCTCTTGGTAGAGAGCTAAGATCACTTCACAGTCAGAACCTGTTTGGAAAGCGTATTTGTCTTGTAACGCACTGCGTAAGGTATGGTGGTTGTAGATCTCACCGTTCACGGCTAAGACATGCGTTCGATCAGCGTTATAGAGGGGTTGGGCACCATTATTTACATCGACAATCGACAGGCGTTCGTGCGCTAAAATAGCGTGGTCGTCAGCAAAAATGCCTGACCAGTCTGGTCCACGATGACGCATTAATCCCGAAAGCTCTAGCGCTTTCTTCCGTAATTCAGTTGTCTCAGTTTGTAAATCCAGTACACCAAAAATCGAACACATATTTCTACTCCTGAACTCATCCAGTGATGATAGCTGTTTTGCGTTTAAGTTATTGATTTGGGCCTTTCCTAGACGCCTTGTATAAGAAAATGCGCTATTTGGTGTAGTGAATGCAAGCAGTTTCACAAAAAATCGTAAAATAGATATAGGGTGAGGGGATTTATTTGTTTTTATCTAACTAATTGGCTTTTAAATTAGATTTTATTCATCGAATGGCGTTTTTTTACAATATTTATAAAAGAGGGCCTTATTAAAAGGCCCAGTGAAGTTAGCTTAGCTCGGCGAGATCAATACTGGCGACAGAAGGGAAGATGAAATCTGGGCGGAAAGGTACGTTTTCAACGTCTTGTTGTTGTGAGACACCTGACAGGACCAGTGCGGTTTTCAAACCGGCTTGGAAGCCTGCCAGAATATCCGTACGTAAATTATCACCAATAATGATAGTCTCTTCGGAATGGGCATGGATACGATTCAATGCCGCACGAATGATATACGGACTCGGTTTACCCACATAGAAAGGTGAACGACCAGAAATCTTTTCGATTCCCGCACAAAGCGCTCCACAGCCTGGTACAAATCCTTTGGCGTGGGTATCAGGGTTAGTCGCAATAAAGCGCGCACCGTTGGCAACGAAATAGGCCGCCTTATGCATCATTTCCCAATTATAGGAGCGGGTTTCACCGACGATGACAAAATCAGGATTCACATCGGTAATGGTAAAGCCGGCTTTATACAATTCGTGTACCAGCGCGCCTTCACCAATGACATAGGCTTTTTTGCCAGGTTGTTGACTAAGAAAGTCGGCAGTGGCCATGGCGGAGGTATAAAAGAGAGAGGCGGGGACTTCGATACCCGCGGAATGAAAGCGGTTAGCAAGATCTTGAGCGGTCTGGGAAGGATAGTTGGTTAATAACACAACCGGAACATCGTTATCGATCAGGCGGTGCAGGAAAGCGCCAGCCCCTTCGACCGCTTTGTTATCGTACATCAGTACGCCATCAATATCACAAATCACATTTTTAAGTGTCATCTCTATCTTCCTAATAATCCGAACTAGCTGGAGATTTTCCTCCCATCATCCAAAAGATGCTGGAGTAGTTTACCGTTTAACATAGCACGCTTTACCAATGCAAAAGCGCCAATCGCTGAACGATTACCGAGTTGCGAGCTCACGACGGGTAAGTTCTCGCCAAAAGCATTAAGCGTCTGAGTATCAATACAGCGTTGTATGATAGGAAAGAGAATAGCATCTGCCGCGGTAATCTCACCGGCGATAATAACTTTTTGGGGATTAAAGAGATTAATCGATGCGGCAATCACTTTGCCGAGAGTCAGTGCCGCGTGTTTGAGCACTTCAGACGCCAGCGGATCGCCAAGATTGGCTGCACGGCAGATATCGTGAATGGTACAGGCTTCAGTGGATAGCCCACTTGGTTGCCCCGCCAGCAGCAACTGCTTAACTTTTTTTTCGATAGCGGGATTAGAGACAACCGTTTCTAGGCACCCGAAGTGGCCACACGCACATTGCTCCCCGAGTGGGTCAACCTGAATATGGCCGATTTCGACGGCATTACCATTGCGCCCCACAAAGATATTCTCGTTAATGATCACCCCAGCACCGGCACCTCGGTGAATTCGTACCAACAGGGAGTCTGAACAATCACTGCCTGCGCCGAAGTAGTATTCAGCAAGTGCGAGACTACGGATATCGTGGCCGACAAAGCTGGCTAACTTAAATGTTTTTTGCAGGGCTTCAACTAATGGCCATTGGTCGACCGCGATATGAGGCATATAGCGAACTTTACCGTTTTCTGGGTCAACCAATCCCGGCAAAATAACGGATATCGCAATCAATTCACGGATTACACTCTTATTATCAGCAATAAACTGCTCAATAATGGTGAACAATTGCTGCTGTAATACCTGCTGAGTTTCTGCCTCAAGAGGATAGCTCTGTTCAACTAAGACCTTACTGCTGAGATCGAATAAGGCGATGGTTGCATCTTTACGCCCTAATCGAATGGCTACCGTATGGAAAGGGCGAGTTTCGGTAACGATGGAGATTGCCCGTCTTCCTCCGGTGGAGGCTTGTTGTTCCACCTCTTTGATTAAACCACGTTCCAATAATTGGCGGGTAATTTTGGTCACGCTGGCTGGAGCCAGCTGACTTAATTCAGCGACTTGAATACGAGAGATGGGTCCGTGCTGATCGATGAGGCCATAGACTGCGGCGCCATTGAGTTGCTTAACCAGATCAACATTACCAATTTGTGCAGCACCGCTATTGGGCATACCAATCATTACCTATGATAAACTGTGTCACCATTGACGATGGTTTCGATCACGTCAAAACCGGATGTGAAAACGACGATGTTGGCAATTTTCCCTGCCTGTAACGAGCCTAAAGTCTGCTCGACCTTAATGGCTCTTGCAGGATAGAGGCTTGCCATTCTCAGTGCCTCGTCAAGGGGAACGCCTAAATACTCGACGCTATTTCTTACCGCCTCAATCATCGTGAGAGCGGAGCCGCTCAAGGTGCCTTGCTCATCCACACACAAGCCATCTTTGTAATAAATGGTCTTACCTGCGAAGGTGAAATGATCAATTTGAGACCCAGCAGGTGCCGTCGCATCGGTCACCAAAATGGCATGTGTCTGTTTAAGTTTCTGCGCAGCACGTAGACTGGCGAAATGCACGTGATGACCATCGGCAATCATACCACAGTAAACCGATGGCGAGTCGAATACCGCGCCAATCACCCCTGGCGCTCTACCGGCGGGGAGGGGCATCGCATTATAAAGATGTGTAGCGAAACTTATTCCCGAATCAAATCCGGCCATCGCTTGCTCGTAAGTGGCATTAGAGTGACCGATAGAAACAATAATTCCGGCGGCGACCAGTTGTTTGATCACTGACTGAGGGACACATTCTGGAGCAAGCGT
>Ga0308168_1001474_pt1 | contig 21395 bp, 16 predicted proteins | sample PhyCR2_FD_202133 | JGI IMG/M metagenome (GOLD analysis project Ga0308168, IMG submission 202133) | Phyllosphere microbial communities from UC Gill Tract Community Farm, Albany, California, United States - DLSLRC.R2 | ecosystem: Host-associated > Plants > Phyllosphere > Unclassified | place: USA...
ACCATGACCCTCTATTTCATTATCTTCGGTAATCTGATCGGCTCGCGCATTGGTGAAATGCACGGCTTTACGTATATGCAGTTTATCGTGCCGGGTCTGATCATGATGGCGGTGATCACCAACGCTTACGCTAACGTCGCCTCGTCGTTCTTCAGCGCCAAGTTCCAGCGCAACATTGAAGAGCTGCTGGTGGCGCCTGTGCCGACGCACGTGATCATTGTCGGCTATGTGGGCGGTGGTGTGGCGCGCGGGTTGTGCGTCGGCGTGCTGGTGACGGCAATTTCGCTGTTCTTCGTGCCCTTCCAGGTGCACTCCTGGCTGTTCGTCGGCCTGACGTTGCTGCTGACGGCGGTGCTGTTCTCGCTGGCCGGTTTGCTCAACGCCGTGTTCGCCAAAACCTTCGATGACATCAGCCTGATCCCGACCTTTGTGCTGACGCCGCTGACCTACCTCGGCGGGGTGTTCTATTCCCTGACGCTGCTGCCGCCGTTCTGGCAGGCGTTGTCGCACTTAAACCCGATCGTCTACATGATCAGCGGTTTCCGCTTTGGTTTCCTCGGCATCAGTGATGTGCCGCTTATCACCACTATTGCCGTGCTGGTGGTGTTTATTGTGGCGTTTTATGCCTTGTGCTGGTATCTGATCCAGCGCGGACGCGGTCTGCGCAGTTGATCGCTTCTCCTCACCCTGACCCTCTCCCCAGGGAGAGGGGAGCGTCCGGTTTTCTCCCTCTCCCTCCGGGAGAGGGCCGGGGTGAGGGGGGCTAAAAAGCATTGGTATTATGAATGCATTTGTTACAATGCGCGCAGAATTTCCTCACCACAGTTAAGCCATGCTGATCCGTTTTGCTTTTACTTTTATGCTTCTGCTCTCAGGCAGCGCTTTCGCCAGCCTGTTGGGCCAGCCAACCGCCACCGAACGTTATATGCAAACCACCGAAGATGCCGCTGTCTGGGCGCAGGTGGGCAATGAAGTCATTACCGTCGGTCATCTGAATGCCGGGCAGATCATCGCCGTGGCACCCACTGCCGCAGACTATTACGAATTTCGCTTCGGCTTTGGTACCGGCTTTATTGATAAGCAGCATCTGGAAGCGGTGCAGGGGAAGCAGCGGGTGCAGGACAGCCTGGGCGATCTGAACAAGCCGCTCAGCAATCAGAATCTCATCACCTGGAAACCCACGCCGGTTTATAACGCCCCCAACACGGGCAGCGCGCCCTTTGGCATGCTGGTGGAAAACCTGCGTTATCCGGTGATAGGTCGGCTAAAAGATGGCCTTAACCAGACCTGGTTTCAGATCCGTATTGGCAACCGACTGGCGTACATCAGCGCGCTGGATGCCCAGGAAGATGCGGGGCTGCCGATCCTGACGTATCACCATATTCTGCGTGACGAAGAAAACACCCGTTTCCGCCATACCTCCACCACCACCTCTGTCCGCGCCTTCAACAACCAGATGGCGTGGCTGCACGATCAGGGGTATACCACGCTGACCATGTACCAGCTGGAAGGCTATGTGCGCAACCGCATGAATCTGCCAGCGCGGGCCGTGGTGATCACCTTTGATGATGGCCTGAAGTCGGTGAGCCGCTATGCATATCCGATCCTTAAGCAGTACGGCTTTAAAGCCACCTCGTTTACCATTACGTCACGCATCAAGCGTAAGCCGGAAAAGTGGGATCCGAAATCGTTGCAGTTTATGAGCGTGTCGGAAATGCAACAGATCCGCGATGTGTTTGATTTCCAGTCGCACACGCATTTTTTGCATCGCGTGGATAATAGCCGCCATCCCATTTTACTGAGCCGCAGTTATCACGTGGTATTGTTCGATTTTGAACGCTCCCGCCGCGCGCTGGCGCAGTTTAATCCGCATGCGCTGTATCTGTCCTACCCGTTTGGCGGCTATGACAGTAAAGCGGTGAAAGCGGCCCAGGATGCGGGCTTTCATCTGGCGGTCACGACGGTGAAGGGAAAGGTCAAGCCGGGGGATAATCCGTTCTTATTAAAACGCCTTTATATTCTAAGAACGGATCCGCTGGAAACCATGGCGCGGTTAATTGTTAACCGGCCACAGGGATAAATCAGGCGACCTGCACCGGCACGGCTTTCGCCGTGCGTTTCATGTCGTTGTCACCGTCAAAATAGGCCACTTTCGGCTGCCAGCTGCGTGCCTGCTCATCCGGCATGGTGACGTAGCTGGCGATGATCAGAATATCACCCACGTCCGCGCAGTGCGCCGCCGCACCATTCACGGAAATGATGCGTGAACCGCGCTCACCGGCAATCGCATAGGTAGAAAAGCGCTTACCGTTGGTGACGTTGTAAATATCAATGGCTTCGTATTCCAGAATACCAGCCGCCTCAAGGAAATCCTGGTCGATGGCGCAGGAGCCTTCGTAATGCAGGTCAGCCTGCGTCACTTTGACGCGGTGGAGCTTGCCTTGCAGCATAGTGCGGATCATAACGTTAACCTTCGTTGCTGTGTTTATCAGGGGTGGAAGCCCGCTTTAGCGGGGCAATTCCACGACTTTATTATCGATCAGACGTGCCTGACCGAGCCAGGCGGCCATCAGGATCACCGCGCGTTTACTGGCTGGAGACACCTCCAGCAGCGTATCAGCGTCGCGGATCTGAATATCATCCGCGCGAAAACCGCTGCTATTCAGCTCCTGCTCCGCCACGGCAATGATCTCATGAATATCGTTATCGCCCGTCCGCAGTTTTTCTGCCATCGCGTTCATGACTTTGCTGAGGCCAGGCGCGATTTTGCGCTGATCGCTGGTGAGATAACCGTTGCGTGAACTCAGCGCCAGACCATCTTTCGCGCGTACCGTCGGCACGCCAATGATCTCAATGTCATAGCCCATATCCGCGACCATTTTTCGGATCACCGCCAGCTGTTGGTAATCCTTTTCCCCGAAGCAGGCAACGTCCGGCTGCACCAGGTTAAACAGTTTGCTGACGATAGTCGCCACGCCGCGAAAATGTCCCGGACGGCTTGCGCCCTCCAGCATATCTGACAGGCCCGGCACCTCCACCCCGGTTTGCGAGTCGGTGCCGTGCGGATAGATCTGATCCGGTGCCGGAGCAAAAACAATGTCCACTTTGCGCTTGTTCAGCTTTTCGCAGTCGTCCTGCAACGTGCGCGGATAACGCGCCAGATCGTCAGCCCGGTCAAACTGCATCGGATTGACAAAAATACTCGCCACCACCACATCGGCCGCGTTTTTCGCTTCATCCACCAGCTTCATATGCCCGTCGTGCAGGTTACCCATCGTCGGGACCAGCGCGATGCGTTTACCTTCTTGACGCAGGCGACGGATATGCTGACGCAGCAGCGGCAGGGTTTCGATAATCAACACAATAAGACTCCTTAATGGAAACTGTGCTCGTCGCCGGGATAGACTCCCGTTTCGACCTCTTCCACGTACTGACGCACTGCCGCGCGCAGGTCGCCTGTACCGGTAAGGAAGTTTTTAGCAAATTTTGGAATATGCCCGCCGGTAATGCCAAAGGCGTCGTGCATCACCAGGATCTGTCCGTCGGTGACATTGCCCGCGCCAATCCCAATGACCGGAATGCGCAGCGCGTCGGTGATGCGTTTTGCCAGTTCTACCGGCACGCACTCCAGTACCAGCAACTGCGCGCCCGCGGCTTCTAATGCCAGCGCATCGTCGAACAGCGTTTGCGCGGCTTCGCCACGGCCCTGCACTTTATAGCCGCCAAAGATATTCACCGACTGCGGGGTCAAGCCCAGATGACCACACACCGGCACCGCGCGATCGGTCAACATTTTTACCGTCTCCGCCAGCCAGCGTCCACCTTCAATTTTGACCATATTGGCCCCGGCGCGCATCACCTCTGCGGCACTGGCGAATGCCTGCTCAGGCGTGGCGTACGCCATAAATGGCAGGTCGGCCAGCAGCAGGCAGTTCGGCGCACCACGGCGAACGGCGCGCGTGTGGTAGGCAATATCTTCTACCGTTACCGGCAGCGTGGAATCATGTCCTTGTACCGTCATCCCTAACGAATCGCCCACCAGCATGACGCTGATCCCTTCTTCGGCAAATAATTTTGCGAAGCTGAAATCATAGGCGGTGATCGTGGCGAAGCGCTTTTTTTCCTCTTTACATTTCAGTAGCGAGGAGATGGTGGTTGGTTTCATAACGTTTCCTGAGGGAGCCTTCAGACTTCCGGCATTCTATCAGTAACATTGATGCGAACAATGATTTTAGGCAGGCTTTCGCGGGGAAGGAATGGCTTACCAGAGGGCGGGTTTTGGCGCACCGCACTGCGTCAGCACGCAGGCAAGGGGAGTACCGTCCGGGAAGAGCACTTCGGGGGCGATTTCAAACAGCGGCCACAGCATAAAGCCACGGTTATGCATGTCGTAATGGGGCACCGTCAGACGGGGCGTATTAATCACCTCATCGCCAAACAGCATGATGTCCAGGTCGAGAGTACGCGGCCCCCAGCGCTCGGCTTTGCGCACCCGGCCCTGGGCCAGTTCAATACGCTGGGTATGATCGAGCAGGGTGTCGGCATCAAGGGTGGTTTCAAGCGCCACGGCGGCGTTCAGATAATCGGGCTGATCCTGCGGGCCAAGGGGCGGCGTGCGGTAAAACGCTGAACGCGCAACAATCTGGCTGTGCGGGATCTCTCCCAGCGCCGTAATGGCCGCATTCACCTGCTCAAGAGGTGAGGCCAGATTGCTGCCGATAGCGATATACGCCAGTGTCATGCACTGCCTTCGCGGCGCGGCGCGCGTTTACGCGGGCGGCGATGACGGCGACGTTCCTGCGGTTCGTCATCCAGCACGTCGAGCATGCCTTTTTGCGCCGGCGGTGCAGACACCTGGAATTCACCCCACCACTGCGTCAGACGTTGCAGTTCGTGGTTGTTTTCCGCTTCAGCACGCAGCGCCATTAAATCGTAGGCGGCGCGGAATTTTGGATGCTCCATCAGCTTCCAGGCGCGTTTGCCCTGACGGCGGGACATGCGCAATTGCAGTTGCCAGATGTCGCGCACCAGCGTGGTGATGCGTTTTGGAATAGCCAGCGTGCGGCAGGCTTCGTCCAGCACATCGTTCATCGCCAGCGCAAAGGCGTCGTTATAGGTCAGCCCGCTTTCCTGGGCGATGCGCTGAGCGGTTTCCAGCTGCGGATACCACAGCATGGCAGCGAACAGGAAGGCCGGATTGACGCGCATATCGTTATGAATGCGGTTATCGGTATTCTTCAGCACCTGATCGATGATGCGTTCCATCGGCGAATCACCGCTCTCAGTAAAGTAGCGGGTGATGGTCGGGAACAGCGGCTGGAACAGGCTGTATTCGCACAGTAGCTTATAAGTTTCGTAACCGTAGCCCGCCTGCAACAGCTTGAGCGACTCTTCAAACAGGCGTGCTGGCGGCACGTCGTTAATCAGCGTCGCCAGGCGTGGGATCGGCTCAGCCGTTTCATCGCTGATACGCATATGCAGTTTGGCGGCAAAGCGCACCGCGCGCAGCATACGCACCGGATCTTCACGATAGCGGGTTTCCGGATTGCCAATCAGACGGATCACACCGTCTTCCAGATCGCGCATCCCGCCCACATAATCGCGCACGGTAAAATCCGCGACGCTGTAATAGAGGCTGTTGATGGTGAAATCACGGCGCTGCGCATCATCTTCGATCGAACCGAAAATGTTATCGCGCAGCAGCATGCCGTTCTGACCGCGCTGGGAGGTCGTACGATCGGCGGACTGCTCTTCGTGATGACCACGGAAAGTGGCGACCTCGATGATTTCCGGGCCAAACATCACGTGCGCAAGACGGAAACGACGACCGACCAGACGGCAGTTGCGGAACAGTTTACGGACCTGATCCGGCGTGGCGTTGGTGGTGACGTCAAAATCTTTTGGCTTTTTGCCCAGCAACAGGTCACGCACGCCGCCGCCGACGAGGTATGACTCATAGCCGGCTTTATTCAGGCGATAGAGGACCTTGAGGGCATTTTCACTGATATCTTTGCGGGAAATCGTGTGCTGCTCACGCGGGATAACCGTCATCTGTGGTTCGGCGATGGCGACATCTTCAGCCATGCTCTCCTCGCGGCTTAGCACCTTGCGGCAAAAATTAGCGACTCGGGTAAAAATAGTGCACCTCGGTTGTGTCAGTCTTCTGGACAAAAAAAATTGCGGCTTATCATAGCTCAGCGTGGGGCATTTGAGAATGCCGGATTCACGCAGGCTTGCAGTGGCACCCGTGACAGGGACCAGTTTTGCACCGCTCGTTGTAACAGGGCCTCAACGGACAGATCCTGCCATTCTTCTGTTACATCCTGATTTAAAAACGCTAACGCACTGATAAGTATGGGGCGCGGGTCCCCCTGCGGCAGTGCCGGAGCGTGATTCTGCTTCGACAGCTTATCGCCTGCGGCATTGAGCGCCAGCGGCAGGTGGATATACCCCGGCACCGGCCAGCCAAGCTGTTGATACAGCGAAATCTGGCGCACCGTCGGCTCAATCAGATCCGCACCGCGCACAATCTCAGTCACGCCCTGGAAATGATCGTCCACCACCACCGCCAGATTATATGCAAATAACCCATCACGGCGATGAATAATAAAATCTTCGTGTGCCAGCGCCGCATCGGCGACGATCTCGCCGCGCAGTCGATCGTGAAAACGGGTCACCGGCTGATGCTGAATAAGCCGCAGCGCGGCGTTTTCCGGGCCATTGCCCCGCGTGCGGCAGTGGCCGTCATAAACGCCGCCAATGCTTTGAATGCGCGCCCGGGTGCAGGTGCAGTAATAGCAGCGCCCCTGCTGATGCAGCAGTTGTAACACGTCGCGGTACGCCTGATGACGCTGTGACTGCCACAGCACTTCGCCATCCCAGTGCAAACCATAGTGTTCCAGCTGGCGCAGAATAGTATCGGCGGCACCGGGGACTTCACGGGGGGGATCTATATCTTCGATACGCACCAGCCAGCGACCGGCATGGGCGCGCGCCTGCAGATAACTGCCAAGGGCGGCGATCAGCGAACCGAAATGGAGTTCACCAGATGGGGATGGCGCAAAGCGCCCAATATAATCAGCGTCAGGCATGATGGGGTAAAGCTAAGAGGGCGGGAGAGACTCCCGCCTGAGAGAACATTACGAAAGCGCCGCAGGTTAACCCGCCATCTGTTTTTCGCGGATTTCTGCCAGTGTTTTGCAGTCGATGCACAGGTCGGCCGTAGGACGGGCTTCCAGGCGGCGAATGCCAATTTCAACACCACAGGATTCGCAGAAGCCGAAATCTTCGTCTTCCACTTTCTTCAGCGTTTTCTCGATCTTTTTGATCAGTTTACGTTCGCGGTCACGGTTACGCAGTTCAAGGCTGAACTCTTCTTCCTGTGCGGCACGATCTACCGGATCAGGGAAGTTAGCGGCTTCGTCCTGCATATGTGTGACAGTGCGATCGACTTCATCCCTAAGTTGATTACGCCACGCTTCAAGAATGCGCTTGAAATGCGTGAGCTGGGCTTCGTTCATATACTCTTCGCCCGGCTTCTCCTGGTATGGCTCCACCCCAGCGATGGCGAGAATACTCAGGGACGATGTTTTACGGTTTTGCCCTTCTTGCATGTTGTTTCTCCTTAACACGCACTATCGATCCCCGTGTCGGGGGAAAAATCAGGCCGCTATAAATAGCAGATGCTTTTCCGGATAGCAATTATCTAAACGTTACACTTGACAACCGTGTGAGGAAAAGCGTATTTGCGCACGTAGACCAGAACACTATTTACCCAGCCACTACGCCTTTAAAATTCGACAGATAGCGGCAAACTCAGACTCATATTTTCGGCAGAAAGTTCCGCTTTATAAATCAGAATTTCTACCCCCTGCCGCTGCGCTTCACTCAGAAGCTGTGCGTATTTAGGATCGATGTGGCGAGCCGGTAAAAAACGGTCGATGGCTGAATGTAATACGGCAAACAACAGCACAGCCCGATCGCCTGCGGCCGCCACGCTCATTAACTCACGCAGATGCTTCTGCCCCCTCAGCGTGACCGCATCGGGGAAATAGCCCTGCGCCTTATCGGCCAGCGTGACTGATTTCACTTCAATATAGCAGTTGCGGCGTTCTTCTGCCTGTAACATGAAATCGATACGGCTCTGCTCAGAACCATATTTCACTTCACTTTTCAACGCGCTATAGCGCGTTAGTGCGGGCAAACGATTTGCCATTAATGCTTCTTTGACTAACATATTGGCGCGCAAAGTATTGACGCAAATCCACGCGTCCGCTTGCGTTTGAGTTAATTCCCAGGTGTGCGCATATTTCCGTTTAGTATTTTCTGAAGTGGAATACCAGACGGTGTCGCCAGGCGTCGCGCAACCGGTCATCGCGCCGGTATTGGGACAGTGCAACGTCAGGGTTTCACCCGCAGGCGTCACCACATCTGCCAGAAAGCGTTTATAGCGCTGGATGAGGGTGGCGGACTGAAGCGGCGGAGAAAACTGCATAGGTCATTCCTTATGGCTGAGCGTCCAGCGGCTGAGCGCCGTGTAACGCGTGCGTCCCTTAACAAACTGCGATTCGTACAGCACAAATTCATTCACGGCGAAAGACCAGCGAAAACCCGGCGGCGGAATGTTTACCGCATGGCTGGCATCCCGCAGCAGCGTGACGTGAGGGTGAAACGGCTGCGGGCTTTGATAGCAACCGCTGCGGGCAGCCTGCGCGCGCAGCATACTCGCCAGTTGTAACAGGCCACGCGGCGGCTGACGTGTGCCGAGCCAGACGACCCGCGAGCGCAGCCATTGTCCGGCATCGTCCAGCGTCAGCGTAAAGCCCGGCTGACGAATACGCCCGGCCAGGTCGCACAGCGCCTGCTGTTTGTCGGCGCTGACCTCGCCTAAAAACGCCAGCGTCAGGTGCAGATTAGCCGCCGCTATCGGGCGACCGGCATCCGGTGCAAAGTGCGCGGCGCGCCACTGGATCACCTGCTGCTGAACATCAGCAGGCAGTTCAAGGCCGAAAAACAGCCGTCTGGTGTCTGGCATAAGGGATACTCGGTAATGATTTACGGCGATGCTACAATGCACGCCGATGAAATGAAAGTTAACCCACTGGAGCCTTGCGTGTCCTCTTTGCCGGTTGCCGCCGTACTGCCTGAACTGCTTGCCGCGCTGAAAAGCGCCTCTTGCGTGCTGCTTAATGCCCCGACCGGGGCCGGGAAATCCACCTGGCTGCCGCTGCACATTCTGCAACAGGGTGCGATCACGGGCCGTATTTTACTGCTTGAGCCGCGTCGTCTGGCGGCGCGTAACGTCGCACAGCGGCTGGCGGAAAGCCTGAACGAAAAGCCCGGCGAGACCGTTGGCTACCGTATGCGCGCTGAAACCTGTGTCGGGCAGCATACCCGTCTTGAAGTGGTGACTGAGGGGATCCTCACGCGCATGATCCAGCAGGATCCCGAGCTGACTGGCGTGGGGCTGGTGATCCTGGATGAATTTCACGAACGCAGCGTGCAGGCGGATCTGGCGCTGGCGCTGTTGCTTGATGTGCAGCAAGGGCTGCGGGACGATCTCAAACTGTTAATTATGTCGGCGACGCTGGATAACGAGCGGCTGCGCGGGCTGCTGCCCGATGCGCCGGTGATTGTGTCCGAGGGCCGCGCGTTTCCCGTGGAACGACGCTACCAGCCGTTGCCCGCGCATCAGCGTGCCGATGAAGCGATCGCCATTGCTACCGCCGAACTGCTGCGGGCGGAGCGCGGATCGCTGCTGCTGTTTCTGCCGGGCGTGGGCGAGATCCAGCGCGTGCAGGAACACCTCGCCTCGCGCGTGGGGGCCGATGTGCAGCTTTGCCCGTTATACGGCGCACTGCCGCTGGCCGAGCAGCGCAAAGCCATTCTCCCCGCGCCGGACGGTTTGCGTAAAGTGGTGCTGGCGACCAACATCGCGGAAACCAGCCTCACCATCGAAGGGATCCGGCTGGTGGTGGACAGCGCCCAGGAGCGGGTGGCGCGATTCGATCCGCGTACCGGGCTGACGCGGCTGGTGACCCAGCGTATCAGCCAGGCGTCGATGACCCAGCGCGCGGGCCGCGCCGGGCGACTGGAAGCCGGGATCTGCGTGCATCTGCTGGCAAAAGATCAGGCGGAACGCGCTGCTGCGCAGAGCGATGCGGAGATCCTGCAATGCGATCTCTGCGGCCTGCTGCTGGAACTGCTGCAATGGGGATGCCCGGATCCGGCGCAGCTGGCTTTTCTGGATGCGCCGCCCGCCGCGAATCTGGCCGCCGCGCGGACGTTACTGACGCAGCTTCAGGTGCTGGCTGACGATCGCCTCACCCCGCGCGGGCAGAAAATCGCCCGGCTTGGCACCGATCCGCGCCACGGCGCGATGCTCATCGCCGCGAATACGCCAGATGAAATCGCCACCGCCGCGAAGCTGGTCGCCATTCTTGAAGAGCCACCGCGCGGCGCCAATACCGATTTAAGCGTGGCGTTCTCGCGCCATCAGCCCCACTGGCAGCGGCGTAGCCAGCAGCTCATCAAACGCCTCAACCTGCGCGCAGGTGCGGAGGACAGCGATCTGCTGCCGGGTCTCTTAGCCAGTGCTTTTGCCGATCGTATTGCCCGTCGTCGCGGGCAGGAAGGGCGCTATCAGCTGGCGAACGGGATGGGCGTGATGCTCGACAGCGACGATGCGCTGGGGCGACATGAGTGGCTGATCGCCCCGTTGCTGTTGCAGGGCAGTCATACCCCGGACGCGCGCATTTTGCAGGCGCTGGCGCTGGACATCGACGCGTTGGTCGCCGCGCATCCTGAACTGCTGCGGCAGTCGGATTCTGTTGAATGGGATGATGTGCAGGGCACCCTGAAAGCCTTCCGCCGCAGCCAGATCGGACAACTGACGCTCAGCGTCCGGCCACTGGCGAAGCCGTCGGAAGAAGAGCTGCATCTGGCGATGCTCAACGGCATTCGTGAAAAGGGGCTGCACGTACTGAACTGGACGCCGGAAGCGGAGCAGCTGCGACTTCGTCTGCACTGCGCCGCGAAATGGCTGCCGGAAACGGCGTGGCCCGCCGTGGATGATGACTCGCTTTTGGCAACGCTTGAGCTATGGTTACTTCCCGGTATGCAGGGCGTTCACTCCCTGCGCGCCCTGAAAGCGCTGGATGTCAGCCGGGCGCTGGAAAATTTGCTGAGCTGGCCAATGCGTCAACGGCTGGATAGTGCGCTGCCGTCGCATTACACTGTGCCGACGGAAAGCCGGATCGCCATTCGTTATCACGAAGATAACGACCCGGTGCTGGCGGTGCGGATGCAGGAAATGTTTGGCGAGGCGACGACGCCCGCCATTGCCGACGGACGTGTGCCGCTGGTGCTGGAGCTGCTGTCTCCCGCCCGGCGTCCCTTACAGATCACCCGCGATCTCAGCGCCTTCTGGCAGGGCGCGTATCGTGAAGTGCAGAAAGAGATGAAAGGGCGCTATCCCAAACATGTCTGGCCGGATAACCCGGCAACGGCAGCGCCCACGCGGCGCACCAAAAAGTATTCGTAGGCATTATCACACCCTGTAGGCCGGATAAGCGTCAGCGCCATCCGGCACGGGTGCAATGAACTTTGAGAGATTTCTTCTTCCGCCGTTTTGCGGAAGCAATGAGGATCGGGCCTTGCGCCTGAAAAATGTAGCGGAGAGAGAACATGGCGGGGAATGACCGCGAACCTATTGGACGCAAAGGCCGACCAGCGCGTCCGGTAAAAGAGAAAGTAAGCCGTCGTCGTCTCAGAGATGAGGACGCGGATGATTATGATGATGAGGACGACGAACCCATGCCGCGCAGGGGTAAAGGCAAAGGGAAAAAGCCGCGTGGCAAACGTGGCTGGTTCTGGCTGCTTGTAAAAATTGGCCTGGTCATTGTCGTGCTGCTGGCGATGTATGGCCTGTATCTCGATCAGAAGATCCGTAGCCGCATCGACGGCAAAGTCTGGCAATTGCCTGCCGCCGTTTATGGCCGCATGGTGAACCTTGAGCCGGATATGGCGGTCAGCAAAAACGAGATGGTGAAGCTGCTGGAAGCCACGCAGTACCGCAAGGTTACGGCGATGACCCGTCCTGGCGAATTTACCGTTCAGGCGAACAGCATTGAGATGATCCGCCGTCCGTTCGATTTCCCGGACAGCAAAGAGGGCCAGGTGCGTGCGCGTCTGACCTTCAGCGGCGATCGTCTGGAAACCATCGAGAATATGGAAAACAACCGCCAGTTCGGTTTCTTCCGCCTCGATCCGCGGTTGATCACCATGCTCTCCTCGCCGAACGGTGAGCAGCGCCTGTTTGTGCCGCGCAGTGGCTTCCCGGATCTGCTGGTGGATACGCTGCTGGCTACCGAAGACCGCCATTTCTATGAGCATGATGGCATCAGCTTCTACTCCATCGGGCGTGCGGTGCTGGCGAACCTGACGGCAGGACGCACGGTGCAGGGGGCGAGTACGCTCACCCAGCAGCTGGTGAAAAACCTGTTCCTCTCCAGCGAACGCTCGTATGGCCGTAAAGCGAACGAAGCTTATATGGCGCTGATCATGGATGCGCGCTACAGCAAAGACCGCATTCTTGAGCTGTATATGAACGAGGTGTACCTCGGTCAGAGCGGCGACAACGAAATCCGCGGCTTCCCGCTGGCGAGCCTGTACTACTTCGGGCGTCCGGTGGAAGAGCTGAGCCTTGACCAGCAGGCCCTGCTGGTGGGTATGGTGAAAGGCGCGTCCATCTACAATCCGTGGCGTAACCCGAAACTGGCGCTGGAGCGTCGTAACCTGGTGCTGCGTCTGTTGCAACAGCAGCAGGTTATCGATCAGGAACTTTACGATATGCTGAGCGCCCGTCCGCTGGGCGTACAGCCGCGCGGCGGCGTGATCTCCCCGCAGCCAGCCTTTATGCAGATGGTGCGTCAGGAATTGCAGGCGAAGCTGGGCGATGGCGATAAAGTAAAAGATCTCTCCGGCGTGAAAATCTTCACTACCTTTGACTCAGTGGCGCAGGACGCCGCCGAGAAAGCGGCGGTGGAAGGTATTCCGGCGCTGATCAAGCAGCGTAAGCTGACCGATCTGGAAACCGCGATGGTGGTGGTGGACCGCTTCAGCGGTGAAGTCCGCGCCATGGTCGGCGGGGCGACGCCGCAGTTCGCTGGCTATAACCGTGCGATGCAGGCGCGTCGTTCCATTGGCTCGTTGGCGAAACCGGCGACCTATCTGACCGCGCTGAGCCAGCCGAATCAGTACCGTCTGAATACCGTGATCGCCGATGCACCGATCTCCTTGCGCCAGCCGAATGGCCAGGTGTGGTCGCCGCAGAACGATGACAAACGCTTCAGCGGCCAGGTGCTGCTGGTGGATGCGCTGACCCGTTCGATGAACGTACCGACGGTTAACCTCGGAATGGCGCTCGGCCTGCCGGCGGTCACCGATACCTGGCTCAAGCTGGGCGCGCCGAAAGATCAGCTGCACCCGGTGCCGTCCATGCTGTTGGGGGCGCTGAACCTGACGCCGGTGGAAGTGGCGCAGGCGTTCCAGACCATCGCCAGCGGCGGTAACCGCGCGACGCTCTCCTCGCTGCGTTCGGTGATTGCCGAAGACGGCACGGTACTGTACCAGAGCTTCCCGCAGGCAGAGCGTGCGGTGCCAGCACAGGCGGCGTACATGACGCTGTGGACCATGCAGCAGGTGATCCAGCGCGGTACCGGGCGTCAGCTTGGCGCGAAGTATCCGGGTCTGCATCTGGCGGGTAAAACGGGCACCACCAACAATAACGTCGATACCTGGTTTGCCGGCATCGACGGGCGTGAAGTGACCATTACCTGGGTAGGCCGCGATAATAACCAGCCGACCAAACTGTACGGAGCGAGCGGGGCAATGGCGATCTATCAGCGCTATCTGGCGAACCAGTCGCCATTCCCGCTGGAGCTGACTGCGCCGGAAGATATTGTCGACATGGGCATTGATGACGCAGGCAACTTTATGTGCGCCGGTGGCAGTTCCCGCACCATCCCGGTGTGGACAACCAATCCGGACAGCCTGTGCCAGCAGAGCCAGGCGTTGCAGCAGTCGAACAATCCGTTCGATCAGTCGACCCCGCAGCAGCCGCAACAGCAGCCTCAGCAACAGCAGCAACAACCGCCGCAGCAGCAAGAGAAAAGCGACGGCGTAGCGGGCTGGATCAAGGATATGTTCGGCAGTAACTAAGCTTTACCTTCCTGTATCACCGCCCCAGAGCCGATTAGCGTCGCGCTGGGGCGGTTTTTTTTAAGATTGTTCCCTGCCTGTGTCGCCTGACATACTTTCCTTTTACTGATGTTTGCCCTTTCCTCAGATACGCCTTTGGCAGGCGCAGACGTGAAGATAATACGCATTCTGAATGATTAATTACGGTTAAGTAACTGATCCTGCGTGTAGCACAGTATTACTATTTTTCTTATGAATATATAAAGTGAAATTTAATACTTAATTAAATTTCATATAGGATTAATCAAAAGCGCTATTAATATTAATTTGATGAATTTGTAGGTGGGGTATTTTATATGGCGTAAAAGACCGCGCTATTGCATTAATTTTAGAGTGAAGTTAATATAATTAAATAGGCAGTAAGGAGCATGGAATGTATGCGAATATATTTTCGCTTCATAAGCTCATTCTTATAGTCAGTTAAAACTTTAACTCTCCAGACTGTCATTTCTGTGATGTAAATTTTTTTATCGACATATGTAAGGAACACGTTATGTTTAAAAAATATCTCCTGCCACTGTGTGCTGGTGCCCTGTTTGCCTCCACCGTTTCTCCCGTTCAGGCGACAGATACCGGTACTATCAATTTTAAAGGAAGGATTGTGGCCGATACCTGCGACGTGAATGTCAATGGTACCGCAACCAACGGCACTGTGACCTTCATTAACCTGTCACAAACCGCATTTGGCGCAGATAAAAAAGTGGGTGATGCCCAGCCCTTTACCATCACGGTAAAAGATTGTGACAGTAATATCAGCTTCCTCAACATCAAATTTAATGGGGATCGGGTCACTGGTTACGATGAAGAGGTGCTGCAACCAACCGGAACAGCCGCCAATGTCGGGGTTCGTATCCTCCCGGCGGGCAGCCCTAATTATATTAAGTTTGATGGAACCGAACCGACTTTTGGCGCGAAACAATTTATAGCGGGATCGGATACCGTATTTAACTATACCGCGGAAGTGATTCAGGTTGGCTCATTATTACCGACAGCGGGTGATTATAACGCGACTGCGGCCTATACCCTGACTTATCGTTAATATTTAAAATATAACTGGCCCATGATGGGCCAGCTGTTTCAATGGAATGAAGAAAATGCGTATTTATCATGCCGTACTTGGGATCTTTTTTTTGCTGGGCGCTACCCTGGCGCAGGCGGGAATTGTGGTTGGCGGGACACGTATTATCTATCCCGCTGACCAGGCAGAGGTCCAGGTCTCATTAAAAAATCGAGATGATGCAAAGCGTTATCTGGTGCAAAGCTGGGTCAGTAATACCGATGACAGCAAAGCGCCTTTTGTCATCACACCGCCGATCTACAAACTTGATGAAAACCGTCAAACACTGCTGCACGTAATATATACCGGTGATAAAGCGACGTTGCCGCAGGATCGTGAATCCTTATTTATGGCAAATATTAAATCGGTGTCTGCATTGCCTGAAGAACTGCGCGATAAAAATACCCTGCAGTTTGCGATCAAAACGAAAATTAAACTGTTTTATCGCCCGACTGCGCTCAGCGACACGGCCGCGAAAACGGCATGGCAGTCGTTGCAGTTCAGCCGCCGCAACAATCAACTGACTATCAAGAATCCGACGCCATTCTACGTTACCCTGGGCCAGCTTAAGGTGGCGCAGAAAGAGGTCAAACCGCTTGGCAAGCAGGATGCACCCTCTGCGCTCTCCATGATGATTGCCCCGTTTGGCGAGCAGGTTTTTGCCCTGCCGGCAGGGGCGCAGGGGCCAGTGATGTGGACCGCTATCAACGATTTTGGTGCTGAAACCGAACCGCGTCAGCAGGCCTTATAAGCTGGCGGTATCGCATCGTGGGTGGCGTATATGTCTTCTTATTGTTCTGTGCGGAATTTTGCGCTCAGCGCGCTGGCATTAGCCATATCGACGGCGAGCGGCGCGGTTTATGCCGAAGACTATTTTAATCTCAGCGTACTGGAAACCGAGACGCCGCTTGAAAATAGCGGCGCGGTGGAGGCGTATTTGCGCCATAACGGCCTGTCGCCCGGGCAGTACCTGACGTCAATCGTCTGGAATGAAGACCGTCTTGATAAACGAAATCTCACTTACCTGCTCTCAAAAGACAACAGTGCGCTGATCCCACAGTTTACCAAAGCCGAACTGGCAGAGCTTGGCGTGAAGGTCGATGCGGTAGCGGCATTACAGCCGCTTGATGATAATGCGCCGGTAGGCGATATCAGCGAGTACATTCCCGGCGCTCGCTATGACTTCAGCCCCGACACCCAGGTACTGCAACTGCGTATTCCACAGCAGTTTCGCAACACGCGCCTGTCAGGTGAGACTAATCCGGCGAACTGGGATGACGGCATACCGGCGATATGGTCCAGCTATTATGTCTCGGGATCGCATCAGCAAACCGATGCTGACAGCAGCCGGGCAAACTTTGCGAGTCTGGATTCGGGGGTAAATATCGGCCCCTGGCGTTTCCGCAACACCAGTAACTGGGGAAGCGATACCGGCTGGCAATCGATCAATACCACCCTTGAACGTGATGTGAAGCGCTTGCGCAGCCAGTTTCGCGCCGGACAAACATCAACCAACGGCGAGCTGTTCGACAGCGTACAAATGACGGGCGTGACGCTGGAGACGGATACCGCCATGTCCCCCAGCGGCTTACAGGGCTTTGCTCCCGTGGTGCGCGGCATTGCCAACAGTGACGCGAAAGTGACCGTTAAGCAAAACGGCTACACGATCTACCAGACCAACGTTTCGGCAGGGCCGTTTGAACTGCGCGATCTCTCGCAGGTGACGGCGGGTGCTGACCTTGAAGTGACGGTCGAGGAAGCTGATGGCACCCAGCGCAGCTTTATCCAGGCCAGTTCGTCCGTGCCCATCATGCAGCGCGAGGGCGCGCTGAAATACAGTGTTTCAGCCGGTAAATACCGAGATGTTAATCATGGGGAAGAGCCCGCGTTTGGACAGGCGACACTGATTTACGGTCTGCCGTTCGGAACCACGGTTTACGGCGGCGTGCTCGGCGCGTCAATGTATCGCGCCGGGTTGATAGGTGTGGGCGCTGACTTACACCGTTTAGGCTCCTTTTCGCTGGATCTCACCCAGGCGCAGACCGCTTTTGCCGATACGCGTGGGAAGGCAACAGGGCAGTCATGGCGTGCGCAGTACGCGAAAGACTTTCCGGCCACCGATACCACGCTGACGCTGGCCAGTTACCGTTATTCCACGTCGGGCTTCTACACCTTCCAGGAGGCTTTAGATCAGCGCAATGGCGGCTATGACGGCAACGATATGTACAGTTATCGCAACGCCTACAACCGGCGCAGCCGTCTGCAGCTCAATGTGTCGCAGTCGTTGAACGGATGGGGGTCCGTCTACGCTAACGCCTGGCAGCAGAACTACTGGGGAATGTCAGGGCGCGAGCGCAGCGTCAGCCTTGGCTACAGCAGCAGCTGGCATGGGGCGAACTGGTCAGTCAATTACAGCCTGACCAAAACGCCGTCCACCCGTGACGATCGGCAGTTCTCCCTGTCGCTCAATATTCCGCTGTCACGCTTTTTGCCGGAAGCCTGGGCGACTTACAATCTCACCAGCTCCAAAACCGGGACCGCGACGCATCAGATCGGGATCAACGGTTCGTTACTGGAGGACAACAATTTGACCTATAACCTTCAGCAAAATTACACCCGCGATAATGTCGGCAATGGCGCTTATCTTTCTTCGCGCTATCGCGCGTCGATGGGGGATTTCAGCACCAGCTACAGCTATCAGAAAAACAGTAAGCAGTGGGGGTACAGCGCGCAGGGCTCTGTGGTGGGGCACTCCCACGGCGTGACGCTGGGACGCTCGGTGCAGGATGCTTTCGCCGTGGTGCATATTACCGATGGCGACAATGTGAAAGTGGAGAGTGCGCAGGGCATTTATACCGACGCCTGGGGCAATGCCATTGTACCGACACTGACGCCTTACCGGCGCAACACCGTCACGGTGAATACCCATGGGCGGGACGATATTGATATTCAGGATGCGGCCGTCGACACCATCCCGACCAGAGGCGCGGTAGTGGCAGCGGATTTTTCCGCCCGTGCCGGAAAACGTGCGCTGTTAACCCTGACGCACCATCGCGGCGTGGTGCCTTTTGGTGCCGTGTTAAGTATGGAAGGCATGACGGCGATTGTCGGTGAAGGCGGGGAAGTGTATGTCACCGGATTAAAAGGCACGCAGGCATTTACCGTGCAGTGGGGCGATACGCCAGAGGCGCACTGTGCAGGCCGCATCAGCATTCCGCAAAAAATGGACACGGCGTTGCTGATGACCTCTGTCAGTTGCCAGTAAAACAGGATGTTACGATGATAAACAAAGAAAAGATTTTACTGTTCTGGCGGGGCGGTCTCACCCTGTTGCTGGTGTGTGCAACGCTGCTGAGCGCCTCCACGCAGGCCTCCTGCACCATACGCGACAAAAAACCGTCTGCGCGTCTGTTTTTCGGGCCGCCGACGTTAATCGTCAGCAGTGATGCCAAACCTGGCACCGTCATTTATACCGAGAGTCATACCAGCGGGGCGATCAAAATTGACTGTACCAGTCTGGCGGAGATCTGGCAGGGCTATAACGATATCACCTCTGCGGATGAGCGTACGGATAACCCTCTGCAGGGCGTTTATCAAACCAACGTGCCTGGCATAGGCGTGCGCGCGGCCTGGGCAAACGAGACCACGCCCACCTTTGATGCCGACGCACTCATCAGACCCTGGCATCGGGACATGTCACCGGTCAAAACAGAAGATGGTTATTACACCTTCACGCTCAATGCCGCGCTACAGGTTGTGGTAACCGGACCGGTGAATGCCGGGACGATGTATATCGGTAAATTTAACGCGGACTGGAAATACGATGACATGAGCGTTGCCAGCGTGCGTTTTAATTCCAGTGTCGTTGATGTTGAGTACACCACCTGCAATCTGGTGGAAAAGAATATTACCGTGACGCTTCAGGATCTTAACGTTAGCGAATTTACGGATACGGTTTCAAAAGTGGTCTCTGATGACAGATTTAAGCTCCAGATAGACAATTGCGATGCTGGCAGAAAAATCGATTATAAATTTACCACTACTGGCTCTACCGGCGTCACTAACGGCAATATCCTCGCTATTGCGTCAGGCGAGGGGGCCGCGCAGGGCGTCGGTATTCAGATCCTGAACAGTAATAATGCGGTATTGCAGTTTGACCAGGAATACACGGCGGTGTCACAAACCAATGCCGGGCAGTCGATCGCCATTCCGTTAAAAGCGCGCTACATCAAAACCGGCACCGTTAAAGGGGGTCAGGTTAACGCGGCGGCAACCTTTGAGGTTTATTATCGCTAAAGTGTGAACATTGCACGGATGAGTAAACATTCGTGCACATCTTTTTTACCCTTTCTGATCATCTGACTATTTCTTAAACCCTTAATTCTCGTAGGGCCGCATAGCCCTTGCTTTCAAGCCGGGTGCTCGCATAATATGCTGCGGTCATAATAATAATTATCGTTTACGTTATCATTCATCACATTCCAGAGAGACACACAATGGCGCGTCCTGAAACGGCTCTGCCGATCAATTCTTCACTGCGTAAGATCGCAGTCGTGGTCGCTACCGCCATCGGCGGTATGTCTTGTTATGCGCATGCAGCACCTCAAGAAGACACAATCACCGTTACCACGTCCGCCGCACCGCAAGAAAGCGCGTGGGGCCCGGCGGCGACAATTGCTGCAAAACACACAGCAACTGCCACCAAAACCGATACGCCGATAGAAAAGACGCCGCAGTCGATTTCGGTGGTAACAAATGAAGAGATGCAAATGCATCAGTCGAAATCGGTTAAAGAAGCCTTGGGTTATACGCCTGGTGTTGTAGTCAGTAATCGTGGTGCCTCCACGAGCTACGATTTCGTTAGCATTCGAGGATTTACCTCCGTTGGCCTTAGCCAGAATAACTATCTTGATGGCATGAAGCTGCAAGGTAATTTTTACAATGATGCGGTCATTGATCCCTACATGCTTGAGCGTGTTGAACTGATGCGCGGACCAACCTCGGTGCTTTATGGTAAAAGCAATCCTGGCGGTATTATTTCTATGGTCAGCAAGCGCCCCACCACTACACCGTTACGTGAAGTTCAGTTCAAAATGGGCAGCGATAGCCTCTATCAGACGGGGTTCGATTTTAGCGATGCGCTGGATGATAACGGAGAATTCTCGTATCGCTTAACGGGGCTGGCTCGCTCGAGCAATGAGCAGCAAACCAACGCTGAGCAGCAGCGTTATACCATTGCACCATCGTTCTCCTGGCGTCCTGACGATAAAACAAACTTCACGTTCCTGTCCTATTTCCAGAACGAGCCGGAAACAGGCTATTACGGGTGGCTGCCGAAAGAGGGCACCGTCCAGCGTCTGCCGAACGGTTCACGTCTGTCGACTAGTTTTAACGAAGGCGCGGATAACAACACCTACTCCCGCAACCAGAAAATGGTTGGCTACAGTTTTGAACACGGCTTCAACGATACCTTTACCGTGCGTCAGAACCTGCGTTTTGCCGAAATGAAAACGGCTCAGCGAAACGTTTATGGCACAGGGATCTGTTCCGCTAACGCGTTTAACGCCCCTTGCCAGGCCATTGCGCCAGCCGATCGCGATCATTATTTGGGACGTGGCACCGTCGTTGATAACGAACGTCTGCAAAACTTCAGTGTTGATACTCAGTTGCAAAGCACCTTCGCGACCGGAACCGTGGATCACACTTTGCTGACGGGTGTGGATTTCATGCGGATGCGTAACGACATTAATGCCACCTTTGGCACCGCGCCGGTGGTTGATCTTTATAACCCGCAAACGCTGGAAGATTTTGATTTCGGTGACGCCGCGCCTTATCAGCTCAATGAAACCAAACAAACCGGCATTTACGTTCAGGATCAGGCTGAATGGGATAAATGGGTCTTCACGCTTGGTGGGCGTTATGACTGGTCGCAGCAGGGCACTACTGTGCGCGATGATGGTGGTTCTATTGAACGCAACGATCATCAGTTTACCTGGCGTGGCGGTGTGAATTACCTGTTTGATAACGGCATTTCGCCTTACGTAAGTTATAGCCAATCTTTCGAGCCTAACGCTTTTGA
>Ga0308168_1001475_pt1 | contig 21393 bp, 15 predicted proteins | sample PhyCR2_FD_202133 | JGI IMG/M metagenome (GOLD analysis project Ga0308168, IMG submission 202133) | Phyllosphere microbial communities from UC Gill Tract Community Farm, Albany, California, United States - DLSLRC.R2 | ecosystem: Host-associated > Plants > Phyllosphere > Unclassified | place: USA...
CCTCCGCGCCAATGGTTTCAAAAACTAAAGAAGATTTACCTGAACCAGACACTCCAGTAAAAACGACGATTTCATGTTTAGGGATTTTCAACGAAATATTTTTAAGATTATTTTGTCTCGCGCCATAAATATTTATTGTTCTTTTAGTCATATGTAATCACTTGAAGTTAAAGATTTAAGGTAAACGTAAAACAAAATTTATGAAAAGGATGTATATGTTTATTAATCAAATCGTTTAAATATTAAACTTATAGGGCTTAATGGCTAGAGGAAGCAGTCTAGAGAATCATTCTGGCTAAGACTAGACTAAATTTGTCTAAGAGAGTGGTGGCAGTCCACCACTAATTAAAATGCTGAGGCTAGCGTTTTGATAGCTACGATTTCTGTTTGGCTTTTTGCCGTAAGACATACAAATATAAGCTTTCTACTTTTTCACGTGCCCATGGTGTGGTACGTAAGAATCGTAATGATGATTTAACACTTGGATCTATACAAAAACATCTAATTTCAATTTTACGACTTAAGCCTTCAAAACCACCGTAGTAATCCAATAATTCATCCAAAATGTCAGCAAGTTTTTTGCCGTGTAAAGGGTCATTGGAGGCGTTCATAATAGATCAACAATATTTTGGGAGCCTATTATTATAACCTGAGCTAGTTGGAAAATGAGAGGGATTGCGAAAACACATCCCGAAGAGTATTAGGAAAAAGAAATCTATATAGAAGCCATTAGTAATCGCAAAATACAGCTCGTAAAGGTGATGTGCAGTTCAAGTGTAATTACAAATTATAGGAAGCTGTCTAGAGAATTACTCTGGCGAAGGTTAGAAATAGGGTTCAGTCAGTTTAATTTGTTAAGAGTGCCAAGGCTTAGTAAGTTGCTCAAGCAACAGATGCAGTTTATAAGCTTTTGTTAATTCAGTGTAGTGAAGCCTAAACAGCGTAGTAACAATACAGAGTAGTCAGAGACTTATATATCATAGGTTTCCAAATCTTCTAGTTAACTTATGTTTACCTAGAACTAGGTTCATAATTTCATCATTGTAAAATTAAAATATTTCAATTGCATATGTTTTTTTTTATAAGATTTAAAATATTTGGTTCATGAACTAAACAAAAAAGAGACTTAAACAAAGTTGGGGAACTTACTAATAAGATGTTCCTTTAATTCACAGTGCGTTTGAATGCGCTTCACCGTTAAATAATAAAAAATATGCAAAAATTCTAGTCAGGCAAATCACTAATTTGAATGAAATTAGTAATAGGACTGCCATTTATTTTTTAATTTAAAGGATTGAAGTAGCCATGACTAGCTTTTCAAATATTGAGTCTCAGTCACAGCAAGTTGTGCAGAAAGACATAAAAAAATCCTTAATTGCAAGTGGCGTAGGCAATTTATTGGAATGGTATGATTGGACAATTTATGCAGTGGCTTCAGTATATATTGCTTCCGCATTATTTGATAAAACTGACCCGACATCAGCATTGTTAAATACATTAGCTGTCTTTGCTGTTGGCTTTGTTTCTAGGCCAATAGGTGGATTTGTATTTGGCCCACTTGCAAATAAATATGGCCGAAAAAATATTATGCTGATCACCATGGTAATGATGGCTTTAGCAAGCTTAATGATTGCTTTTATTCCATCTTATGAAGAGATTGGAGCATGGGCATCAGGTCTATTACTCATTGCTAGATTGGTTCAAGGCTTTGCCCATGGTGGAGAAACGGCAACCTCATATGCATATATTGCAGAAATTGCTCCACCAAAAAGACGTGGTTTATGGTCTAGCATGTCATTTTTCGCAGTGGGTGCTGGGTCATTATTAGCAACACTTTTTTTAGCATTACTCAATGTGACCTATACAGATCAACAAATGCACGAGTGGGCATGGCGAATTCCTTTTGCTATTGGTGGTGGGCTTGCATTTTTTGCAATTTATCTCCGTAGAAATATGATCGAAACACATATTGAAAAAAATAATGATCAAATTTCAGATGAGGTAAATTGGCCGTTTTCTAAAATTATGAAAGTCGGCATTAAGCTTTTCTTTTATGAGGCAGGTTCAACTTTAACTTTTTATACATGGGTCACTTGTGCGGCTATTTATGCAATCGGCATACAAAAAATGCCTGCAAAAGATGCTTTTATGATGAGTTGTATTGCACAAGTAATTTATTTGATCTGTTTACCATTTCAAGGGCGGTTATCTGATTATATTGGAAGAAATAATAATTCTTTAATCACTTACATTGGTTCATCTTTATTGCTGTTCCCATTGTGGTCATTAATTAGTAATGAACCTTGGACTTTGTTAGTCGCTCAAAGTGTTGGACTATTCACAATGGGTTTCTTGATGTCTTGCAAACCAGCAGCGATGTCAGAACAAATTCCAACAAAATATCGAACTAATTTTCTAGGCTTTTTCATGTCTTTGGCAGTAACCATTTTTGGTGGTACTGCTTCCTATGTGAATACTTGGCTTTACTCAATTGATAAAGGTTGGATTTTTAATGTTTATCTAATCGTGGTATCCGTAATCGCTTCGATTGCAGTATTAAGTTGGAAGAATAATAAAGGCATTGATTTAGATCAGGTTAAGTAAAGACTTAAAAGCAAAGACCGAAATATAGGTCTTTGCTTTTTTATGGAAATTTAAAAATATTTAACGGAGTTATAATGCAAAAATTATTTAAGGATAGAAAAGTTTTAATTACGGGTGCTGGTAACGGTATAGGTGCCGCAATTGCAGAACATCTTGCCCAGCTAGGTGCGAGAGTTGCTCTAATAGATTTTAATTGTGATCTATTGGTCGCTAAGCATCAGGAGTTGGCTGATAAAGGCTATCACGTCACTTCATTTTGTGCTGATATTGCTAATTATGAAGCTTGTCAGGCTGCCTATGAATATTTTTATAACGAAATAGGCTTTATTGATACTTTAGTAAACAATGCTGGGATTTCACCAAAGCATCAAGGACATGCCCATAAAATCTGGCAATTATCTCCGGAAGAATGGCAACGGGTAGTAGATGTTAATTTAAATGGATCTTTTAATTTGATTCGGATTTTAGTTCCCCAGATGATTAAACATAAGTTTGGGAAAATTATTAATACATCGTCAGTTGCTGCAAATGCATATCTTCCGGTGGTTGCTTGCCACTATAGTGCAACAAAAGCTGCAATTATTGGTTTAACTCGACACTTAGCTGGAGAGTTGGGTATTCACAACATTCATGTAAATGCAATTGCACCCGGACGTATAGAAACGCCTATGGTTTTAGAAGTGGGCAACCAAGTAAACCAACATGTGATTGATGATACGCCTTTAGGTCGATTAGGCTCCTCGACAGAAGTCGCAAAAGTTGTAGAGTTTTTGGCTTCAAACGACAGTAGTTTTGTCACTGGACAAGTAATTGATATTGCTGGTGGTTGGCTTATGCGATGAAAAAGGGAGAAGTCTCCCTTTTTTCTTTAGCAATATTGATTGGTTTTTATTATTGCCTGTTTCAGGTTTTCTTTATTCAGAGGAGGCTCAAAATTTTTACTATAGTCATTTTGCAGTGTATGCATAATGATCGTTTCTAACATGGAATCACTGATCTCTTGATGATATCCCAGTTCAGCAATTGTGGTCGGTAAATCAACAGATTTAAGAAAATTAATTAGCTCAATAATAAAAATATGCTCTCTATTTTCTACTACAGCTTGGACAACTGTACCATAAGCAACTAACTCTCCATGTAAATTGGTAGCTAGCTCTGGAATGGCTGTTAAACCCCTTATAAGAGCATGTGCCAAAGATAAGCCACCACTTTCAAAGCCTAAGCCACTTAAAAGTACTGTCGACTCAACGACTCGTTCAACTGATGGGGTAATATGGTGCTGTTTGACATCTTCATAAGCCATTTTTCCCCATGTGATGAGGTTACTATAAGTATTATTTGCTAATAATAGTGCTGTTTCTAAAGGTGGTGTGGAAAATGAATTCAAGCCATGTGCATTTTTACATTGGTTGACTTCAAACATTTTACTAATTGCATCACCAATACCCGCAGCAAAAAAGCGTGGAGGCGCCCGCACAATGGTATCTAGATCAACTAATACGATATCTGGGTTTCGCTTTGTTTTTTCTACACCTTGAACCTTATGATTCTCATCATAAACAATTATGAGCCTACTTGTAGGGGCATCGCTAGACGCGACTGTAGGGCAAATAATAATGGGTATATTTAATTTTTTTGAAATACCTTTAGTGGTATCCATTGCTTTACCGCCACCTAGTGCAATGATGGAATCGATATCAGGTTGTTCCATAATATGACTAAGTCGCTCAATAGTTTCATAGGTACATTCACCAGGGAATTTATAGCTAATAAAATCTAAATTTGACTGCTTGAGTGAAATAGTGACTTTATCTAAGATAGGGCCCTCAATAGCTGAATCATAAATAATTCCAATTTTTTTAAATTGGTGTCTTGTCACAATATCACCAATATTTCTTAGAGCATGTTCACCTTGAATATATTCACCAGGAAATCCCATTATTTTTAACATATCTAATCCTTTAATAATCTTGCTTAATTTGGGGTAATAGAAAAGACAAAATGCCAATCACTTTACGAATTGGCATTTCTCTATAAAAAGCAGTTACTATCGGATGATCTTTTCTAATTCACTTTCAGGAATACCAATATTTTTATAATGTTCACGTGTGGATTCTAATTTAGTAAACACATCTTCATAACCTACAGCTTTTCCAAATGGGTCTACATATGTATAGCCGCCATGCACGATAAACAGTGTAATCATTTCAGTAACATCTTCAGGTACGAAAAGAGTATGAGTTTCGCCTGGTGGTTCGTAAGCAAATGATTTTTCTTCTGCAACCCAATCATGCTCAAGATAATACCAACGACCTTTAAGTACGAATGCATGTACTGCTCCAGTATGACGATGTCTAGATAACACACCACTTTTTCGAACACGTAATAAGTTTACATAGTAGCCAGAGCTAGTATTTAAAAGCAGAGGTTTAAAACTTACAGAGTCAGAGGTAGGTACCCATAAATTATCGTCTTTCAAAGCCTCATCTAAAACGCCTGGAATGACAAGATCAGGCGACATATAGGGAACTTGCGGTAACTGAAAAGGCATAAGTTCTTCATTGGCTGAGTAATCCGGATTTCTTTGCTGTAGCATCACTTTCTCCTTGAAATAAAGCATTCTGATTGAGTTAGATACTAACAAAAGCAATTTGATCGTAGATTGCGCCAAATTCAAACTACATGTGAATAACAGGCAAAGTTTATATAATTTAAAAGCTGCTATATTCAAATTTACTCTAATGATGTTTGGGAAAATATTATGGATAATTATCGACAATTGATGGCTTTTATCTGGGCATACGAGCATGGAAGTTTTTCAGCAGCAGCAAGAGCAAATGATTTAACTCCATCGGCGATCAGCAAATTAATTAATCGTCTAGAAAATCGTTTAGGTGTCCGCCTTATTCAAAGAGGAGCAAGACAACTCACATTAACTGAAGAAGGCGTTGCATATTTAAAGAGTGCACGCAATGTTGTAGCAGCAATGAATGAGGCTGACTCTTTAGCTGAAGCATTTCCAACTCGAGTAAGTGGTGTTTTAAAAATTAGAACGATGCCAACTTTTGCACAACACCAAATTTTACCTTGGCTGCCTGAGTTTCTTGATAATTATCCTTGCTTGAGTGTGGATTTTGAATTGAATGCTGTATATCAGGATGATTTTGATCGTGGCGTTGATATCGCAATTTATGGAGGAATACTTCCTTCTTCATCTAGAATTGCAACTCGAATTGGAGATAGTGAATGGATAACTTGTGCTTCACCTCAATATCTTGAAAAATATGGAATACCTAAACATCCTCAAGAATTATTACAGCATCGTTGTTTTCATTTTAATTTTTCAAGTAGTTGGAATAATTGGGATTTCGTAGAAAATAATGAAAGTTTTATTGTTCCTATCAAGCCGATAGCATCTTTTTCTCAAGGGACTTTTTTAAGAGATCTTGCCTTAAGAGGAGAAGGGATAGTGAGACTAGCGGATTACCATATTGGTGAAGATATTAAACTTGGAAGACTAACCCCTATTTTAGGAAATTTTCGTTCTGGTATAACTGAACCTCAGTATATTATTTATGCAAATCGAAAACTCCAAAGCCCTAGAATTAAATGTTTTATTCAATTTCTCCAGCAAAAAACTAAAAACAAACCGTGGCGAATTCACTAATATAAGTAGCAGAATTATAGAGAGTGGAATGCTTTGAATACCAAAATTGAAATGTAAGCATATCTAATCATTAGATCATTAGATCATTAGATCATTAGATCATTAGATCATTAGATCATTAGATCATTAGATCATTAGATCATTAGATCATTAGATCATTAGATCATTAGATCATTAGATCATTAGATCATTAACAGGATAGAGTAAATTGAAAGCTCCTCAAGCCTAGTTAAAGATCCAAATTCTTTCAATCTTTTAAGGAGATAAACTATTGATTATTTCTAATCAGTTTATCTTTACATTCTTATATTTTTGCTGAAACCAAATGAGAGCAAAACCTGTGAATACTAACCATGGTATTAAAATAAGGTTAAAGGTTTGCCAACCGACAAAATCAAGCAATGCACCAGCACTAATAGCTGAGCTGTAGCTACAGTCTTTAGATATTCTATTTAACTTAATGTATTGTGGGGATGGAAATCTAAAGAATAGCTGTACACATAAATTATATAAGTTTTTTAAAAGCATGTATAGCTGTATTTTTATTTTTTAATTAAATTTCAATAGGATACACGGTTGTTTGAATTTTAAATAAGAGCTTAGGTTGGCTAAGAACTCTAATGTTTAAAAGGCGATTTAGAAAAAGAAATCTATATAGCAGCCAGTAGTAATCGCAAAATACAGCTTGTAAAGGTGATGTGCAGTTCACTAAGGTAAATATAAAAGTGTAATTACAATTTATAGGAAGCTGTCTAGAGAATTACTCTGGCGAAGATTAGAAATAGGGTTCAGCCAGTTTAAGTTGTAAAGAGTGCCAAGGCTTAGTAAGTTGCTCAAGCAACAGATGCAGTTTATAAGCTTTTGTTAATTCAGTGTAGTGAAGCCTAAATGGCGTAGTAACAACACAGAGTGGCCAGAGCCTTATATATGGTAGGTTTATAAATATCTTATTTAACTTATGTTCACCTAAAATTAAGTTCATATTATGATTGTAATATAAATTTATAATATTCAATAATTTAATATTATTTTTTTTAAAAAATTGAATAAAGGTTCATGAATCTAATGGTTTTGTTTTATTTTTAAGCACCTTCAATGTAATTAACGAAATGAAAAATTCAAATATATAAAGCAACTAACTATTAAAGTTTCTCTTAACATACTAAAATATATAAATAACTTGATGATTACTTATATTTTAACTACAACCAATTGAGATATTTGATGGCGATTCAATGGAATAAATTAAGATCTTTTAACAGCTCTCAACACAATGCATTTGAGGAGCTGGTATGTCAGTTAGCTAATGCCGAATTAATTGATAAGAAGACGAAGTTTGTTCGAATTGCTGCTCCAGATGGAGGCATTGAATCTTATATTGAATTAGAAAATGGGGAAATCTATGGGTGGCAAGCAAAATTTTTTCTTAACTCATTCAGTACTTTACAATGGCAGCAAATAGGTGATTCATTTAAAGAGGCCCTAAAGAATTATCCAACCTTAACTAAATATTACATTTGTTGCCCTGTTGATAGAAATAATGCTTTTATTAATGGAAGGGAGTCTTTCCTTCAAAAATGGGAAACATATACTGCTAAGTGGACTCAGGAAGCTGTTGAAGTTGGTCGACATGTAGTATTTGAGTATTGGGGAAGTTTTGAGCTAAATGATCGACTCAATCAAGAACATAATGTTGGTAAAAGAAACTATTGGTTCTCTGAACATGAATTCTCATTAGATTGGTTTAGTAATCACAATCAGACAGCACTAGCAAATCTTGGAAATCGTTATACACCTGAAATTAATGTTGATCTTCCAATTTCAATAAATTTAGAAGCATTAACTAGAAGCAGTACTTTTAAAGAAAAATTTACGAAAATCTGCCATATTTTATTATCTGAGTTACATGAGTACTCTCAAAAACTAAGAGATGAACTATCTCTTTTTGAGAGCTTAAACTTACTCATTCCTGAACTAAGACAAGAACTTGCTCTAAATAAATATGACCTACTAAGACTAATCCCTACGGAATCTCTTAAAATTAATATTGAAAATACGTTAAATATTATAAATAAGCGCAGAGATCAACTATGGGATATAGAAAAGCGTAATGATAGCGAATCTTACCTGCTAAATAACTTAAATAAAGTATCAGAGGCTATTGTTGATTTGAAATCAGAAATCTGCTCTGAATCTACGCAACTTTTCAATGGAAAAATTTTACTTTTATCTGGTGAAGCAGGTCAAGGTAAATCACACCTTTTAGGCGATTTTATTAAGAATAAAGAAAAGAAAAATGGTCATTTGTTTTTCTTAGGGCAAGAATTTACTGATAAATCAAATATTTGGTATCAAATATTAACTAAAAATTTAAAAATAAATTTACTTGAGAAAGACTTTTTATCCACATTAGATACTATTGCTGAAATAAATGATGAGCGGTTTATATTTGTCATTGATGCTTTGAACGAAGGTGAGGGAAGAGCGCTATGGGCTGATAACCTTAATGGTTTTTTACAGCTAATTTCTCAGTATTCTAGAATAGGCTTAGTCATTTCTATTAGAGATTCTTATAAACAACAAATCTTATCGAAACTAACACAAGACTCTACTAAACTTATTTGTGAAATCAAGCATCAAGGTTTTAATGATCTTGAGTTTGATGCCTGTAAGATTTTTTTTGATTATTACCAAATAGAGACTCCCAAAATACCTTTATTAAACCCAGAATTTTCCAATCCTCTATATCTAAAATTGTTTTGTGAAAGCCTAAAAGTTCAAAACTTAAAAACTATTCCAAAAGGTTTTAATGGCATTTTTAATATAATTAATTGCTACATAAACGGAGTTAATCAGGTTATAGCCGATCGACTTGATGTAGATCCATCTTTAAAACTTGTAAATATCGCTCTCAATCTTATTGTTGAAACACAGCTAAATCAAAAATCTAATTCCCTTTCATATAGAGAGTTACGTAGAAATGTTGCACATGCCTTGAGTGACGATATCTCTGATATAGATTCAAAGCAGTTTTTGGATCTGATGATTAGAGATGGGCTACTTTCAAAAAATATTCTATATGGTCATGAAGAGGAAATCGTCTATTTCACATATGAGCGCATGGGAGACTATATTAGTATAAATTATTTACTCAATAAATATGATGATTTTCCAAGCTTATTAAAATGGCTTAAATCAAGTGATAATCAAATATTGAATGTTGAAAATTTTTATTATAACAAAGGCCTTTGGCAAGCTTTAAGTGTTATTGTTCCTACCAAATATAATATTGAATTGTTCGACTATTTTAATTTTGATGAGTACCACTTAAATGACTTTAAAAATTTAATTATTGAAAGTTTAGTTTGGCGTGATCCAAAAGGAATTAATCCCGAAAAAATTAGAATTTTTTTAAACAAGGAAGCACTTTCCAAGGGAAATTGGCATACTTTTATTGATACTTTATACCAAGTAATAGCTGAAGCTGATCATCCTTTCAATGGACTTTATTTACACAAGCTTTTATCCAAAGATTCATTATCTGATAGAGACTCATATTGGACGAAATTGATCACCAAAGATCTTTACAACTGTCCTGCAATAGAGCGATTGATCAAATGGTGCATTGATGCTCCTAATCATTCAATAATTAGTAAACCTTCAATGGTAAATATTGCAATTGGTATATCTTGGCTGTTTACGACAACCAAAATACAATTACGCAATGAAGCTACATTTGCCTTATCTTCATTGTTAATTAACCGATTAGATGTCTCACTGGATCTTATAGATTATTTTTACAACACAAACGATCCATATGTTTTAGAAAGGGTATTGTTAGCGATTTATAGTTCGATACTTAGTTCAAATAACTTGGAACATCTTCCTGAAATTGCAGACAAAATAGATAAGTTGATATTCCAACCTAAAGAAGGTCAAGAAATTTACCCAAATGTTTTAGTTAGAGATTACGCAAAAAATATTGTTCAATATTATTTATACAAGCTCAACGGCTCTTTAGATCAAAGTGTAGTTGATGCAATAACTCAGAGAATTACTCCACCGTATAATAGTAAAATACCCCAACGTCTTCCTACAATTTCGGAAATAGACGAAAAATATAAACCCAATGATAAAGACCCGAATTTCAAAGATTATTATTACTCAGCAAATAAAATTTTAAGTTCAATGACAACAGAATATGGTCGTGGTACTTGTGGCTATGGTGATTTTGGTCGATATACATTTGAATCTAAGTTTCACCGTTGGGAAAAGGCGGTGAATGTGGATCTTCTTAGTAACTACGCCTGTGAGCTTATTTTTGAAAAATACGGTTATGATGTTGAAAAACACGGAAATTTCGATAGAAATACAGGTTACTCATCTAGATATGAAAATAATGTTGAACGTATTGGTAAAAAATATCAATGGCTAGCACTTTATGAAGTTTTAGCTAAAGTTGGTGATAATTATCAATATCCTACTAACTATTGGAACGACGAAGGTGAATTAGTATGGCTTAAAAATATAAATGATCTTCACATTCGAGAAATTGATCCAGTATTTAAAATGCATGTAAATCAGACTGAAAATAAGAATGAAATCAACATTCCAAAAATAAATTTCGATGATTGGGATGGAGATTTAGCAACTTGGGTGATTAAAGGGGATCTACCCGATATTCATCCAATGATTGAGTTTGAATTGAACGGTGAGAAATGGCTTGTATTAGAACGTAACTTAGATTTTACTGAGCCAGAAGAGTTTGGTGTCCATCCTGAAAAAAATAAGAAAAACCTTTGGCTACAGATTAGAAGTTATTTCATTCCAAAATCCAAATTTCGAATAGCATTTGATTGGCTTCAAGAACAACACTTTATGGGTAGATGGATGCCTGAAGCTAACGAGTTCCATGACTTACTTTGTAAAGAATATTATTGGACTGATGCTTATAAAGAACAAATATTTGAAAATGAATGGAAAAAACTAGGAAGATGGGGCAATAATTCACCTCATAATATAGAAGTTATGTCTACAGCAGAAAGACATTCTTGGGAATCAAGTGGAGAAGAAAATGGTTATAGCTTCTTAGCACCTTGTAACTTATTGATTGAGAAAATTTTAATTAATTATTCAGACACATTAGGCTATTGGAACGATGCTGATGGAAATTTAATTGCTTTTGATCCATCAGTTACTAGTTCAACGTACAGTAAAAATCTCTTAGCAATAAGAAAATTAGATCTAATCAAATTTCTTGGAGAAAATAACTTAAAGATTTTTTGGACTGCATTAGGAGAAAAGTGGTATAGAGGATCAGGTCACGGTCGTGAAGAAATTCCAAATCATAGATTAGAGTTTTCAAGTTTAATAGAAATGTATCGTGGAAAGTTAAAAGGTGAAGCTAGGCCTATCATTAAAGATTTTAACTAACGCAATAAATATTAAGTAGATAGAAATCTATTTTAGATACCTTGAGTTAGATTAACACCTCTAGACAAATCTCGCTTATTAGTTCATGTATGATTGTTAAATTATTTTATTACTTTTCAATCATATACTACTGAATTTAAAGGAATAATAATATTATTTAAAGAGTTAGCCCTTTCATTAAAGGTTAAAATTTTTTACCTTTGTAGGTTTTGAATAGGGCTATCACTTTCAATATTTAACAGTCAAAATACACCGTTTTGATGATTTAGACTTAATTTTTTAAGATATTTTTCAAGAATCATTAAATTTTCCATCTGTGATAAAAGTTAGGTATTTGAAAGAATCATAATTTGGCCAATTAGATATTTTATAGTGTGATTTTCAAGCTTTGCTGCAATCGGCGAAATATTATCTTGTCCTTCTTTCCAATGCATTCCCTCATTGTAAATAACACCTAATAAATAAAAGTACTCTGGTAGAGATGCGCCAACTTCTTCAGCGTAAGTGAGTTTGTCACGAGTTTTAAAAGTTGTTATAAATTCTTGTTTAAATTGCTCAGTAGTTAATTGTTGATAAGAGTATTTCTCAACAGCTACTCTTACTGCACAACACACAGCTAAAGGATCAAACTCTGTTCCTCCTGCTATATATTTTCCAACTTCAATATTAATGAAATTATAAAAATTATTACCTTCCCCCCACGTTTCCTTTAATCCAAGAGATTGAAATTCATTACGTTTTCTAATTTCCCCTGGGTTGTAATGTAGCAAGAATTTAGATACATCATTTTTGATATTTAATTCATCTCTCTTTCTTATTAGCTTAACCATAGCTGGATCTGGCTGAATATCTTTTTTATCTAAAAAATAAATCTTTTGGTTACTGAATGTAAAATTTTTAAAATAATAGGGGTTTAGATGTGTAAGTATAAGTGGATATAAACGACGGTTCTCAACTTTAAATTTTTTAATAAATTTCGTTATGAAATATTGAACTGCTACTAGATTTGCATCATCTAAATAATCAAAAACTTCATCAATAATAAGGATACAGCTGCGACCTTTAAGTTTTCTTTCCGCTTTAAAAAGTAGTGTAATAAAAGTAATGACATCTCTTTCACCATTAGAAATTTGATTAGCTTTCGGAAATTCTACGATTAATTTTGCTTGACGTTCTCTAGGTGAGATATTTCGCCAAGAAGTATTGAATGCGCTGAGCATATCTTGATATTCACTTTTTTCTAATCTGTAATCACTATATTTGACAGCTTTCTTAAATTTTACTTTATCTTTTTCATATTCATAATGAATCTGTATGGCTATTAAAAAAGACAGAATAGCATCCTGTATGCCTAAATTAAATTGCACAATATGCTCGGCTAAATTTTTAAGAGGTTCAATTGCCAATAAATTTTGAGTTTTATTTTCATTAATCCAGCAAATTAGATTATCTGCTGTTCCTGTCTGTGAGTTAATATCTGTAACTATCTCAAGGATTCTTTCTTTGTTTCTGGTATTGGATATTTTTTCGAGGTCACCATAGAATTTACTAAGGGTAGAAATAAATTTCAAATCGCTGAAATAGGCTGAGATATTTGGAAGAATTTTCCCATTTATCCCAAAATTACTTCTATTATTTGTATATGAGTAAGAAAAATCCTCTCTTTGAGGAATAGTATCAATAAGGATTACAGGTTCTATAGTGAGATCAGCAGTAACATTCGTTCTACCTCCAATATTTCTTCCAATTCCTTTAGCTTTTATTTGATTATTAATTACAAAATAAGAAAAATGGTCAGATATTGTGTTGCTTGTCGAATCTGCAGCTAATGAATGTACTATGCCTTCTTGATCCTCATATTCAATAGACAATTTCGATTCTAATTCCTGCTCATTTCGATGTCGATGGTTATCATGCACAGAGATTTTATTGGTTTTCAAGCTAAGAAATGCGCAAGCAAAAGAACTTTTCCCAAAACCATTTGGAGCAACTAACAAGCTAGGTTTATTTGGTAAAATATCAAGATCAAAAGTCTGATTAGATATACCTTTGACATTTTCTATTCGAATTTTTCTTAAGGTCATAAATTGGCTCTTTCAAATTTTCATAAAGTTAATTGTTTAAATAATACAAGATTTTATCTAAGTAGATGAAAATATTTTAATTTTTTAAATTAACAAATTTATAGATATCTTTTATTCAGATAAGTAATTTATCAATGAACTTATTGCTCTAATTTTTGATTTTAGTCCCTTAACTTCTTTTATTTTTATTTGTTTTAATTGTTCAATTTTAAATTGTAGATCAGGAAATTGATTTTTCAAGTTCTTAAAAGCATCAACTTCTTCTTCGAGTTTAGTGATTTCACTCTCAAATTCTTCCTTTTTCAAGTTGAGTTCTTGAAGATTGGTTGTTGATTCTATACGAAATTTGGAACGTAGATCATGCAAATATTCAGTTTCAGTATAAGTCCTTTGCCCATATCTACTTTTTTCAGAGTCAATTATTAAATAACCATCTTTAACTAATCGAAGTATCAATCTATAAACACTTTGATAGTTAATATTAGTATTTTCGATCTGTAAGAGCTTAACCTTATCCCAAAAGTCCACCGTTTGCCATGACTCAATCTTATAACTACAAAGAACACGGAAAAGTTCTTTAAACATTGGTAAGTTTTGAATTTCCATATTCGTAACTCAAATAATGAGGATTATAGTCCGTGGATTAAAACACTTCAATTCCTGATAGTTCTTGTATTTATGGTTGCCACCTATGAATCAAGAACTAGCACTGTCGATTGGCTCTAAAATCAGGGAAACTCGGAAAACTAAATCTATTAGCCAAGAACAATTAGCCTTATTAACAACGATTGATCGTAGCTATTTGGGGAGAATTGAAAGGGGGGAAGTCAGCATTACTGTTGAAAAACTCTATCAAATTTCACAAACACTCAATGTTGACCCTAAAAAATTACTCCCGTGATAAATATTTTTTGAGAAGATGAGGCGCTAGTAGATGGTCTACCTTCAAATTGGTTCTTAACTTTACCTCTTCTATAATATCTATAAGTGTTTCTGTATTCTGGTGAAGCTGTGACTCCAAATCATCAATTTGTGTGCGCAGATTTTTATTGGTGTCCGTCAGAGCCTGCCTTGTCTTTTTATTCACATAAAGTTGCTGCTCTTTAGTTTTTAGATGCAGTGGAGAAATTTGCTCAGATACATACAGCGATATAAGTTTCTTCCGCTCAGCCGAACTCAAAGTACTTAATCCACCTGATATATAGCCCTTAGCTGTTAGACGACTATGAAGGGCTTTATGAGAAATAGGAGATTTTTCAAAACCTTCAACCAACATCATTTGCAATTCTTGTTCAATGATTTCATCTAATTGTTTACCACGTAACATATCATGCTTCCTTAGACTCAATTTTTTGTTGTTCGATGGCGAACAGTTCACTCAATGTAGTAGGTAATTTAGCAATTGCATCCCCATAAGGAAAAACGGGAATAGGAGTTAAACTATTTTGTCTATCAAGTGCTTTTGTCTTTAAGTCACTTAAATAAAGTATTTTTTGATGTAAATCCTCAAGCATTTCTCTATAAGATAAATCATGGGCTACGATTTGCTCTATATCTGAAAACTTATCTAGCAATTCATTCAAAGTATGTTGTAGTGCTTCTAATTCACCTTTACGGCCAGTTAAAGCAAAGTTTCCACATTGATCGCCAGATTGGCATGCAAGGCGTTTAGCGCAATCGTGTACAGCGACTTCACGCATGCATCCACCAAAAGGCAAGGGGTGTAAACAAGCATGGCGTTGAACTAATGAATTGGCTAATGATTGATCCTCTTTAACCAACTCATTAAAAGATTTAGCGATATCTTGAAAATATTCATCAAAGAAAGATTCCTTTACATAACTCGCTACTTCATTTTTCGAGTCAAAGGTTTGTAAATTCATCTTTAAATTATTTTCTAGATCCAATTTTTCTGAAAAGTACATTAATCCATCATATTTAATAGAATCAATCGGATAGTCTGGCTTGAGTTCTTGTTTATCATTTTCATAAAGTGCCAATTCATGTTTTTCTAGCAAACTAGCTGTGACTTTACGTTGTTTTAAAGCCAAGTGTTGATAATACTGGTTTTGCTGAATATCTACACGCCCCATGAGCATTGCTTGGAGATGTTCAGCTAGTCCACTGAGAGCAAGAAAGGTATTGATGTTGTGCCGTGGAATATGACTTGTAAGCTTTGAATGTTCTGTTTCATTCTCGAGTAAATTATATTTTTCAAAAACAGACCTACTTAAGGAGTTTCCAAAAAAGCTATTTATTAACACTCCATTTAGAGGAATGATATTTGTTTTATTGATGAAAGCTCTTTTCAAATTTGTAGAGCGAAATTCATGAATAAAAAGTAAATCTTCATAAGCAATTTTTTCAGTTTTACCATCATAATTAAAAACATAATCTATTGGGAAAGCAGCATCATAATTCGTTAAGTTTTTTATGAAATTATCAATATCGGATTTTAGATAATATTTATCAACTCTTTGTCCGTATCTTATTTCTTTAAATATTGGAATATTTTTTAAAGTTTTGATTACAACTTCACGTTGTCCAGCATGCCCCCTATAATTATCTTTTACGCCAAAGATTGTATTTATAAGATCATCTATTTCGACAAAATCCTGACCAATATCATCAATAGATTTTGGCAAAAAATCTGAACAGTTTTTTGACCTGATATAATACACATGCTCTCTATATTCTTTGGTGAGTTCTAATACAGATTGAAATATTGTCTCAACTAAATTTGCAGACAAGGGTTCAACCCAATGTATTCTAAATCCAGCACCTTTTGCGCCATGATATTGAATTCCCAAAGTATATTGCTTTTTGCCATCTAAAGTTAAATGTTCCTTTGTTACTGGATCAAGTATAGGGTGCTTAATCAATGCATCTGTTTTTAAAAGGATTGCTTCCGTTGAACGCAAACCAGTGACGATGAGTAGTAATAAAAGATTCAAAACAATCTTTTCACCATTCGTCTCACACAAACTGATAAGTGAAACAATATTTATAAAAGTACGAACAGAAATCAGTTTCTCTTTATCCAGATCATCTTCATCAAGTTCCAATTGATCTATTAAAGCTTTTGTTTTCTTAGCATTTGGGGTTCTATTCTGGCGGTTTATATAGAGGTATTTCTGAGAAAATTCTAATGGTTGTTCAGTAAAACCATAATGATTTAACATTTCCTGTAATCTAAGGTATGTACCTGCATGGTCTGGAAGATTCGTTTTACTTGAATTTTCTGACAAAACTTCAAAAGACTTATTTAATACCAATGTAGATAACTGGCAGGGATGTATGCTCTCAATATTTTGAGCATTTAGTGAGCTGTACCAACGCTTAAGGATTAGAAATTCTGCATACAGCTTTTGGGGCGATGCTTTAGAGTTAGATTTTCGATAACTAAGTATTAATACTGATTTAATAAATTCTTGAAAAATAGGATCAATGGTATTGTTTTCGATACCTTTCAATTTTTTAATAGTGCCAAAAGTGAAATGTGTTTTACCACTTCTAGATAACAGCCAACCAGATCCTATCGTACCACCATACCAAGATGAATCGTTCCAATTCCATTTAAAATTAGACTGTAAATTCTGATTAAAATAATCTTTTTGTTCGTCAATAAAAGCATTATATTTTTCAATGTTCATGAATGTCATCCTTCTGTAATGCACAACGAGCTATTACAGATTCAATTTCGAATTTAGTTGACTCATGCACTCGAATCAATGGATTTCTAGATACCCCAATTCCATCTGATAGCTTAATAAGATCATTGATTTCACTTTGTATGCTTTCTAAAACATGATTATGGTTAGCATCTATAAAAGGATGAAAGTACATGCAACCATAGCAATTGCGAACTGGTTGCAATAAACATTTGTCTTCGTAAGAGCACCCACCAATATCGTAATGAATTTTGCTACCAATATTTCCTAACACTTTTTTCTGAAACCAATCTTTCTTATAAACTAGCCTTCCAGTCAGGAGCATAGCGATCATTTGTCTATACAGTGAATTTTTACCAAGTGCTTGCGCTCTAATTTGAGCTAGTTCTGGGGTAGAAAAAATATAATGTCTGGCTGTTACAACAGAAGAATGACCTAAGATATAAGCAATTTCTTCAGCAGAAGACCCTGCCATTGCCAAACTATAGCCGACATGATGCCTAAAATCAGAAAAAGAGTACTTTTGTTTTATCATTTCGCCTGCTAGAACAGCTTCTCTATAGGCTTTGGGAGCAAAATCAAATAACTTAGTATTAATTGCTTTTGAGCAAAAGCGTGCTGAATTTTCTCCTAAATCAAATAACTTATTTTTTGGACTTAAGTTAAATTTTTCGATATAAGCAATAATGATTTCAGCAACTTCTTCTGGTAATTTCACTGCGATCTTTTCATGTACATAACGTGCTTGTTTTGCATAGGGAATTAGTATGCTATAGCGATGAAAATGATCAGTAGTACGTGTGGTATCTATTTTTATGTCTTCAGCAGATAGCTTTGCTAATTGTACAGGTCTAAGACCAGTTACATACACCAGGCCAAGTATTGATGAGTAAAGTAGTGTTTGTTTATCGATACCCTGAAAATCATCTTTGATAGCTTGGTTTAACCTGATAAAGCCTTGTTGAATCATTGAAATTAAAGGGTAATTTATAGTATCTTCATATTCCTGATAGAATAAACTTGAATTAAACGACTTAGGTCTAGGGATAAACTCCAATTCAAAATCATCATCTATCTCAAAGTCAGGAAAATCTTCTAAGACTAGAAGTTTCAATAGAAATTTAATATGAGAATAATCGTTGCTATAGTTTTTTTGTGGGGCAATTTCAATCAATATTCTTTTTAAATTTTCATAACTAAATTTTAAATTATTATTTTTCAAGTGATTGATTAAAAAAATAAATGTATAAAATTTTCTGCTCAAAAAAGATGGACTATTTTTCTGAATAAAAGCTATTAAAAAAAACTTAACCAATACATTCTCACTATCAGAAAATCTTGAAAAATCTAAATTTTCCGTCTGTCCTGAATAATAAAATCTCCATATATTGTTTGAAGAATTGATAAACTTATCGTCAAATTTATCGGCAACTAAAAATTTAACAATTTTTGGTATTTTTTTACTCAGATTCTGAAGAACTATTATTTGTTGATCATTAAAAACTGATACAGAATGTTGCTCTTTAAAGCCTTCAAAAAGTTCAAATTGCTCCATTATTTATATTTTCCATAATTCTTTGGATATACGTTGCAAATTCATAAGGTTAGCACTATCAACAATAAATCTTTTTGCATAGTAACTTGGCATTATACTGTTAGCGCTCCAACCGCCTAAGACACGAAGATCCTCTAGTGCTTTTTGCATAGTTTCATCATTACTTTGATTTGATGGTGATGCACTTTCGTTTCGATATTTTTTTATAGCAAAAGTCAAAGTGATATAAGCCCATGTATGACGACATACATGAGGAGTTAACTTCTGAATTGAGTCAATATTTGTATCATCAAAATATACAGGATGTGAAGCCCTAAAAGCTTGTTCTATCGTCTTAAAATTGCATTGATGGATGAATAGCTTAGTGGAGAGTAGGGTGGTTTAAGTGATGTAAATAAGATATCTGAATTATTGAAATTCCTTATCTTTTCTATATATAGCATCAAAAATTTATAATCCATACTATCTAGTTTTATAACTCTATAAGATTGCTCGTTTTTTATGCTAGGTTTTCTCTGTCTGGAATCATGTTCATCATCTGTATTAGTTATTATGAGACTATATGAGTCTGAATTGAGGGATTTTTTAATTGATCTTTTTGTGAGAAGCATTAGTTCACCAACCCGTAAACCGTAGTTCATGATAAGATGTACCATCAGAAAATTACGAAGTTGATGTGATTTCGTTGAGAATGGATTGTCTATATTTATATTAGCTGTCTGGTCTGGGCGAATAATTTTATAAAGCATAGCCACCATTTCATTAGTTAAGCTTTTAAAGCTATGATTAATTTCACTTTTTATAGTTAAACTATGTTTAGAAAATTTACTAAAAATCCTTTTTTTGTTTAATAAGAACAAATCTATTTTTTTCCTACGATTTGTTAATTCTCTGATTGTAATATCTTGATAACGGGTGTTCCAATATTCATCTAAAAGATACACGAAATACTTAAACAATGATCTCAAACGCTGTGTAATGGTCATATAGTTAGCATCTACATTTGATCTAAGTCGAATCAAATTTGTTTCTAACTTTTTATTATTTTCCAAGAAAACAATAAAGTTATCGATTTCATTCAAAAAAATCTCAGGTTCATATTTGGAAGACAAAAATGACTCACAGAACAAAGTTGAATATTTCTGATGCCAAAACTCATACCAAAACTTTAGTGCCAGCATATCTGATTGTTGTGTGGCAAAACTTTGAAATCTCAGGACAGTCGTAGAATAGAGTAAAGGATAGAGACAAGGTACTGTAGCTGAAGTATCAAACAATAGAACTATGTGATTTTGATTAGAATACTTTTTTGAAAGTTTAATTGTTTTTACGACAAACATTCTAAGTACCAAGAACTTTATGAAGTAAATAGAATATAAACATAAGTGAACTGAATATGAAATGTTATTTTATATAAGTGATTGATTTTAGGTTAAGCAAAGAGGTCTATGAACTTAATGTATCATGTACTCAATTTAACATAATATACATTATACGAACAGTCGTATTGTTCCACCTTAAGCCACTGATACTATTAAGCTTTTATCTATGTCGTTTTCTTTTCTTCTACCTATAGTGCTTACCATCACCACTAAAAATACTGCTGTCTATTGATAACAGCGTCACTGGAATAAAGAAGTCTTTATTCAAATAACACTTATAAAACTCAACTAAATGATGAGGATCTTCATCAAGTTTGACTGCTATAGCACCATTTTCTCAAGCCCACGGTCGAATCTCTGCGACTCTGAAATTAAACAAATATTCATTGTGCATTTACCTTCACCAGTACGCGCATGTAATTTGAATAATTTAGCTCTAAAAAAGATGTTGTATCTGAATACCACTATGCTTGTTTTCTAGCTTGTATCTCAATTTGAGATGTTTTTATCTTGAAAATATCGTGTATTAATTATCTTTCATTACACCAATATTAAAATTTTTAATTTATTTGTATCTTTGTACTCAGATTTAATAAATAAGCAAATTTAAATCATAATTAATATTAAAAAAGTTAAATTAATCACATTTTAAATAAAGATTGTATCTTGCTTATCTGTAATAGCTTTGTAATATAAATACTAGAATCATAAAAAATAAATTAAACATTTATAAAATATTTTATTGCAGATTATTTTGTGTTTTAATTTTATTGTGCTGTTATATTGGTCTGTATTATAAAAATTAAATAAATATCAATTACTTAAACTGCAAAAAACAATAATTAGAAATTATTGTGGTAATTATATTTATTAGGAAGTTTTAAAAACTTTAACTATTACATTATTTAAAACAATTAATGTGATTTATATCACGTGAAAATTAATAATTTTTCCTACTTTAAACTTAATGATTGTTTTTAAATTAAAAGTATTGTAT
>Ga0308168_1001477_pt1 | contig 21382 bp, 18 predicted proteins | sample PhyCR2_FD_202133 | JGI IMG/M metagenome (GOLD analysis project Ga0308168, IMG submission 202133) | Phyllosphere microbial communities from UC Gill Tract Community Farm, Albany, California, United States - DLSLRC.R2 | ecosystem: Host-associated > Plants > Phyllosphere > Unclassified | place: USA...
AAATTGGCTCCGTGACCAGGACTCGAACCTGGGACCCAATGATTAACAGTCATTTGCTCTACCGACTGAGCTATCACGGAACTACACATTTCAATTTACAACGGTGAAGCTTTGTTGCATCTCGCCACCCGTTCGCATCGCTGCGTTCGTGTGTCTGAGGCGCGCTATTCTACAACCTAGAACACCTCTGTCAACCCCCTAAATTGCTTTCAAGTTAATGATTTGCAACTTATTTCAGATTCCAACCCGGTGGGTTGAAATGCTGCCGGTGACTGACTGCGGGGCGCACTTTACAAGCCTTTTCCTTTGAGTTCAACAGCCTGGCGAAAAAAAGGCCTCGCAATGCGAGGCCTTCCCGGTTTCATTGCCGCTGAGGCTTAGCCGAAAACGATTTCGTCGTTCTCGACCTTGCCGATGGCGGTGTCGCCAGGCATGAAATGACCCGACAGGATCAACTGCGCCAGCGGGTTTTCGATCCAGCGCTGGATCGCCCGTTTCAAAGGACGTGCGCCATACACCGGGTCGTAACCGACCGCGATCAGCTTGTCCATCGCCTCAGGGCTCAGTTCCAGCTTCAGCTCGCGCTCGGCCAGACGGCTGCGCAGACGACCCAACTGGATCTCGGTAATCCCGGCGATCTGATCCCGCGCCAACGGCTCGAAGATCACCACCTCGTCGACCCGGTTGATGAACTCCGGACGGAAGTGCGACGTCAGTGCGTCCATCACAGCAGCGCGCTGCGCCTCGCGATCACCGACCAGCTCCTGGATCTGCATCGACCCGAGGTTGGACGTCATCACGATCACCGTGTTGCGGAAGTCCACCGTACGCCCGTGACTGTCGGTCAGCCGGCCATCCTCAAGCACTTGCAGAAGGATGTTGAACACATCCGGATGGGCCTTCTCGACTTCGTCCATGAGGATCACCGAGTACGGCTTGCGACGCACCGCTTCGGTCAGGTAACCGCCCTCTTCATAGCCGACGTAGCCCGGTGGCGCACCAATCAGACGAGCCACGGAGTGTTTCTCCATGAACTCTGACATGTCGATCCGCACCATCGCCTCTTCGGTATCGAAAAGGAATTCGGCCAAGGCCTTGCACAGCTCGGTTTTACCGACACCGGTAGGGCCGAGGAACATGAACGAGCCGCTCGGACGATTCGGGTCGGACAACCCGGCGCGGGAACGCCGTACGGCGTTGGCCACTGCAACGACCGCTTCTTCCTGACCGATCACCCGTTTGTGCAACAGGCTCTCCATCTTCATCAGCTTGTCGCGCTCGCCTTCGAGCATCTTCGACACCGGGATGCCGGTCCACTTCGACACGACTTCGGCAATCTCTTCTTCAGTCACCTTGCTGCGCAGCAACTGGTTTTCGCTCTTGCCGTGCTGGTCGACCATTTGCAGGCTGCGCTCCAGATCGGGGATCACCCCGTACTGCAACTCCGCCATGCGATTCAGGTCGCCTTTGCGGCGTGCGGCTTCCAGTTCCTGGCGCGACTGTTCGATCTTCTGCTGGATCTGCGCAGAACCCTGCACCTCGGCTTTTTCCGAGTTCCAGATTTCTTCCAGATCCGAGTACTCACGTTCGTGACGCTCGATTTCTTCCTGGAGTTTTTCCAGGCGTTTCTTCGCCGCGTCGTCGCTTTCTTTCTTCAGCGCCTGGGATTCCACTTTCAACTGAATCAGGCGCCGCTCCAGACGATCGAGTACTTCCGGTTTGGAGTCGATCTCCATACGGATACGGCTGGCGGCCTCATCGATCAAGTCGATGGCCTTGTCCGGCAACTGCCGATCCGTGATGTAGCGATGGCTGAGTTTCGCCGCGGCAATGATCGCGCCGTCGGTGATCGCCACCTTATGGTGAACCTCGTAACGCTCCTTGAGGCCACGCAGTATGGCGATGGTGTCTTCTTCGCTCGGCTCGTCCACCAGGACTTTCTGGAAACGCCGCTCGAGCGCCGCGTCCTTCTCTATATATTGGCGATACTCGTTGAGCGTGGTCGCGCCGACGCAGTGCAACTCGCCGCGAGCCAGCGCAGGCTTGAGCATGTTGCCGGCGTCCATCGAGCCTTCGCCCTTACCGGCGCCGACCATGGTGTGAAGCTCGTCGATGAACAGAATGATCTGCCCTTCCTGCTTCGACAGTTCGTTGAGCAAGCCTTTCAGGCGCTCTTCGAATTCACCACGATATTTGGCGCCGGCAATCAACGCGCCCATGTCCAGCGACAGCAGGCGTTTGCCTTTGAGGCCGTCCGGCACTTCGCCGTTGATGATGCGCTGCGCCAGCCCTTCGGCGATCGCGGTTTTACCCACGCCAGGCTCACCGATCAGCACCGGGTTGTTCTTGGTGCGGCGTTGCAGAACCTGAATGGTGCGGCGGATCTCGTCGTCACGGCCGATCACCGGATCAAGCTTGCCGTCTTCGGCGCGCTTGGTCAGGTCGACGGTGTATTTGTCCAAGGCCTGACGCGATTCTTCGTGGTTGGCGTCATTTACCGCTTCGCCACCACGCAGGTTGTTGATCGCGTTTTCCAGGGCTTTCTTGCTCACGCCCTGGCCGAGCAGCAACTTGCCGAGCTTGCTGTTCTCGTCCATCGCGGCGAGCAGCACCAGTTCGCTGGAGATGAACTGGTCGCCCTTCTGCTGAGCCAGACGGTCGGCCTGATTGAGCAGGCGCGCCAGATCCTGCGACATGTTGACGTCGCCGGTCGGGTTCTGGATTTTCGGTAATTGGTCGAGCTCTTTGGTCAGCTCTTTACGCAAGCTGTTGACGTCGAAGCCTACCTGCATCAGCAGCGGCTTGATCGAACCGCCCTGCTGTTCAAGCATGGCCTGCATCAAGTGCGCCGGCTCGATGGCCGGATGATCGTGGCCAACCGCCAACGACTGGGCGTCGGACAGGGCCAACTGTAATTTACTGGTTAAACGGTCAATACGCATGGGTCACCTTCCTTTTGAGCAGGCCGGACCTAAGAAACCATCCTGAATAAAGAAACCTGCCAGATACCACTGTAGATGCGGTCGATTCTGGGAGATTCAAGCGTCGGAGAGTTGATGCAGATCAGAGAGTTTAGCGGGTGAGCCAAACAAGAGAGGCGAAACGACCGGTGCGCGACGCACGGCGATAGGAGAAGAAGCGCGGATCGGTCACGGTGCAGAAACCGCCACCATAAACTGCTGTGACCCCCCGTTCAGCCAGACGCAGGCGCGCCAGCAGATAGATATCGGCCATGAACTTGCCGGGATTGTGGCTCGGCACGAAGGCTGTCGCCGCTTCCGGCAACTGATTGACGAAGACTTCGCGCACTTCCGCGCCGACTTCAAAGGCTTGCGGGCCAATCGCCGGACCGAGCCAGACCAGCACGTCTTCAGGTGCAACATCGAGGCTATCGAGGGTCGCTTCAAGCACACCCGCCGCCAGACCACGCCAACCGGCATGGGCCGCCGCTACACGGGTGCCTGCGCGATTGCAGAACAACGCCGGCAGGCAATCCGCCGTCATCGCCGTGCAGGCAATGCCCGGCGTTGCCGTCCAACTGGCATCTGCCGTCGCAACGATGCCCGGATCAGCATGCGCAACGGTGATCCCGTGCACTTGCTGCAACCAGGCAGGCTGGATGGAGAAGTGCTCGGTCAGACGCCGACGGTTCTCGGCGACGGCTTCAGGACGATCATCGACGTGATCACCCAGATTCAGGCTGTCGAACGGCGCCTCGCTGACACCACCCTCGCGGGTGGTGACACAGGCCCTGACGCTGGCCGGCGCAGGCCAGTCCGGCGTCAGCCAGTTCATCCGACGAAGGCCTCGCGATCCTGCTTGAGCAGGGTCAGCAGCCAGACGAAATCTTCCGGCAGCGGCGATTCCCAGCTCATGCGCTCACCGCTCGTCGGGTGATCGAGTTCAAGGAAGCGCGCGTGCAGCGCCTGACGCGGGAAGTGCTTGAGCGATTCCACCATGGTCGGGTTGGCCGCTGGCGGAATGCGGAAACGCCCGCCGTAGGCCGGATCGCCGACCAACGGGAAGTTGATGTGCGCCATGTGCACGCGGATCTGGTGGGTCCGACCGGTTTCCAGCTTCACCCGCACATGAGTGTGGGAACGGAAACGCTCGAGCACGCGGTAATGGCTGACGGCAGGCTTGCCGCCTTCCATCACTGCCATGCGCTGGCGTTGCTGGCCGTGACGACCGATCGGCGCATTGATCTTGCCACCGGCGGTGACCACGCCAATGACGATGCACTCATAGATGCGGCTGACACTGCGGCTCTGCAATTGCGCAACCAGTTTGGTCTGCGCCTGAATGGTCTTGGCCACCACCATCAGACCGGTGGTGTCCTTGTCCAGACGATGCACGATACCGGCGCGCGGGACGTTGATGATGTCCGGCACATGGTGCAACAAAGCATTGAGCAGGGTGCCATCGGCGTGACCGGCAGCCGGGTGCACCACCAGGCCCGCAGGCTTGTTGATCACCAGGATGTCATCGTCTTCATAGACGATGTCGAGCTCGATGTCCTGGGCGATCCACTCGCCCTGGGCTTCCTGCTCGGCAGTCAGCTCAAGGATGGCACCGCCATGCACAATGTCGCGCGGGCGGATCACCGCCCCGTCCACAGTCAGGCGACCTTCTTTGATCCAGGCGGAAAGGCGCGAGCGGGAGTGCTCAGCGAAGAGTTGGGCAGCGACTTGATCGAGGCGTTGGCCGCCCAATTCGGACGGCACCTCTGCGCGAAGTTCAATTTTATCGGACATGCTCGGACTGGGCGTCGGCACAGCCTTTGGTTTCGGCTGCGCGCTTGTGGTTAAATACGGCGTCTTTTGCCCCGAGGCTTTTCAACGGGGCGCTCATCATAACAGGACGGCCCCGCCCAAGACAGCGGCCGTCATAGGGACGCAAGCCGCCATGCAAGTGAAACACCTGCTGCTGATCGCCATCCTCGCATTGACCGCTGCTTGCTCATCGAAGGAAGTCGTAGACGAAAACCTCAGCGAAGCCGAGCTGTATCAGCAGGCTCAGACTGATCTGGACAACAACAGCTACACCAGCGCCACAGCCAAGCTGAAGGCTCTGGAGTCGCGTTATCCATTCGGTCGCTACGCCGATCAGGCTCAGCTGGAGTTGATCTACGCCAACTACAAGAACGCCGAGCCGGAAGCTGCAAAGTCCGCCGCCGAGCGTTTCATTCGTTTGCATCCGCAGCATCCGAACGTGGATTACGCGTACTACCTCAAGGGTCTGACCTCGTTCGACCAGGACGTCGGCCTGCTGGCGCGCTTCCTGCCGCTGGACATGACCAAGCGTGACCCGGGCGCCGCCCGCGACTCGTACAACGAGTTTGCGCAGCTGACCAGCCGCTACCCGAACAGCCGCTACGCGCCGGACGCCAAGCAGCGCATGATCTATCTGCGCAACCTGTTGGCCGCCTACGAAATCCACGTCGCCGACTACTACCTGACCCGTCAGGCTTATGTAGCCGCTGCCAACCGTGGCAAGTATGTCGTGGAAAACTTCCAGGAAACCCCATCGGTCGGCGACGGCCTGGCGGTGATGACCGAGGCTTACCAGCGTCTGCATCTCGACGATCTGGCCGCGACCAGCCTGGAAACCCTGAAGCTCAACTACCCGGATCACCCGAGCCTGCAAGATGGCCAGTTCGTGCCACGCGTAGCCGAGGCCGACAACCGTTCGTTCCTGAGCAAGGCGACTCTGGGCCTGATCGAATCGCGTCCACCGCTGCCGCCGGGCGAAACCCGCGCCAACCAGGACGTGCAGAAGCAGTTCCAGGACGCGAAAGATGCGATCCCGAACGAGCTCAAGCCTAAGGACGAGAACGGCGACGTGATCGAAGAGCCAGAGCCGGAATCCAGCGACACCGATCGTTCGTGGTTCAGCTACATGACCTTCGGCGTGTTCGACTGATCACACCGGCGGTACGAAAAAAGGGAGATCTGCGGATCTCCCTTTTTTATTGCCGCGCTTTAATAGGCTGTGCGCTGATCGGGTCCTTGGCTAAACTGCCGGATCATCAGTCGAAAAGCCGCTCATCATGCTTCGTTTATTGTTCTGGATTGCCCTGATCTTCGCCGCCATCTGGCTCTGGCGCAAATTCAAGGCCCCCGCCGCCTCCACCCGACCGCCGCGCGAACAGGACGCGCCGCCGATGGTGCGTTGCGCACATTGCGGCGTGCACCTGCCGCGCGACCGCGCGCTGGGCAACCAGCAACAGTGGTATTGCAGCCAGGCTCATCTCGAGCAAGGCCCGGGCGCCAGTGGTCGCTGAGGCCACCAACGCCGACCAGAAACAGGCGCAGCGTCTGCTGCGCCTTTATCACCTGTACCGTTTAAGTGTCGGCATCACTCTGGTGTTGCTGATCTCCAGCAACATGGACAACCGCCTGCTGACGTCGGCCAACGACGATCTGCTGCGCGGCGGCAGCTGGCTGTACCTGATCATCAATATGCTGCTGGTGGTGTTCCTCGAAAACACCCGGCGCCCGGCGCAGTTGTTCACCCTGGCGCTTGTCGATGTGCTGCTGTTGTGCGGCCTGTTCTACGCGGCCGGCGGCGTGGCCAGTGCGCTGGGCAATCTGCTGGTGGTCTCGGTGGCAATCAGCAACACCCTGCTACGCCGACGCATCGGCCTGCTGATTGCCGCCATCGCGGCGATCGGCATTGTCGGCCTGAGCTTTCTGCTCGGGCTCAGCCGCCCCTTGAGCGCCAACGCCTACTTGCAAGCCGGCACCCTCGGCGCGCTGTGCTTTGCCGCCTCGCTGCTGGTGCAAGGGTTGATCCGCCGCCTCGAAGTCAGCGAGACCCTGGCCGAACAGCGCGCCAGCGAAGTGGTCGGACTGGAGGCGCTGAACGCGTTGATCCTGCAACGCATGCGCACGGGGATTCTGGTGCTCGACGAGCAACGCCGGGTGCAACTGGCCAATCACAGCGCGCAGAGTCTGCTCGGCCACAGTCACCTGCAAGGTCATATGATCGACGAATATTCGCCAGCACTGGTCGAGCGTCTGCAACTGTGGCGCAACAACCCGACCTTGCGCCCGCAGAGTCTGAAAATCCCCGGCAATGGCCTTGAGCTGCAGCCCAGTTTCATCGCCCTTGAGCAGAGCCCGAACCAGCAGACGCTGGTGTTTCTCGAAGACCTGGCGCAAATCACCCAACAGGCGCAGCAACTCAAGCTCGCTGCGCTCGGGCGTTTGACCGCCGGCATCTCCCATGAAATTCGCAATCCACTGGGCGCGATCAGTCATGCCGCGCAGCTGTTGGCCGAGTCCGAGGAACTCGATAGCGCAGATCGGCGTCTGACGCAGATTATTCAAGACCACTCCCAGCGCATGAACCGAGTCATCGAAAACGTCCTGCAACTGTCCCGCCGCCAGCAAAGCGCGCCGCAACGGCTGGACCTCAAGCCGTGGCTGGAAGACTTCGTCGGCGAAATCCGCGAGCAGGCCAATGAGCGCCAGCACATTCATCTGCGGATCAATTCCGGCGATTTCACCACGCTGATGGACCCCAACCAGCTGCGGCAGATTCTCGACAATCTGATCCGCAACGCCTGGCGTCACAGTGCGCAACTGCACGAGCAGGCCGACGTCTGGCTGGCACTGTTCGTCGACCCCGAAAGCCAATTGGCAGTGCTCGAAGTGCAGGACAACGGCCCCGGCGTGTCGGCCGAGGAACAGGCGCATCTGTTTGAGCCGTTCTTCACTACCAGCAGCCAAGGCACCGGTCTCGGCCTTTATCTGTCCCGTGAGCTGTGCGAAAGCAACCAGGCACGCCTAGACTTCAAATCACGCCAAGGCGGCGGCTGCTTTCGCATCACTTTTGCTCACGGACGGAAACAAAGTTGAATACAAGCCCACGGCAAAAAATTCTAATCGTCGACGACGAACCGGATATCCGCGAGCTCCTGGAAATCACCCTGGGACGGATGAAACTCGAGACCTTCAGCGCACGCAATCTGGGCGAAGCTCAGGCGCTGTTGCAGCGCGAGCACTTTGACCTGTGCCTGACCGACATGCGCCTGCCCGACGGCACCGGGCTCGAGCTGGTGCAACACATTCAGCAACGCGCTCCACACCTGCCGGTGGCGATGATCACGGCGTACGGAAGCCTGGAAACTGCGATCAATGCGCTGAAGGCCGGGGCGTTCGACTTCCTCACCAAACCGGTGGAACTGCCGCGCTTGCGCGAACTGGTCAGCTCGGCGCTGCGCCTGCCGACAGCGGGCGGCTTGAGCACGGCAATCGAGCGACGCTTGCTGGGCGACTCGCCGCCGATGGCGAATCTGCGCAGGCAGATCGACAAGCTCGCACGCAGTCAGGCGCCGGTGTACATCAGTGGTGAATCCGGCAGCGGCAAAGAACTGGTCGCGCGTCTGATCCACGAACAAGGTCCGCGCGCCAGCCAGCCGTTTGTGCCGGTGAACTGCGGGGCGATTCCGTCAGAGCTGATGGAAAGCGAGTTCTTCGGTCACCGCAAAGGCAGCTTCACCGGTGCCGTCGAGGACAAGCCCGGGCTGTTTCAAGCGGCCCATGGCGGCACTCTGTTTCTCGATGAAGTCGCCGACCTGCCGCTGTCGATGCAGGTGAAGCTGCTGCGGGCGATTCAGGAAAAAGCCGTGCGCAGCGTCGGCGGCCAGCAGGAAACGGTAGTGGATGTGCGCATCCTTTGCGCCACGCACAAAGACCTTGAAGCCGAAGTTTCGGCCGAACGCTTCCGCCAGGATCTGTATTACCGGCTCAACGTCATCGAACTGCGCGTGCCGTCCCTGCGCGAACGCCGCGACGACATCGAGGCGCTTGCCATGCATGTGCTCAAGCGCCTGGCCAAAGACACCGGACAACCCGAAGCACGCCTGCATCCGCAAGCGCTGGAGGCGCTGAAGAACTATCGCTTTCCCGGCAATGTGCGCGAACTGGAGAACGTCCTCGAACGCGCGCACACCCTGTGTGAAAACCGCACGATCGAGGCGCAGGATCTGCGCTTGAGCGAAGGCAATTGCTCGGCGGACGGGGCGACGGCTGATCTGACGCAGATCGACAATCTCGAGGATTATCTGGAGAGCGTCGAGCGCAAACTGATTTTGCAGGCGCTGGAGGAAACCCGCTGGAACCGCACGGCTGCGGCGCAGCGGTTGAGTCTGTCGTTTCGGTCAATGCGCTATCGGCTGAAGAAGTTGGGCCTGGATTAAAGGCCTATCGCGGGCAAGCCCGCTCCCACAGGTTTTTGTGGTGTACATGAATTTGTGTGCACCACCGAAACTGTGGGAGCGGGCTTACCCGCGATGGCGATCTAACAGACGCCAGGAAGTTTGAAATTAAATCCGGCCCTCAGGCGCATACGGCGCCGGATCAATAATCGGCGCCCGCCCCAGCATCACGTCAGCAAACAACTGACACGACGCCGGCGCCAGCACCAGCCCGTTGCGGTAATGTCCGCAGTTCAGCCACAACCCTTCGAATCCCGGCACCCGGCCAATAAACGGAACCCCTTCCGGCGACCCCGGCCGCAGCCCCGCCCAGTGCCCGACCACTTCGGCATCCGCCAGCGCCGGCAACAATTCGATCGCCGAGGCCTTGAGGCTTTGCAGCGCTACATCGGTCGGGGTCTTGTCGTAACCTTCGTGCTCCAGCGTGCTGCCGATCAGAATGTGACCGTCGCGACGCGGGATCGCATATCGCCCCTTGGCCAGCACCATGCTCGGCAGGAAATCAGCCGCGCACTTATAGAGAATCATCTGGCCTTTGACCGGTTCGACCGGCAGCGTCAGGTTCAGCGTCTTGAGCAGATCACCGCTCCACGCTCCCGCCGTCAGCACAATCTGGTCGCCATTGATCAACCCCGTCGAAGTCTCCACGCCGACCATGCGCTCGCCCTCGCGGACGAAGCCACTGACTTCGCATTGCTCATGAATCGTCACATTCGGCAGCGCCAGCAGCGCGGCTTTCAGCGATTTGACCAGCCGTGGATTGCGCACGTTGGCGACATCGGCCATGTAGATCGCTCGGCTGAAACCGCTGCCGAGCACCGGCACCGCGTCATGTGCCGCCGAGATATCCACAGCCCGCAGCGGCCGATTTTCCCGCTCGGCCCAGGCCAGGGCTGCGGCTTCATCATCCAGATCCAGCCAATACAGACCAGTGGTGTGCACCTCAGGATCAACCCCCGTGTCGGCAAACAAGCGCTCGCCGAGCTGTGGATAAAAATCCTGCGACCAATGCGCCAGCGCGGTGACTGCCGGACTGTAGCGCCACGGGTACAACGGCGAGACGATGCCGCCGCCAGCCCAGGACGATTCCTGGCCGACATTCGAGCGATCCAGCAGCACCACGCTGCGCACTTCGGAGGCGAGATTGTAGGCAGTGAGCAGGCCAATCACCCCGCCGCCGACAATCACCACTTGCTGTTGCCTGGTCATGTTTGATCCAACCGTAAAAAAGACAGTGGGCGCAAAAGGCGCCCGAAAAAGAATGCGTCAGCGGCCCCAGCAATCCTTGGCGGTCACTCCGGTGGTCGCGTTGTTCATGCTTCGCACGCCGGTGTTGGTCAGGGTGAAATCCCCGCACTTGTCGGTCGCCATGGCCGAGCCGGTTTTACGCGTCGCGGTCAGCACAAAGGTCTGGTCGGTCAGCGTCGGGGTGATGGTGTAGAAATCATTGCCCGCGCTCAGTCCGGTGACGCCGGTGTAGACATTGTTGCGGGTGTAGAAGCGTTCGAGAGTCTGCGCCTGCTCCGAGAGCAGCGAGACCACTTCGGCGCGACGGCCCTTCTTCACGTATTCGTTGTAGCTGGGAACGCTGATGGTGAGGATGATCCCGATAATCGCGATGACGATCATGATCTCGATCAGGGTAAAACCTCGGCTGGATCTGCGCATGCCTCAAATTCTCGCTTACTGGATTTGTCGCCACATGATACGACGGCTGCCGCCGCCACCCTTCTCTACAATGGTGGTGATGACGCCACTGGTGTCGGTCACGACCTTTCCCGTACCACCGGCTGAAATGACGTTAAGGGTCGGAATGCCACCGGTGAATACCACGCCACTTGATATCGTGTCAGTGCCATCGACCAAACGGTCGCCGGTGGTGTCGATCACGGCATAGTTGAGCATCTTACCGTTGAACGCATCGAGTTCGACCAACCTGCCCGTGCCAAAACTCGAACAAGGGTCGGTGGTATCGACGCTGGCGGTGGTAAAAACGACTCGCCCCAGCACGATGCTGGCCTGGTTGATCACTCGCTCGCCGGTCAGCACGTTGTTGTACACCAGCGGCAAATACCAGCCTTTCTCTGCCGGATACGTCGTTTCATTCTGGCTGGTGGTCAGGAACTGCCCGGAACTGCCGGAGAACGAACCGGTTATCGCCTGTGCTTGCAAACTGCTGACGGTGATTTGGCCGGCCCCACCCTCTGCATCCCAGATTGAATAGAACGCTTGCAGATCTTTATTGGTCTTGTCGGCAGTCTCGTTGAACTTGCCGGTGCCAAAGAACACTTGCTTGCCGCCCTGCGGGTTGTCCGCCAGCAGCGGTTGCGCAGTGATCGGCTGCGTTGCCCCACCCGGGGCGGTAAACAAAGGCTTGCCGGCAAACGCCACGCCCCAGCTTTCTGCCCCGGGTGCGCTCAAGTCGAATTTCCACATGCGTCCTTTCAAATCTCCACCGTACGCCGCCTGGACCACATTCGAAGAATTGACCCTGAGCTCCACGGATGACAGACCATTGCCGGTTTCCGTGCTGTCGATAACGATTTTCCTGATCAGCGAACCATCCAGCGCATCCAGTACATACAACGCTGCAACACCCGAATTGCTGCCGTAGCCATTGGCGATGAAAGTTGCCCAGCGACCATTGGCCAAGCGTGCCACTTCCGGACGCGCGTAGGCGTAACCCAGATCATTGAAAGCATTCGACGCATTTGCCGTAGCCGGCGCACTGACTTCCCACAGTGCCTTGATCACGTTGCCTGCCGAGGCATCGAACAGTTGCAGCCCATAGAAGGTTTTGCCACCGGCCCCCGTTCCGCCAATGGCCAGCGTTCTCCAGGTGGTTCCAGCCTGCGCATCGAACACGCCGACCTGACCATCCACCAGAAACTTGTGGCTGACGCCGTTGGCGTAATTGGTATCCGCAATCAGCCGCAACGAAGGAAGCACGCTGGAAGGCATGTAGGCATAACGGCGGGTGCCGTTCGCTGAATTGATCACGTTGACGAAACCGTCGTTGGCGTTCACCACCAGACTGGCATTCATGTTCGCAGCCTTGGTCGTCAGGTAGTTGGTGTAACTGCTGTCACCCGTCAGATCGGATGCGGTCTTGTCTGAAGGCGACGCGAGCACCAGCGGCGAATTGATGATGTCGCCCAGCAGCGCAGTGCGCACTTTGAGCCCGGCCCTGTTGGTCCCTTTGCTCCATTCCACCAGTTCAGTGCCGCTGACACCGGTGGGCAGGCCCTGATTCAGTGTGTTCTGCTGGGCTGGGGAAAAGCTGCCGAATGCCAGAGCAATTGGCGTATTGCTCAAGGTGTTCCATGACTGGAAAGTCGGCGCTGTAGCAGAGGGCACGATGGTGGTGTCGGTCGACCATTGCGCCGTCGAGGTATTTACCGTGCCGGTCGAGGTAAAGCCGAACGACCTGATCGTGCCGCGCCAATCCTTGGGATCGTAGGTTGTCTGGTAAAAACTGCTGCCACTGGTCAACGTACTGCTGCTGGCAACACCGGCACCACCGGAGCCGGCCTTGGAAGTGATATCGCTCAGTGCCGACGATAACGCCGCATTGAGCCCGGAGCTGTCGGTCGCCTGGTAATACCTGCCCTGCCCGTAACTGGCAGCGTCGGACAACATGTCATTATCCGCAGCGAAACCCACGGTGTAGGTGTTCATGTTCTGCCGGGGAAAATCCACCGCGTTCCAGCTCTTGCCGGCGGCGTCGGTGCCGGTCGAACGCATGTCGATGTCGAAGGCGAATTTGGCGATGTCATCCAGATACAGAGTGTCGCCTTCACCGTCACCGGTGATGTTATCGCCGTCATTATTCACCCCATCCCAGTTCGGCAACCGACTGCCTCCCAGCGGATCGTTGGTCGGGAAGGTACGATCGTAGGTCGGCAAGCCATCGGTAATCACCACGCCGTAGTTTTTCTGGCAGCGGTATTGAATCGGACTGGTATAGGTCGCCGGTGTGCCGTTGTAGTAAGGCGCCAAGCCACGCATGTAGCGCGTGACTTCGTAGTAGCTCTCGGCCAACGGCGTGTTGGCCACGGCGTTCAAGCCGTTGATCGATGAGATCAGCGCGTTGTAGTTGGTGTCTGCCTGAGCTTGGGTGACGCTGCCCGCGACGGGTGACAAATCGGTGATCGAGCGGGCGATGAAACCGCCGTTGCCCGGGTTGCTGCTGGTCGCCGGATTGAATGTCGACAGGCCCATGCGCAAGGTCCGGTTGCTACTCACCAGTGCAGTGGAAACGTTGCGCGCGACGTTCATCCGGTAATCGTTGGGGATCGCCCCCGTGGTGAAATCGCGGGTGCCGTTGCTGTTGGCGAGGCTGACTATGTAGGAAATGTAATCGGCGGAATACCGAGTGTTCTCGTTGCCTACGGGGTCGGGGAGCTTGAGGCACAACGGCGCCACGCTGTTGTTGTAGAACGCGTAGGCGCCTCCCGAGCAGCCGGAGGTTGGCAGGCTCGATAGAAACACCGTGTCGCCGGTAATCTGCGGCGCATTGAGTGCGGAGCACAAGCCGAGGAAGGCATTGCACTGCCGGGCGGGAGTGCGGTTGACGTTAGGGTTGAATTCGGCGGCGTAGATGATGCTGTTCATGCTCCCCGAATCATCGATCAGCAGCATCACGTTCGGCGCCACCGCTGCCGCGCTCAGCAATGGCGAATCAGACGGCGTGAATGCCCAGGCCGGCGCCGCCAGATAGAAGCTCAGGAGCATGCCTACCAGCAGCGAGGCGCCGTGCTCAATACTTCGCATAGACACTCTCCACCACGCTACGCGAATTGCCGGCGATGCCGACCGCAGTGACTCGATACAACGTCGCCGAAGTGTTACTTGGTACGTTCACCGCCGTCAGGGTCGTGCCGATGTTCTGCACGCCATAAAAGCCATTACCGGCAGCGATCCAGGTCACCCCGGAGGTCGAATTGAAGCCGGCCGAGCTGACCGATGACGATTCCGCCGGCGGCAGACATTGGCTCGTGCCGCTGCAGACCGCCAATGAGTAACTGTCCAGTTGCACTGCGCTCTCGCCGACACGCAATGCCGCTTCAGCCGCCTGAAATGATTGATTGCGCAGGCTGACGCTGCCGGCCATTTTCTCTTGCAGGTTGGCGCTCTGCATCGAGGACAAACCGATCAAGGTGAGCAATAGCAGAAACACCAGACTGACCAACAAGACCATGCCGCGCTGGGCCTGACGTTGCTGCAAGGAAATCCTCATTGCTGCGCCCTCATGGCAAGCGGTTGCGCAATGCCGCAACCACGTTGAAGGTTTGATTGCGCACCCGATTGTTCGGGTCGGTGAGGGTCAGGCTCAGGCGCACGCTGCGGATGCGCGCGGGATCGCCAGGGTTGCTGCTGTAGGTCGAGGCTGCGACGTCTGTCGCCGAGCTGGCCAGACCGAATGTGACGTTGAAGGCGCTGACGTTGTTCACCAGCACTTGCTGCGCCGGATTGCCGCTGCCAGTGCCCATGAGGATCTGGTTATTGCTGAAACTGTAGATCAGGCGCCGGATCGGGAACGCGATCTGCCCCGTGGTCGGGCTGCGCAATCCGCTGTAGGCGACTGCGCTGTTGCGACAATCGGAAATCACCGTCCAGGTCGGTGTGCCCCCGCCGCTGCCGACATCGGCGGTGACCATGGTCAGCTTGAGATTGGCGTTATCCCAGCTGATCGGGATGAGTTGCGCAGTGTTGAAATCCCCTGCTGAGCTGGAGTCGACGATGGTGCCGAGGCAGCCGAACATGCCGACCATGCGGATTTCCTGAATCATTTTGCTGAGGACGAAGCGCGCATCCTCCTGCATCGCTGCGGCGCTGTTCTGGCTGACGTAGGTGTTTTTTGCGGCGATGAAGATCTGGACCACACCGAGTACGACGATCAAACCCAAAGCCAGGGCAATCAGCAACTCGATCAGGCCGAAACCACGGCTGGTGTGCTTCATGGTGTGGCCACCGGATCGACCGCCGCCCGGCTGGTCAGCACGAAACTGCGCTGGGCACTGGCAGCGTTCGCCGCGCGCGCGTCGCTCCAGGTAATGGTGATGGTGTAGACCCGCTGGTTGAGGGTGATGCTGCCCGTCGCGGTCGGGCCGCCGAAGTTGGCGATGTTGGTGGTGAAGTCGTAGAGGTCCTGGTCCCGCGCATTACTGAGATTGCCCGAGGTCGGTGGCGTAACGGTGTAGTTGGCGCCGGAATTGGCGCGGATGCGATCCATCATGTCATAGGCGATGAAGCTGGCCTGACTGGTCATCCGCGAACTGTCGGTGTACTTCAGCGCATTGAGCTGCACCGCCGCTGCGCCCAGCAGCCCGACGGTGAGAATCAGCAGCGCGACCAGCACTTCGATCAGCGTCATGCCCTCCTGTGCGTTTTTGCTCCCTGCCCTCATCCGCAATTTCCACCCAGTTGAATGCGTCCGTTCAAACACACGTTCAGCGTCCTGCTTTGCGTGCCCAGCGTGTAACCGATGACTACCGCCGTCGACGGTGCCGCCAGACCACCAAGATTGTTGAAATCCAGTGCGGTCACTCCTGAGGGTAGCGTCAGAGTTGCGCCACTGCTCATCGCTGGAACAACCCGCAACACATTGGCCGGATTGCCAGTACTGTCGTAGACCGCCAGCTCACCGGTCCAGACACTGCCGCCAGCGGTCGGACGCAGACGCGTGGTCACGCCGCGATTGATCGCTTCGAGGCGAGCGAAATTGATCGCCCGCTGCAAGTCGCCGACTTCGGTATCCGCCTTGCTGCTCTGGATCGTACGGGTAAAGGCCGGCACTGCCAGCGTGATCAATATCAGGAATACCGCGATGGCGACCAGCAACTCGACCAGCGTGAAACCTTTTGTACGAAGATCCATCGATGCCCTCCGTTGCTGTCGGCTATACCTGCTTTTACACGCTAGAACATTCGCTCGGCACCCGCCGACTGATTTGCCCTGCGCGGCGCACGGATTGCGCTGCTCATACCATGCCACGGAGGGATTTTTCATGCCGCAACACGGTTTCAGCCTGATTGAACTGCTTATGGGACTGGCGATTGGCGCAATTGTTCTGCTGCTGGTCAGCCCGGCGTTCGCCGCGCTCAAGCAAGCGACTCAGCGCGACCACGCAGCGCAGTCGCTGCTCGAAGGCATCCGCCACGCTCGCACACTGGCGATCACGCACAATCAGAGCGTGGTGATCCATGGCATCGACGGTGACTGGAGTCAGGGTTGGCGGATCATTCTGGATAGAAGCGGCAAGGGGCCGGAGGACAGCAGCAATCCGCTGCTGGTTGAACGCGCCAGTGAGGCGAAAGTGCCGATTGTCGGCAACTGGTGGGTGAGCCGCTATGTGCGGTTCAGTCATTTGGGGCAACCGCTGATGCCGGGACGGCGGTTTCAGGCAGGGACAATACACGTCTGCTCGCCGCGCGAGCCGGTCAGCCAGCGGCAGATCGTGCTGGCGGCGACCGGTCGCGTGCGCCTGGGCAGTCAGGAGACCGAACAGGCGCTATGCGACAAAGGCAGAAGCGTCAGATCGAACGGACGCGCAGCTCTTTCGGCATCGAGAACGTGATGTTCTCCTCACGGCCAGCCAGCTCGTCGGCACCAGTCGCGCCCCAAGCCTGCAATTGCTGAATCACGCCCCGGACCAGCACTTCCGGTGCCGAGGCGCCAGCGGTAATGCCAATGCGCTCGACGCCGTCGAACCAGCTCTGTTGCAGGTCCTCGGCACCGTCGATCAGGTACGCCGGAGTCGCCATGCGTTCAGCCAGTTCACGCAGACGGTTGGAGTTGGAGCTGTTCGGGCTGCCGACCACCAGTACCACGTCGCACTCGTCGGCCAGTTGCTTGACGGCGTCCTGGCGGTTTTGTGTGGCGTAGCAGATGTCGTCCTTGCGCGGACCACCGATGGCCGGGAAGCGCGTGCGCAGGGCATCGATCACACGGCTGGTATCGTCCATCGACAAGGTTGTCTGGGTGACGAAGGCGAGTCTTTCCGGATCGCGCACCTGCAGTGCGGCCACGTCCTTTTCGTCTTCAACGAGGTAGATCGCGCCGCCATTGCTGGCGTCGTACTGGCCCATGGTGCCTTCGACTTCCGGGTGACCGGCGTGGCCGATCAGGATGCACTCGCGACCGTCGCGGCTGTATTTGGCGACTTCGATGTGCACCTTGGTCACCAGCGGGCAGGTTGCATCGAAGACTTTCAGGCCACGACCGGCGGCTTCGTTGCGCACGGCTTGGGAAACACCGTGGGCGCTGAAAATGACGATCACGTCATCGGGTACCTGATCGAGCTCTTCGACGAAAATCGCGCCACGGCTGCGCAGGTCTTCGACGACGAACTTGTTGTGCACCACTTCGTGACGCACATAGATCGGCGGCCCGAAGACTTCCAGGGCGCGGTTGACGATTTCGATCGCCCGGTCCACACCGGCGCAGAAGCCACGGGGGTTGGCGAGTTTGATTTGCATGCTGTGCCTCGTGTCTTGCGCGCGAAAACAATGGAAAACAGACTGTGGAGACCTGCTTGTTGTGGCGAGGGGATTCATCCCCGCTCGGCTGCTTAGCAGTCGTAGACCGTCAACGGACTTATCTCAGAATCCGTTGACTGGTCTGGGGGCGCTTCGCACCCCAGCGGGGATGAATCCCCTCGCCACAGAAGCTCACTCCTGCATTTTTAGATCGCTTTGACGGAAATGATTTCCACGTCAAAGGTCAGCGTCTTGCCCGCCAGCGGGTGGTTGAAGTCGACGGTCACTTGCGTGTCATCGAATTCCTTCACCACTCCTGGCAATTCAGTATTGGCCGCATCATTGAAGATCACCAGCAGACCCGGCGACAACTCCATGTCGGTGAACTGCGAACGCGGGATGGTCTGCACGTTCTGCGGGTTCGGCTGACCGAAAGCGTTTTCCGGCTCGACGGTCAGGGTGCGCTTGTCGCCGGCCTTGAAGCCGAACAGTGCGGCTTCGAAACCCGGCAGCAGGTTGCCATCGCCGACCTTGAACGTCGCCGGGGCCTTGTCGAAGGTACTGTCGACGGTGTCACCGTTTTCCAGGCGCAAGGCAAAGTGCAGGGTGACTTCGGTGTTCTGGCCGATGCGTTGCTCAGTCGATAGCGGTTCAGTCATGAGCAGCCTCTTCGGTTTTCTTCGATTTGAACATGTCCAGTGCCAGCATGATCGCGCCAACGGTGATCGCGCTGTCGGCAATGTTGAACGCCGGGAAATACCAGCGGTTCTGCCAGTGCACCAGAATGAAGTCGATCACATGGCCCAGGGCAACGCGGTCATACAGGTTGCCCAGCGCGCCACCCAGCACCAACGCCAGGGCGACGGCCAGCCAGGTGTCGTTGCGGCCCAGACGCTTGAGCCAGACCACCAGCACGGCACTGACGACAATGGCGATCAGGGCAAACAGCCAGCGCTGCCAGCCGGAGCTGTCCGCGAGGAAGCTGAAGGCAGCGCCAGTGTTGTAGGCCAGCGTCCAGCTGAACAGATCGGGAATGATCACGATCTGCTGGAACATTTCAAGCTTGGCTTCGAAGTAGAACTTGCTGGCCTGGTCAATGACCAGGACCAACAGGCTCAACCACAGCCAGCTCAGCCGTCCGAAACGGCCAATGGCATCAGGCATAGTGACGAACCTCGCCAGCACCGCTGATGTTGTCGACGCAACGACCGCAGATTTCCGGATGTTCCGGGTTCACGCCGACGTCTTCGCGGCAATGCCAGCAACGCGCGCATTTCGGGAACGCCGATTTGACGATCTTCAGTTTCAGCCCGCTGACTTCGGTGACCACTGCATCGGCCGGAGCCTGAACGAATGGCGCGACGCTGGCAGTCGAGGTGATCAGGACAAAGCGCAGCTCGTTGCTCAGCTTGGCCAGATCGGCGCTCAGCGCCTCTTCGGCAAACAGCGTCACTTCGGCCTGCAGGTTGCCACCGACGGCTTTCGCCGCACGCTGGATTTCCATCTCTTTGTTGACCGCGACTTTCACTTCCATGATGCGATCCCAGTAGGCGCGACCCAGCTCGAAGCCTTCCGGCAGCTCGGTCAGGCCTTCGTACCAGGTGTTGAGCATGACCGACTCGTTACGCTCGCCCGGCAGGTATTGCCACAGCTCGTCGGCAGTGAAGGCGAGGATCGGCGCGATCCAGCGCACCAGCGCTTCAGAGATGTGGAACAGCGCGGTCTGGCACGAGCGACGGGCCTTGCTGTCGGCACCGGTGGTGTACTGGCGGTCCTTGATGATGTCGAGGTAGAAACCGCCCAGCTCCTGCACGCAGAAGTTATGGATCTTCGAGTACACGTTCCAGAAACGGTATTCGCCGTAGTGCTCTTGCAACTCGCGTTGCAGCAGCAGCGTGCGATCCACCGCCCAGCGATCCAGCGCCAGCATGTCTTCAGCCGGCAACAGGTCGGTGGCCGGGTTGAAACCGGTCAGGTTGGAAAGCAGGAAGCGCGCGGTGTTACGGATACGACGATAAGCATCGGCGCTGCGGGTCAGGATCTGATCCGACACAGCGATTTCGCCAGAGTAGTCGGTCGACGCGACCCAAAGACGCATGATGTCGGCGCCCAGCGTATCGTTGATCTTCTTCGGCTCAATCACGTTTTTCAGCGACTTGGACATCTTGCGGCCGGACTCGTCCACGGTGAAGCCGTGCGTCAGCAGCTCGCGATATGGCGCGTGGTTGTCGATGGCGCAACCGGTCAGCAACGAGGAGTGGAACCAGCCACGGTGCTGGTCGGAACCTTCCAGGTAGAGGTCGGCACGCGGGCCGCTCTCGTGGCCCATCGGGTGCGAACCGCGCAGGACGTGCCAGTGCGTGGTGCCGGAGTCGAACCAGACGTCGAGGGTGTCGCTGATCTTGTCGTATTGCGGCGCTTCATCGCCCAGCAGTTCGGCGGCGTCGAGTTTGAACCAGGCTTCGATGCCTTCGACTTCAACGCGTTTGGCGACTTCTTCCATCAGCTCGACGGTACGTGGGTGCAGCTCGCCGCTTTCCTTGTTGAGGAAGAACGGGATCGGCACGCCCCAGTTGCGCTGACGCGAGATGCACCAGTCCGGGCGGTTGGCGATCATCGAATGCAGACGCGCCTGGCCCCAGGCCGGAACGAACTTGGTGTCTTCGATGGCTTTGAGCGAGCGCACGCGCAGGGTGTCGCCGCTGGTTGGCTCCTTGTCCATGCCGATGAACCACTGCGCAGTAGCGCGGTAGATCAGCGGGGTCTTGTGGCGCCAGCAGTGCATGTAGCTGTGTTCGATGACGGTGGTGTGCATCAGCGCACCGACTTCGGTCAGTTTTTCCACGATGGCCGGGTTGGCCTTCCAGATGAACTGGCCACCGAAGAATTCCAGCGACGGCACGTACACGCCGTTGCTCTGTACCGGGTTGAGGATGTCGTCGTTGACCATGCCGTATTTCTTGCAGGTCACGAAGTCGTCCACGCCGTAGGCCGGGGCGGAGTGAACCACGCCGGTGCCTGCGCCCAGTTCGACGTAGTCAGCCAAGTACACCGGCGACAGACGATCGTAGAACGGGTGACGGAAGTTGATCAGCTCCAGCTCTTTACCGGTGGTGGTGGCGATGACCGAACCTTGCACGCCATAGCGCGCCAGGCAGGCTTCGACCAGCTCTTCAGCCAGCACCAGCAGCTTGTCGCCGATATCGACCAGGGCGTAGTTGAATTCCGGGTGCACGTTCAGCGCCTGGTTGGCCGGGATGGTCCACGGGGTGGTGGTCCAGATCACGATCGCAGCAGGTTTGCTCAGCGAGGCCAGACCAAACGCCGCAGCCAGTTTGGCTTCATCAGCGATCGGGAACGCGACGTCGATGGTCGAGGACTTCTTGTTCTCGTACTCGACTTCCGCTTCAGCCAGAGCCGAACCGCAATCGAAGCACCAGTTCACTGGCTTGAGGCCCTTGAAGACAAAACCACCCTTGACGATTTCGGCGAGGGCGCGGATCTCACCGGCTTCGTTCTTGAAGTCCATCGTCTTGTACGGGTTGGCGAAGTCGCCGAGCACGCCGAGACGGATGAACTCGGACTTCTGCCCTTCGATCTGCTCGGTGGCGTAGGCACGGCACAGCTCGCGGGTCTTATCCGCGCCGAGGTTCTTGCCGTGGGTCACTTCAACCTTGTG
>Ga0308168_1001481_pt1 | contig 21359 bp, 21 predicted proteins | sample PhyCR2_FD_202133 | JGI IMG/M metagenome (GOLD analysis project Ga0308168, IMG submission 202133) | Phyllosphere microbial communities from UC Gill Tract Community Farm, Albany, California, United States - DLSLRC.R2 | ecosystem: Host-associated > Plants > Phyllosphere > Unclassified | place: USA...
AGCCGCCCCATATAACCGCCTTCATTAGCGGCGGCACCATAGCCGACTGGCGCACAAAGATCCTCCCCGCCCAGCATCTCTCCCGCAGATAAAACCAGGTGCCGGTTAAGCGAAATAATCTTGCTACCAACGCTGCCAATTTCAGGCCGCTGTGCATGATTAAGGAGGTGCGTCAGCCAGTCTTTCTCAATGACAATAACGTAGGGGTTGACCAGCAGAATATAATCACCACGCGCCGCTGCTGCTCCGGCGTTATAGCGCGCAGCATCATTGGCTGTTTCAGCAACAGTAATAATTTGAATCTTGTTTATTTTTGCCTCATCAATAGTATCGAGCCATTGATTAACGGCGGAATTCATCGCACGATCTCTTACGATAATAATTTCATAGTGTTCATGAGACGTGTTCGACAACATCTGGTTAATGCCAACCTGCATGTTCTTCAAATCCTGACTGGCAGGCATGATGACGGAGACAAAACAGGATGGTGTTTCACCATAGCAGAGATGCCAGGAATGATTGCCGTTAACACGGACCTCGGCTGCCGGATATCCGCGTTGCTGGAGGTGTCGCTGAATGATGGCGATATCAATGGGCTCGGGATGCAATAACGTCCGGGGAACCACCAGTTGGGGTTCACTGATATGGCCGATACCGGAAATGCCCTCCTGTTCAATTAAACGCGTGATGGCCTCCAATTCCCAACCCGGGGAATGCACAGGCAACTCCACAGGAACAGTGTTCAAGACATCAACACGGAAAAGCCAGCGGCGGGCATAGAGCCACGGCATACTTAATATCAGGTCGAGATTAAAGTCCGGTCTCAGCGCGCTGGTGTACTCCCCCTTTTCTTCTTGTATCAGCTCATCCGTGTAAATGGCAAAACAGTCAGAGCCCTGATTGAGACTCAATCCCACTGTGCTGAAGCTGTCGCTGAGGTAAAGCGTACCGGCAGCGACCACCTGCATCCACTGCTCCTGAGCATGGCTTAACAGGCTGGTGCTGGTGCTGACACTTACCCAGTCTGGCAGGACATTGATACTGCCAGCGTTATGGGTCAATACCACGCGAAAATAGGGGTAAGTTTCCCGGCAGGTGGCGAGGCTGTTCAGCGTCAGTTCAACAGCATGGCTGTCGTGACTGTCGTTACGCACCACAATCAACAGAGATTGCGGCTCCTGCAAACCGGCGACGTGTTGCGCCATCTGACGTTGCTGATCTGGCGTCATCCCGCGCAGTTTTAACCAGTTCTGCGTGGAGTAACCCGGCAAATGTTGCCGTTTTTCTGCCGCACGCTGTTGCGTCACCGAAATGAAGGTCTGAAGCTGACGATCGACGTCTTCGCGACGCTTATAAAGCCATTGTCGCACCTCTGGCAGTGTCAGCCGAACACGCTCAATTTCGTCAGGACTATCGTGCCAGGCAATACCACCGGCATTGTCGGTCAACGTACTGTCGGTGATAGCAAACTTTTCATAACCCGGAAGCGTGCGGGCCACAACCGGGCATCCACAGAGGTTGGCGAGGAAGCAGGTGCCTGAGGATTCATAGGAATACATGACCCGGCCCCGCTTAAGTACGGCAGCCAGCTCTGCCAGCGTCAGCGGATTTTGCATAGAGAGCACGCGAATACCGGCAGGCAACGTACTGAAATCTATCTTTGCTGCCGGAACACGGTTCAAATAGAGCAGATCAAGGTCTTTGACGGGGGCATCATCACAGAATAAAGAGGTGTCATAGGCTTCCAGGGTCAGTAAATCAGGCTGGAATGCCTTACCTGCAAATTCACTTCGGTACCAGAAGTAGAGATCTTCCGCTCTGGCCTCCATGCTATTTTTCTCAATCACCCCTTCGCGGTTAAGCATATAACGCACGACAACGGGGGCATTCAGGGGATTTCCTTCAACCACTTCAGGGTAAATGGCGATAAAGGGTTCACCGCCCTCTGAATAGGCCAGGTGGTCTTCAAACGAGATAACGGGCGTATTCCATGCCGGGTTAACCTCGCACTCAATCAGTCGTGCATCGTGGCCAGCTTCATTCAGTAAATGACACAGCCGGTGCACCACCTGGATCCCCAGCGAAGACTCTTTGTAGCCTGGTGCCAGCAGGATATATGGCGTCGGAGAAGTGATGCTTTTTTTATCCATGGTTTAGTTTGCGCTCCATGCATTAGCCCACTCGACTACGTTATCTCCGGTTAGCATCCAGTCGCGCCGCACCGCCGTCTGCAACTCTGCGCCCATTCGCGCGCTGGCATCCGGGTCAGCCAGATGCATACGAATCGCATCACGCCAGTCAATAAAACGGTTACTGACGCGAGTCACCGGCAGGTCATCATCGGTATAGCAGGCCACATTACTGCAAATCACCGGGATGCCGCAGACACCATATTCCAGCAGACGCAGGTTACTCTTACAGGCATTAAAGATATTGTCTTCAACCGGCGCCAGGGCGAGGTCAAGATTCAGAGAAGCCAGTTTTTCAGGATAGAGAACAATATCAACGCCCTGATGATACTCATGGATATACGGTCTGAGCTTGTCCGGGCACATCCCCAGAAATACCCACTCCACATCGTTAGCAAATTCTTTAATAATATCGACGATCATTTCAAGATCACCGCGATGGCTGGAGCCACCAGCCCAGCCGACGCGTGGCTTACGCCCCTGATTGCGCAGGCTGTACAACGGTGCCCATATGTCTGCCGGAAGCCGGTTTTTAACCACCTGAATATTCGGATGCATATTGCTCATCGCATCGGCCAGTGGTGCTGTTGAAACCACGAAACGGTCAAAGAAAGTCAGACTTTTACGAAGTTGTCCGGTAATTTCCTGCTTAAAATGCTGGCGATTGTTGTGTTTCATCGGCACGTTGAGCAGGTAATCATCCAGTTCAAACACTTTAAACACGTTGTGCAGTTTTCCGGTCCGTTCAATCCAGTTATGGAAAGCCGGTGAGTAGCGGCGCTGTATAATCAGGCTATCGGGCTTAAACCTGCCAATTTCACTGATATTCAGCAGCGTCATGCCGGCTTTACCCTCTGCCAGTCCGTCGTTCTGCATGGCTTCAAAGGGTTTCATCATGCGGTAATGACCGCAGCCCGTCATGTCCGCATTATGGACAAGGAAAACAGGTAAATTTTCGCGGGGTGCGGGACGCCAGCTCAACAGGCTGTCACCTTCAATATCGAAGTGGCGACTTCTTAGCGATAGATTGGCATTAAATGCCGGATCGTTGGCGATCACCGGCATCCAGCGGGCAAAGAGCTTGTCCTCTTCCAGCTGCTTAAGCTTGCTGGAAGTGTGCACCGTCTCCCCGGGAAAAGGATTGCTGCGGGCCGCCGGGCGAAGTATGCGTGCGTAAGGCGTCCATACGGTCATATACCCCGCGTTGCGGGCGCGCAGGCAAAGGTCGACGTCATCGTAAAGCTGGCTGTCACTGTCAAATCCGCCCAGCTCGAAAAATACCGCCGTTCGAACCAGCATAAAGTCGCCCGATACCGCACTGTAATTCTGATCGAGATGGAGACGCCCCTGCTGGCTGGGATGACTGTCATCCATCCCCCGGAAAGCATCACCTGCCGCACCGTTTATCCCGAGGATATAACCGGCATGACGCACTTTATTCTCTGAAGTTAACTGCTTACCACCGACGATAGCGACCTCGGGACGCTGTCCGTGATTCAGCAGGTTGTCCAGCCACTCGCCATCAATGACAGCCAGTTCACAGTGCATCAGCATCAGGTATTCTCCTGTGGCTTTCTCTGCGGCCAGGTTGACCATGCTGGCATGATGATAACTGCCGCTGTGATGCATGACGCGTATACGCTGGGGGTCGACCCCCGCTATGGTCGCCAGCCAGCTGTCACGTTCCGTCGTTCCCTGACTATCAGCAACGATTAACAGCTCATAATTCAGGTAACGTGTTTTCTCCAGCAGCGTGGTCACACAGCTGATCAGCGACGGTAAATGCCAGTTCGCCAGAATGATGATGGAGACTTTGGGCTGTCCAGGATGCTCATAACGCAGCCGGTAATTATAGTGATTGTCTAACGCAATCTGCGCCTGAGGATAGCCTCTGTTATTAAGATGGCGTTCTATGACGGCCGCATCCTCCACTATCGCCCGATTGATTAACGGTGCCGTCAGCAGGGGTTCGGCAAGATGACCAGCCACATTCAGCCCCTGTGACTCAATCAACTTAACGATCAAATCAAATTCTGCCGCCCGGGGATAGTTAGGGTCAAAGCCTTCTGCTGCGATCAGAAGTTCACGGCGGAACAGCCAGTGCTGCGCCATCATTTTGGGGGAGCTCAGGAACAGATCAAGATTGAAATCCGGCCTGAAAAACATACCAGAGGGTTCGTCACCCAGATAGAAATACTCATCGGCATAAATCGCTAATAATCCATCGGCCTGCGGGAGGGTTGTAGACAGAGCGATCAGACCCGATGGCTGGAAACAGGTGCCGGCCTCTACAAAGATAAACCAGCCAGCATCATGCTGTTCAATGATTTTGTTAAAGGTGGCGATGCGTTCTTCCGCTACTGACGGATAGCAGGGTAACCCATTGAAAGCGCTATCCACCTCACCGACTAATAGTGGATGGAGTTTCAACGTCGAAATACCCTGATGCGCCAGTGAATCCAGTGTTAAGGACAGTTTTTCACGGTTTTCGGCGGTGACTGAGATCACCACGGCGACATTCACGGAGGATGGAAACTCGGCGGCCATCTGCTGTAATCTTTTTTGCTGGAAGGGCTGCAGGCTGCGCACACCGTTCCACGCTTTCAGCGCCGTCTGCACGACATATTGATGTTGTGTACTCAGGATGTCTTTTGCTTCGAAACAGTCTGGACGATCGAGTTCGGCAAGCCGCACGTTATCGCGGGCAGCGCCATCTGAATACCAGGGCTGCGCCTTAATCGATTCAATAACTTTAATAACTTCTTCATCGTTTTCATTCTGATGCGGCTGTTTGTACATCATCGAGAAACGTATGCCGAGCAAGGGCTGCACAAACCACAGCAGGTTAGTCTGGGGCAGCAACTTACTGTAAACCACCAACCCAGCTAAATCCGGCAGTGATTGATCATTAATCGCAAAGAGAGGGTGCTGACTGGCAGTCAGGGCGAGAAGATCATCGCGATAAAACATTGATGCAGAAAGTTCACCCGCCAGACTGTGATGAGCGCGTGTCTGGCAACGAAGAAAATCACGGCCGTCAATGATGCAGTCCGCGTTATACAACGGGGCCGTGTTAAGCACATCGGGCAGTATTTTGCCGTGCGGATCGAGCCGCTGACGTTTCGATGCAGCAATACGACACTCAGGCCTGGCCTGTAAACCTGCGACTAACTGACTGATACAATTTGGTTCTAATCGTTCCGCATGGCTGAGGAATTTAATATATTCCCCCTCCACGAGCCGGACAGACGCGTCGCAAATATCCTGCTGATGTCGGTCAAAAATAGTATGCGTGACAGGGAAGCGGTCTCTCCCCGTCCGGGCTGTCAGCATGTTTCCGATAAACTTATCGCCACTGCAGTCAGCGATCAGAATGTCACAGTGGGGATAATCCTGGGCTAGTGCACTACTAAGCGCATCGTTAAACCAGATGGGATACTGAGCAAGAATAATAATGCTAACACGTGCTGTCTGGGTCATGAATAATGGCTCTCCCGGCCCCCGCTGTCCATTAAACGTCGACGCAGGGAAAATGATTCTGGCTATGATAGCCAGCACCGAAAGAATCAATCGCCAAAAAAGAAAGGGAATACAGGGCTAATCTGAGCGTTAATGCTTTTCACCCTCAAAAACGAAAAAACCCCGCCGAAGCGGGGTTTGAGAGCAAGATTATCGCGGGGGTAATTAGCCCTGCAGCAGAGACAGAACCTGCTGTGGAACCTGGTTAGCTTTCGCCAACACTGAGTTACCCGCCTGCTGAATGATCTGTGCTTTAGACAGGTTAGAAACTTCAACCGCGTAGTCAGCATCCTGAATACGGGACTGTGCTTCAGACAGGTTAGTGGTGGTGTTGTTCAGGTTAGTTACCGCTGAACCCAGACGGTTCTGAATCGCACCCAGTGATGAACGGAATTCATCAACAGAAGCAATGGCTTTGTCCAGTTTATCCAGTGGACCAGAGGTAGAACCCTGGGTCAGGTTAGACAGGCTCAGTGCTTTGGTGTCAATTTTGAACGCTGCGGTTCCGGCAGTGGTCGTATCAGCAGACTGTGGATCAACAGCCACATAGAAGTCTTCGCTTGCGCCGCTGGCGATGTCGAAGCCGTTCGCTTTCAGGTTGTTAGTTTCAGCAGCTGAAGTTGATTTGATGGTCACTTTAGCGTACAGGTTGCCGCTTTCGTCTTTATAAACGTTAGTGCCATCTACTTTTGCGCCGCCAGATGCCAGACCCAGACGAGTAGACAGGTCGTCTGCTGCGCCAGATTCTGCTACAGTCGCACCAGAAACGCTGGTGGTAGCACCATAGTAACCGCTGAAAGCAGCAGTACCTGAAGCCGCAGTCAGAGTCCCTTTAGGACCGTTAACGTTGAAGCTGTCCAGACCCAGAGTTTTAGAGTCGATTTTTTTCAGGTCGATATCGATGGTTTCGCCATCGTTAGCGCCAACCTGGATAGACATTTTACCGTCTTTAGCCAGAACGTTCACGCCGTTGAACTGAGTCTGACCAGATACGCGGTCGATTTCAGACAGACGGGATTTGATTTCGTCCTGGATTGAAGACAGGTCAGAATCTGAGTTAGTACCGGTTGAAGCCTGTACAGTCAGTTCACGAACGCGCTGTAAGTTGTTGTTGATTTCTGACAGTGCGCCTTCAGTGGTCTGTGCAACAGAGATACCGTCGTTTGCGTTACGGGCAGCCTGAGTCAGGCCCTTGATGTTAGAAGTGAAGCGGTTGGCAATTGCCTGACCCGCTGCATCGTCTTTAGCGCTGTTGATACGCAGGCCAGAAGACAGGCGCTCAATAGAAGTAGACAGAGCAGACTGGTTTTTATTGATGTTGTTCTGAGTGATCAGCGAGAGGCTGTTGGTATTGATTACTTGTGCCATGATTAAGATTCCTGTTAAATCATTTCGGGTTAAGTGGTTGGGCTTGTTTGCCCCCCGGCTTCATCGCCGTCAAAGTTGTTATCGTCTGCCCCTCAGTAACCTTTAGAATTTTTTTAGCCTCACCGCGTTTTTTTTTCGTTTTACCCTACCCGATGAAATACGCCTCCTTATTGCCGCTATTCGCTTTATTGCCGCTGAAGAAATAATCGTAAACTTTGTGCATCAATAGCCGATAACCTCGGTATTCATACTCCGTCCTGATTAAATAAAGGAAACATCATGGCTAGTATCTCTACCTTAGGTATCGGCTCCGGCCTCGAATTAAGCACTATCCTTGCGCAGACTGAAAGCGCAGAGAAAGCAGCACTGACGCCTATCTCTAAGCAGCAGACGGCTTATACCGCCAAACTCAGCGCCTACAGCACCATGAAAAGTGCCTTAACCACGTTTCAGGCAGCCAATACCAAGCTGAACAGTGCCAATCTGTTCAGTTCAACCAAGACCAGCAGCACCAGCACCGCGTTCAGTGCCACGACAACGACAGGTGCCGTCGCGGGTAAATATACGATTGCCGTGTCCCAGTTAGCCTCGTCTCAGACCCTGACCTCCGGCGTTCAGACCAGCAACTCTACTGCGCTGGCCACGTCTGACAGTACCATTTCGATTAAACTGGCGGGCAGCGATAAGGCCGTTGACGTTAAAGTGACGGCGGCAAACTCTTCGATGACCGGCATCCGTGATGCGATCAACGCCGCCGATACCGGTATGACCGCCAGCATTATCAAAACCGGTGACGGCAGCTATCGTCTGTCGCTGACCTCAGATAAAACCGGTACGGATAACGCAGCGACCATTAGCGTGACGGGCGACAGCACGCTGCAAGGTATGCTGAATTACGATGGCACTAACAGCAGCAATATGACCCAGAGCGTTGCCGCGCAAAACGCGATGCTGAAAGTCAACAACGTGGATATCGAAAGTAGCAGCAATACCATCAGTGATGCGCTGGAAGGGATTACGCTGAATCTGACGGCGGAAACCACCGGCACACAGTCGCTGACCATCACTAAAGATACCAGCAGTGCATCTAATATTATTGCAGCCTGGGCGACTGCCTATAACACGCTGCAGGACAGCTTAAGCGCGCTGACCAAATATACCGCCGTTGATGCGGGTACTACTGCACAGGATACCAGCAACGGCGCCCTGCTCGGTGACAGCACCCTGCGTACCATTCAATCGCAGATGAAAGACATGCTGACCAATACCGCCAGCACGTCCACTTATAAAACCCTTTCGCAGATTGGTATCACTACTGATCCTACCAACGGCAAGCTGATCACCGATCAGACTAAGCTGGATGCCGCGCTGGCAAAAGATTCGGAAGGGATCAAAGCGATGTTTATGGGTGACGGTAAAACCACCGGGATTACCACCAAGCTGGACTCAAACCTGACCAGTTGGTTATCCACCAAAGGGGTTATTCAGGCGGCGACAGATGGCGTCAGCAAAACACTGAACAACCTGACAGCGCAGTACAACAAGATTAGCGATCGCATCGATGACACCATCGCACGACTGAAAACCCAGTTTACCGCGCTCGACGTGATGATCAGCAAACTGAACAATACCAGCAGCTATCTGACACAGCAGTTTGCGACAACTAACAGTACCACCAAGTAAGGGACCATCATGTATAGCGCAAGCGGTACTAAAGCCTATGCAAAAGTGGGTGTGGAAAGCGCAGTAATGAGTGCCAGCAATGACCAGCTGATCACTCTGCTGTTCGATGGGGCACTCAGTGCCCTGGTTCGCGCCCGTCTTTTTTTGCAGGACGGTAATACGATCATGAAAGGGGCATCACTCTCTAAAGCGATCAATATTATCGATAACGGATTGAAGCTGGGTCTGGATGAGTCCAGTGAGGACGAGTTAACGCAGAATCTGCTGGGATTGTACCGCTATATGGTCAATCGCCTGCTGCGCGCTAATATCGACAATGATGTACACGCCATTGAAGAAGTCGAAGCGCTGTTGCGCAATATCGCCGATGCCTGGAAAGAGGTTTCTGGCACAACCGCTCTGGTTTAGGACTCTGTAGACATGAACATTGCCCCACATCTGCTCGCGATTTATCAGGAAATTTTGACTCATAGTCAGTCCATGCTGCGTCTGGCTGGAGAAGGACAGTGGGACGAACTGATTGATATGGAAGTGAACTACCTCAGCGCCGTGGAAAAACTGGCGAAAACAACCCAGCACCAGCCGGTACCTGCACACACGCAGGAACAGCTGCGTCCCGTGCTGCGTCATATTCTTGATAACGAGTCAGAACTGAAAAAGCTGCTCAAGCTGCGCCAGGATGAAATCTCAGGTTTGATCCAGCAGGCAGGACGTCAGAAGTCAGTGAATAATGCCTACACCAAGAGTGCTGGCGTGGTGCTGTTCCCCACCGGGGCCAACGGATAAACCTGATTTTTAAACCGCCCGTCCCGGCTTGTTTTCTCCAGTGGGCCAGAGTGAAATAAATATTTCCACGCTGGCCCGCCCTTTTCTCCCCGTCTCGCTCATACTTCATTTTCCCGTCTGCCGAAAATGGATCACCTAAATGCGCAATCCCACGCTGTTACAGTTTTTTCACTGGTATTACCCCACAGGCGGCAAACTCTGGCCGGAAGCGGCAGAACGTGCCCCCAGGCTGGCAGAGATGGGGATTACCGACGTCTGGCTGCCGCCCATTTATAAAGGGGAATCCGGCGGTTATTCCGTGGGCTATGACAGTTATGACCTGTTTGACCTGGGGGAGTTCGGGCAGAAAGGCTCCCGCGCCACCAAGTACGGCGATAAAGAGCAGTTGCTGACCGCCGTCGACACACTAAAATCTCACGGTCTCGGCGTGATCCTTGACGTGGTTCTCAACCACAAGATGGGTGCCGATGAGAAAGAGCAGGTGCAGATTAACCGTGTTAACCCGGATAACCGGGATGAAATTGACCCGGAAGTGATCCAGGCCGAAGCCTGGACGCGCTTTACCTTCCCCGTTCGTGCCGGACAGTATTCAAAGTTCGTCTGGGACTATAAGTGCTTCAGCGGCGTCGACCACATCGAAAACCCCAATGAGAACGGCGTGTTCAAAATCGTTAACGACTATACCGGCGAAGGCTGGAACGATCAGGTGGATGACGAGTTGGGCAATTTTGACTACCTGATGGGAGCCAATATTGATTTCCGCAACCGTGCGGTCACCGAAGAGCTGAAGTACTGGGCACGCTGGGTCATGGAGGAAGTGCACTGCAGCGGTTTCCGCCTGGATGCGGTTAAACATATTCCCGCCTGGTTTTACAAGGAGTGGATTGAACACGTTCAGGAGGTGGCAGAGCAGCCGCTGTTTATCGTGGCGGAGTACTGGTCACACGAGGTGGATAAGCTGCAGCAGTATATTCATCAGGTCGAGGGCAAGACCATGCTGTTCGACGCCCCGCTGCAGATGAATTTTCATACCGCCTCTAAGCAGGGTGCCGATTATGACCTGAGTCAGATCTTCAACGATACGCTGGTCGCCACCGACCCCTGGCATGCAGTGACTATTGTCGCCAATCACGATACGCAGCCGCTACAGGCGCTGGAAGCCCCGGTTGAGTCCTGGTTTAAACCGCTGGCCTATGCGCTGATCCTGATGCGGGAAAACGGCGTTCCGGCGCTGTTCTATCCCGACCTGTTTGGGGCCAGCTATGAAGATGAAGGGGGGGACGGACAGCAACATCAGATTGATATGCCCGTTATTCCCGGGCTGGAAACCCTGATACGCGCGCGCCAGCAGTACGCCCACGGTGAACAGCGAGAGTGGTTTGACCATCCCAACTGCATTGCCTTCGCCCGCAGTGGCACCGAGGAACTGCCGGGCTGCGTGGTGATCATGTCAAACGGCGAGGCGGGCGAAAAAACGCTGGAGCTCGGGGAAAATTACGCCGGGAAACGCTGGCACGATCTGCTGGAGCAGATCGCTGAACCCGTCAACACCGATGATCAGGGCAATGCCGTGTTTCGCTGCGCGGCAGGCAGCGTCAGTGTCTGGGTGATCAGCTGATCCCCCTGTCGTGGCCAGGACGGCCACGACAGACCCGATCAGGGTTGGGCAGGCGGCGTCGTAACGTTTTGCTCAGGCTGCTGCGTGGCAATCCCGGCTGTAGGTTGCTGGGCCGCAGCCTGCGCTTTCGCCCTGTCGTCCAGTGCCTTCTGGCATTCAGCGGTAGGCTGGGCGACTTTCTGCATCACCAGCTTGTCGTAGTGAAGTTCGGTGCCTTGCAGCTCCAGCGGCATAACGCGCAGCTGCTCGTTAACATTCACCCACTCTCCGTCAAAAAAGGTCACTTTACCCGGTTTGGCGATCACCCGCTGCCACTGGCGGCAGTCGAGGGTATCGCCTTCAGCGGTGATAATCAGGCTGGCTTTTGCCTGATCGCTCACCAGCCCACTCTGCGGGCCAAAAGTCTGCCAGTTGCCCACCAGCGTCGCGGGCGGTGGCGTTTTCACCGCGCTGGCATAATCGGCTAACTGCGCACAGCCACTCAGCGTCACCGCGGCGGCGGCTGCAAACATCCACTTTCTCATTTTTCTCATCCTGATTGTTCAATTAGGCGATACGTTATAATTTTTACCTGCCCCGCCGCAAGCCCGATGCGCCCTGTTGCGCTGACTTTCCCCGTTCCACCCCGCCGTGTACACTATCGCCTGCATATTTCCACGCACTTACCCGGGCACATTGCTATGAAAACCGTTGAAGAATATTACGCCATTGCCAAAGATATGTTTCTTGAGGCACACCCGACGCTGAAAGCCGGTATTGAAAATCTGACCGCAGAGCAGGCGGCCACGCTCGGTATGAGCGTTGAACAGCTGCAGTCCATGCAGAAAGACCGGGCCTATGCGGCTTACGTGCGTGAGAAAAAACTCGACGGGATGCTGTTTGCCATTCAGCTGGCAGAGCCGGATAAAGCGGTGATGGTGGAAGCGATTGAAACCTACCTGCGTTCGCAGGCAGAGGCGCTGGGCATGACGTGGGAAGCGTTCTGTATTAAAAACGAATTGTAAGAACAGGCAGGGCGGCGCCTTATTTCGCTCCGCCCTGCCGCAAAAGACAGGCCGGACTACCCGGCCAGACGGGTAGCGGATGACAGTGAAAAGAGTTCCTCTTCGCGGAATGCCTCCCGCTGCACGCTAAAGCCATCATACCAGCGACACTCCACCATGCCACTGGCCACCCCGGTCACAATCATTGCGGGGCCACCTTCCTTATGTTGCACTTCATCACTGATCGTAAAGCTCATATAAAGCACCTCCCTTTTCGGTTATCAATCGTTAATCAGTTATAGCATCTGAATATAATCCGTGCTGTTAACGACAGGTAAAATATATGTTAAATCCAAATAAGCAGTTAAAAACGCTGAATATAAAAAAAGCGTGTAGTTTTACTACACGCTTTTTATGTGAAACCTGTCGCAATTTGCGCTTAGATTTTGCAGCCTTCGCAGTCGGCTTCATCACCTAAATCCGCCGGCACTTCGGCCGCTTTCTTTTGCGCGTTAGCTTCTGCCTGCTCAAGCTGCGCATCAATATCGAATTCAAACATATCGTCGTTCATCTTTCTCTCCTGCCTGTTTACTCGTTTAAGCCCGTCTTTATACTGATTTCTGGCGCATTCTGGCAATCAAATTTACCGAACACAGCACAATCGACCCCACAATGAAGCCGATGATCAGGTTGGCCAGGTTGCTGACCAGCATCGCCAGCAGACCGTGCATACCTGCGCTGAAGCCTTCGATATGATGATGCAGCCACGGCAGGCCGTGCACGATAATGCCACCACCGACCAGGAACATCGCCAGCGTGCCGACCACCGTCAGGATCTTCATCAGCCAGGGAGCGGCGACCAGCAGTACACTACCGATGGCTTTCGCGGCCGCCGAGGTTTTCTTCTGCAGCCACATCCCCAGGTCGTCAATTTTGACAATCCCCGCCACAATGCCGTACACGCCGACGGTGACCAGAATCGCCACGCCGGCGAGGATGATCACCTGGTTGAGCAATGGCGCTTCTGACACAATGCCGAGTGTAATCGCCACGATCTCAGCAGAAAGAATAAAGTCAGTGCGTACCGCACCTTTGACCTTCTTCTTTTCAAATTCTGCCGGGTCCTGCTGTGCGGCTTTCAGCAGACGCTGCTCGCGGGCTTCCGCCGTCTCCTGACTTTTGTCTTTATGCAGACTGTGCAGCACCTTCTCCACGCCCTCGTAGCACAGATAGGCACCGCCCACCATCAGTAAGGGAGTGATCGCCCAGGGGGCAAAGGCGCTGATCAGCAGCGCCAGCGGCACCAGGATCAGCTTATTAAGAAATGACCCTTTTGCCACGCTCCATACAACCGGCAGCTCACGGTTCGCTTTCACTCCGCTGACCTGCTGGGCATTCAGCGAGAGATCGTCCCCCAGTACCCCGGCGGTTTTCTTTGCCGCCACTTTGCCCATCACTGCGACGTCATCCAGCAGGGTGGCAATATCATCCAGTAAGGTCAGTAAACTGCTTCCGGCCAAAATCAGATTCCTTATTCAATTTCATCATGTTGACAACAGGGGCACCGCTCAATTTCTGCCACCGCCATATCAGCGATGCCATCGCAGTCCCACTCAACGCGCACGCTCTGCCCCGCCGTTTCCGTATGGTGCAGATATTTGCTCACCGGGCTTTCCGTCATCCCGCTAATTTCTTCTGTCGCTATCAGGCAGTCGCCCACGTAAATACGCGCCGTCGCCTGGGTATTGACCATGCGTTCGCCGCTGAGTTTGTACAAACGTCTTACCGTCAGTTTGACACTGGCCATGGCTTACCCCTGGCTGGCTGTATTGATAGAGGGCACTGATCTAAACAATTATGGCCAGGGAGTGCAAATTTTGTAAAAAAAATCCTTCCGGGGGTGATAATTAGTGGCAGAATCAGCCCTACATAACACTTTTATAACTTGCTATAACAAGGACGATCCTGACATGACGTTACGCCGTGCCCCCGCCCTGCTGCCCCTGCTGGCTGCCCTGTTTACACTTTATTTCATCTGGGGTTCCACCTATCTGGTGATCCGCATTGGTGTCGAAAGCTGGCCACCGATGATGCTGGCCGGACTGCGGTTTTTAATGGCAGGTGTTGTGCTGCTGACGTTTTTGCTGCTTAAAGGGCATAAGCTGCCCTCGTGGCGTGAAGCCGGTAATGCCGCCATTATCGGCGTGTTGCTGCTGGCGATGGGGAACGGCGCGGTCACCGTCGCTGAGCACCAGCACGTGCCTTCCGGACTGGCAGCCGTAATGGTTGCTACGGTGCCGCTGTTTGCCATGTGTTTCAGTCGTCTGTTTGGCATTGCCACCCGCTGGATCGAATGGGTGGGGATCGCCGTCGGCCTGGTAGGGATTATTCTGCTCAACAGCGGCGGACACCTGGCGGGTAATCCCTGGGGCGCACTGATGATTCTGGGCGGTTCACTGACCTGGGCATTCGGCTCTGTGTGGGGTTCCCGCATTGCCCTGCCGCACGGGATGATGGCCGGGGCCATCGAGATGCTGGCCGCCGCCGTGGTGCTGCTGATCGCCAGTCAGTTAAGTGGCGAGCACCTGGTGCAGAAGCCATCGCTGGCCGGTTTCTTTTCCCTCGGTTACCTCAGCCTGTTTGGTTCAGTGATTGCCATCAATGCCTATATGTTCCTGATCCGTAACGTCACCCCGGCAATTGCGACCAGCTACGCCTATGTCAACCCGGTGGTCGCCGTGCTGTTGGGTATTGCCTTTGCGGGGGAAAGCCTGTCCGGTCGCGAATGGCTGGCGCTGGGGATTATCATCCTGGCCGTGGTGCTGGTGACGCTGGGCAAATATCTGTTCCCGGCCAAACCGATTATCAGGCCCTGCACGGGAAAATAAGGGTGACGGGCGGGCAGACTGCAAGAGACTGTCCGCCGCTATGACAGGGACCGAATCCCCCGGGAGTCGATCTCGCCGTTGCCCGTCCCGGCGCACAGCCACTCCTCCAGGCGCGTGCGCAGCGCCTCTTCTTCTAAGCGTGTCTTACCCCGCAGTGCACATTCCCAGACCAGCATGACCCGCCAGCCGCTGGCGCTCAGTTCTTCGATATAGCGTTTATCGCGCGCCACGTTGCTGTCTATTTTTCCCTGCCAGAATGCCGTGCGGGTGGCGGGCATCTTAAACAGATGGCAGTGATGCCGGTGCCAGAAACAGCCGTGCACAAAAATGATGGCCTGATAGTCACCCAGCACAAAGTCAGGACGCCCTGGCAGGGATTTATCCTGCACCCGGTAACTCAGGCCAAGCTCAGCCAGCAGTTCTGCCAGCTTTTTTTCAATTGCCGTATCGCGGGTGCGAATGGCTCGCATGTTCTTGCTACGCACGTCTGAAGAGTGAACGTCGGCCATCTTGATATCCCTTTAAAGAAGACCTTAAGTGTAGCTAAAAGCGGCACTGTCGTCGTAGCGGCGAACCACATTTCACTGGCGTTGCTTAACGGCCTGCTCAATCCAGGGCAGCAGCAGCCGGGCCACCGCGGCAAAGGCCGGCACCACCACCGAATTGCCGAACTGCCGGTAGGCCTGAGTATCCGAGACGGGAATGTGGAAGCGCTGTTCCCCCGGCTGCTCGAACCCCATCAGTCGGGCGCACTCACGCGGCGTCAGCCGGCGCGGGCGACGCTGTTGATTGTCAGCATGGTCAAAATCCTCTTCGCCCAGCGCTTTGTTCCAGCCGCGATCGATAAGGATCTCCGAACCGTCTTTGTAATACCGGGCCGACAGCGTGCGCACCACGCCCTGCTCCACCGCCGGATCCACCAGTCCATAGCCGAATCCGTTGCCGCGTGCCTGGTGTTTTTTCGCATACTGATAGAGATACTTCCACAGGGTCGGCGTCAGGATATATTTCTCGTCCACGACCGGATCAAGCAACGCCTTCAGCGGCGTGCGCTGCTGCGGATAGAGGGAGGGTAAGGCACTCAGTGTAAAGGCCGGCAGCGCCAGGTCACGACGGAACCCCACCAGCACAATGCGCTCACGGTGCTGCGGCAGGAAGTGTTTGCCGTCGACAATTTTCGGATCCGGTGAGCCGGTCACGGCGGCATCCGCCACGTCGTAGCCCAGCTCATCCAGGGTCGACATAATGATGCGGAAGGTATTGCCCTTGTCGTGGCTCTTCAGGTTCTTCACATTTTCCAGCACGAAGATCGCCGGCTTTCTGGCGGTGATGATGCGCGCCACGTCAAAGAACAGCGTGCCCTGCGCTTCATCTTCAAATCCATGCTTACGCCCCAGCGCATTTTTCTTCGACACCCCGGCCAGGGAGAAAGGCTGACAGGGAAACCCGGCCAGCAGCACGTCGTGATCCGGTATCTGCTGGCGAATGTGCTGATAGGCCTGCTCTTCATTCACCTGCGCGTCGCCGCTCAGCGTGACATCGCGGATGTCCTGGTTAAAGCGGTGCTGGTGCTCGTCACAGTACCAGTTAGCTTTATAGGTACGTACCGCGTGTTTATTCCACTCACTGGTGAACACACACTGCCCGCCAATCGCTTCAAAACCGCTGCGTATGCCACCAATGCCGGCAAACAGGTCAATAAAGCGAAAGGCGTAGTGAGGATGATGCGACGGCGGCGCTGGAAGCATTTTGCGCAACAAGCTGACTTCGGCCTCATTCAGCGTTTTACGACTGTACCCTTTTACCCAGCGGTTAACAGACTCCCGGGTCCACTCCTGCTGGCTGACCTTACGCAGGGTAGCCGCCACGGTTTTCTGGTCATAGATCTCCAGCACGCGCAGCAACAGCTGACGGTCCTGCTCTTCTTTATGCTGGGACTGCACTCGTGCCTGCTCTGCCAGCCCGGCGGCCACGCGGTCAAAATCGCTCATAATTACTCAATAAAAGGGATAAACGGGTGTCAGTCTATCACTTCACTGACCCAGCGCCAGGCGGAAATTAGCCCTGCAACGCTCCTCCAACGGGTGACAGTGCGAAAAGAGGCGACTACACTTGCGCGGTTAACGGATTTAAACATGGAGACAATACCGATGAGCGCACCCCAACGCGACCTGCTGACCCTGCCCGATGGCGCCAAAAAGCTGCTGCTGCACTCCTGCTGTGCCCCCTGCTCCGGCGAAGTCATGGAAGCACTACAGGCATCGGGCATTGATTACACCATCTTTTTCTACAATCCGAATATTCACCCACAGAAAGAATATCTGCTGCGAAAAGAAGAGAACATCCGCTTTGCTGAACAGCACGGCATCCCCTTTGTGGACGCCGACTACGACACTGACAACTGGTTTGAACGGGCCAAAGGGATGGAGTGGGAGCCCGAACGCGGCGTGCGCTGCACCATGTGTTTTGATATGCGCTTCGAGCGTACCGCCGTCTATGCCTTTGAACACGGTTTTCCGGTCATTTCCAGCTCGCTGGGGATCTCACGCTGGAAAAACATGCAGCAAATTAACGACTGCGGCGCACGGGCAGCCGAACCCTACCCCGGTCTTCGCTACTGGGACTATAACTGGCGTAAAAAAGGGGGATCGTCGCGGATGATCGAGATCAGCAAGCGCGAGCGTTTTTATCAGCAGGAGTATTGCGGTTGTGTCTATTCCCTGCGGGACAGCAATCTGCACCGCAAAAGCCAGGGACGGCCATTAATCAAGCTGGGCGTGCTGTATTACGGTGATGACGAACCGTCATAAACGCGTCTCTCCGACGGAGAGACGCACAGAGGCGAGGGTTACTTTTTCTTTTTCGATTTTTTCAGCAGCGCGCGAACCTGTTTCAGCTCGTTCTGACTGAGTTGCTCTGAAGTCTCTTCTTCTGTATGAGTGCTGTCTACCGCATCCGGTGCCTGAGCGGAAAAGCTCTTCACCAGATGCTGGGTCACCAGATCGCTTAAAGAAAGCTGACTGTCCAGAGCGAGCGTTTTAATCGTTTCTTTTAAAGCGGGATCGATCTTGATGGTTAAGCTTACTTTGTCGGTCATTGCCTGATTCTCCTGATAATTGTCCCAACAACGTAACCTGTAATGTTCGGTTTAACCATACTGTCACAAAAATTTAATATTTCACCCCGTCCGGGGTAAATTCCGCCAGAACATCCTGATCCAGCGCGCAAAAATCACCTTTCAGCTCGGCGCACAGTTTTGCCATGTAAGTCACCAGGAAACCGGCATTATATTCAGCCAGCTTTTTCCCCTGTGCCGTTTGCATCGTTTCAGGCAGTTTGAGCAGTTTTTTCTGGAAGTGATCCAGTGCCCATTCGGCATCATCCAGCGGCCGCTCGCGCCCCAGCGGGTCCAGGCTGTCAAACAGAGAGCGCCCTAGCGCCCCCGAAACATAAAATACCCTCGCCAGCCCGATAGCGCCCAGCGATTCGAGCCGGTCAGCATCCTGCACAATTTTTGCTTCAAGCGTCTCTGCGGCGACGCCGGCACTGAAACTGTGGGCATGGACAGCATGCGCCACCGCTTCAATTTTTTCCGGCGGAAAGTCCGTAAACACCTGCCGCAATACACGACGGGTTTCATCAGCGGCCTGTGCGGAGGCCAGATGGCGCTCGGGGTGATTTTTCGGCAGGTTAACAATATCGTGGAAGTAACAGCCAGCCAGCACGACCAGTGCATCGGCATCAGTACCTGCCATGATGCGCTGTGCCGATTGCCAGACGCGCGTCAGGTGCGCCACATCGTGGGCTTTATCTTCCTTCTGCCAGGTCTCATGCAGCCAGTGTTCAAAACGTGATTGCCAGTGGGTCAGCGTCATAGACGTCTCCTTAATATTGTTTGAACTTGTCGAGAAGTCAGTGGAGTCACGCCGACGGGACGGATCTCCCGTTTCGGCATAAAAATGCGATCTACATCAAACTTATAGCCGCTGTCTTGCGCTTGTTACAGTATTTTTTCCATTTTCAGTCTTTTCTCCTTCTCTTTTGATGCCTGGTTTGTGACCATATTGATAAATAAACGTTATGCAAATGAGGAGAATAAAATGTCAAAACGCGCCAAGTGCATGTTAAAAGTGCCACCGCCGGAAGGAAAATACTGCCATGATCGGCACCGATTTTAGTGCAATCGGGCAGGCCGCTTTCATCACACTAACGCATTGTAATATGGTAAAATGTCACATTAATGACGTTTAGCACCGCACCTGTAGTGCACACTAAATGAACCCTGGTGACATGGCCGTTATTACATCAACAACCGTGCAGTCCTGGTGTTTTTTTATAAGATACTCTGATGATTACAGAAAAAAATAATGCATTTCTTTTTTTTGAGCTAATGTTAGGAGTTATCTGTATTGTATTTTTACTTTGCTTATGAACCAGGAACTGGTTAAGAAAGTCTTATTAGAGGTTAAACCATGAAAGAACGCCCGATTCTATTTAGTGATCAACGGGTGCGCGCCCTGCTATCAGGCCAGCAAAAGCAGACACGGCGCATCATGAAGTCCCAACTTTTTGGGCCCGGCCAGGACAATCATGAGGGTTGTTATGGCATTGATGTTTTGAGCAATAATTTACAAGGTAACCGGGTTCTGGGGATGGAAAACCTGAGCTACCACTGCCCCTATGGACAGCCAGGCGACCGCCTTTGGGTGCGTGAAACCTGGCGTGGCCCCGTGGTGCCCCCCGGCGAAATGGCGCAATATCAGCAGGCCCCCGCGCAGTTTAAGAACATCGACTACTGCCAGTATCGTGCCGATTCCAGCATCTACAGCACCGAAGAAAATGACGAAAATTTCGGCTGGCAGGCAGGCATTCATATGCCGCGTTGGGCGAGTCGTATCGACCTGACTATCACAGCCATTCGTGTGGAGCGTATTCAGGATATCAGTGATGACGATGTGATGGCCGAAGGGGTGCAGGTCGACTCTCACTTCCTTAATAACTTCTTCACCATGCACAGTGAAGCGGTGTCCGCAAAAGATGCCTACCGCAAGCAGTGGGCTCTGCAGTACGGTGGCACCAGCTGGGAAGTCAATCCCTGGGTCTGGGTCATCGAATTTGATCGCCTTTAAGGCCCGATAGCAGCGCTGATTTTTTTCAGCGCTGCTTGCGTTTTGTCACAGACAGCCTTCAATATAACTGATTGAATATTCCCCTCATTCACCTGCGCTCCAGCCACTCTCTTCTCCCGAATTCAACCTGTCCGGGAAAGACGCAGGCAGCTTCAGTGATGAAGGGATTGCTTACGGATTGGTTTCTTCTCAGGCGGGAGTCACAACAGCATGATCAAATGGCCGTGGAAAGGTGGTGATGACGCCGTGGAAAGCGGGCTGCCCTGGCAGCAGGCACTGGACATTCCCCTGCTGGCGAGCCTGAATGAAGGTGAGCGTCAGGCACTCTGTCAGCTTGCTACCCGCTTTTTACGTCAGAAACGTCTGGTTCCGTTGCAGGAATTTGAGCTGGATGAACTGAAAAGCTGCCGTCTGGCGCTGCTGTTCTGCCTGCCCGTACTCAGTCTCGGCTATGACTGGCTGGATGGTTTTCATGAGGTACTGATCTACCCTTCCCCGTTTATGGTTGACGATGAGTGGCAGGATGAATTCGGTCTGGTCCACCGCGAGCAGACCGTCCATGCCGGACAAAGCTGGCAGCAGGGCCCGATTGTGCTCAACTGGCTGGATGTGCAGGATTCGTTCGACCTGTCCGGTTATAACCTCGTGATCCATGAGGTCGCTCATAAGCTGGACTCGCGCGGCAGCGGTGAAGCTAATGGCGTTCCTTCCATGGCACTGCGTGATGTGGTGAGCTGGGAGCGCGAGCTGCGCGCCGCGATGAACGATATCCAGGATGAGATAGACCTGGTAGGGGAAAATACCGCCAGCATTGATGCCTATGCCGCCAGCGAACCGGCCGAATGTTTTGCCGTTCTGTCCGAATACTTTTTCAGCGCGCCGGAGCTTTTGCTCACCCGCTTTCCGACCCTCTACTCGCGTTTTCGCCAGTTTTACCGCCAGGATCCGCATCAGCGGCTGGCGCACCAGCAGTTACACCACAACGAGGGCGGAATTGTTCACTAATCAGCCGGGTTGATTCAAACGCAGTCAGTTGAAAGCTAAACTGTTTTTTGCTGTTGACAGGCCGGAGGCGTATCGCTACTATTCGCCTCGTTCCACAATTCCTCTGTAGTTCAGTCGGTAGAACGGCGGACTGTTAATCCGTATGTCACTGGTTCGAGTCCAGTCAGAGGAGCCATATTAGAGAAGCCCGC